>Ga0102590_1000610_pt1 | contig 73254 bp, 68 predicted proteins | sample AraplaMF_Col_mMF_FD_76859 | JGI IMG/M metagenome (GOLD analysis project Ga0102590, IMG submission 76859) | Arabidopsis root microbial communities from the University of North Carolina, USA - plate scrape MF_Col_mMF | ecosystem: Host-associated > Plants > Roots > Endosphere | place: USA... | reverse complement strand
CCCATGTTCTCGAACTTGTCGTCGAGCTCGATCTCCTTGGCGACGGTGACGCCGTCCTTGGTGATGCGAGGAGCGCCGAACGACTTGTCGAGCACGACGTTGCGGCCCTTCGGACCGAGCGTGACCTTCACGGCATTGGCGAGGATGTCGACGCCGCGCAGCATGCGGTCGCGGGCATCGACGCCGAATTTGACTTCTTTGGCTGACATATTTGGTTTCCCTGAGTTGATCTTTGTTTCTCACCCTTCGAGGGGAGGCGCCTTGCGGCGCTCCTCAGGGTGAGCGTGGCAGGCGAAGGATTAGGCGGCCTTCTTCTTGGAGGCGGGGACGTCGAGCACGCCCATGATGTCGCTCTCCTTCATGATCAGGAGATCTTCACCGTCGATCTTGACCTCGGTGCCCGACCATTTGCCGAACAGAACGCGGTCGCCGACCTTGAGGTCGATCGGGATCAGCTTGCCGGCTTCGTCGCGGCCGCCCGGGCCCACGGCGACGATCTCGCCCTGGGAGGGCTTTTCCTTGGCACTGTCCGGAATGATGATGCCGCCAGCGGTCTTCTCTTCGGCGTCGATGCGCTTGACCACGACGCGGTCGTGAAGCGGACGGAATTTCATGCAGTCCTCCTAAGCATTTGGGAATGTTGTCGAATTCTAGATTTTTGGCAGTCCGTGCAGGCGAGTGCCAACACGGCTGCGGCTGATTTAGGCCAGACTTGTTGGGGGGACAAGGGCTTCTAGCAGAAAAATTAGCACTCAAATATCCCGTCTGCCAATTTTCGCCGGCATGATTAACGGCCGGCCGGTCACCGCCCAGCCCGTATTAGCACGTGCGCTAAGCTGCTGCTAATGCTGGAATTTTCAACACATCATTAAACATTTAGGCTTGTGATGGGTTGGTATCGTGCGTCACATTTCTCTCATGTGAGCGCATCTCCGCCGGGGTGGCTCGGTGTGCAGAGCCACCGCGACAATGCGCTCCAGAAATGGAGGTATAGGCATGGTCTCGCGGGTTGGTGTTGTTTCCGACGACTTCCGGAAGCAGGTGCTGGGTTACGGGCTGACGACGGCGCAAATCCTCTATCGGATGCCGGATCACCCCTCATTGCTGCAGACCTATGTCTGGCAGAACTACGATCTCTTTCCGAAATTTCCGGCGCTGAAGGATTTCCTCGCCTTCTGGCAGGAAAAGCTTGATGGCCCGTTGTTTTCCGTGACCGTCGCGCATTCCAGGCTGATCAAGCCGGCCGAGCTGCGCGCAGTCGACGGGGTGTTTCAGCTGCATTGAAGCTTAACCCTCATGGTGAGGAGGCGCGCCAGCGCCGTCTCGAACCATGTGGCCCCGCTGGTGTCATTCATCCTTCGAGACGCCTGCTGCGCAGGCTGCTCAGGATGAGGTCTGACGGTTGATGGTGGGCACGCTTCGCTTTGCCCACCCTGCGAAAATTTTCTGTGTTAGCCTCCCGCGATAAACAAAAAAGGGAGGTACAAATGCCCAAGAAGAAAGTGGCATCACGGCCGGCGGCGCAGCCCGCCGTCAGGAAAAAATGGTCGGGTCACAAGACGGCGGCCAAATCCTCGGCCCGCAAGACCATCAAGTCCAAGGCTCGCGTGTCGAAGGCGAAGCCGGCCAAAAAGGCGCGGCCGAAGCAGACCATCGCCATCAGCCATCACCGCGAAGAGGATTTTAGGGCGGACGGCCTGCGCACTTACGCAAAGTACCGCGACCTCGGCATCAAGGATGCGACCCATGGCCTGGCGCAGGCGCATGTGATCCGCCTGCAGGGGCCGTGCAACCCGGCGGAAGTCTCAAAGCTGCATTACCACGACGTCGAATTCCAGATGGTTTACGTGCTGAAGGGCTGGGTGAAGACCTACATGGAAGGGCAGGGCGAGACGCTGATGAAAGAGGGCAGCGCCTGGACCCAGCCGCCGCGCATCAGGCATCTGATCATGGACTATTCCGACGACGTGGAACTGCTGGAAGTGATTTTGCCGGCGGAGTTCAAGACGGTGGAATTGGCGGGGTGACTTGACGCCGTCATTTGAGGGGCGCCCAAGGCATCCCCGCCGTCATTGCGAGGAGCGAAGCGACGAAGCAATCCATACCGCCTCCTGCGGGACTATGGATTGCTTCGCTTCGCTCGCAATGACGGCTACGTCAACACCCCTACCACCGCACCCATCAGACACGTCGTGATCGTCCCCGATACGATCGACTTCAGGCCCAGCGCGTTGATCTCCTCGCGCCGCGACGGCGCCATGGTGCCGAGGCCGCCGATCATGATGCCGAGGCTGGCGAAGTTGGCGAAGCCGCACATCGCATAGAGCATGATCAGGCGCGAGCGCGGATCGAGCGCGTCCGTGCCGAGCTTCGACAGTTCGACGTAGGCGATCAACTCGTTGAGGATGGTCTTGATGCCCATCAGGCTTCCCGCCGTGATCGCTTGCGGCCATGGCAGGCCCATCAGCCAGCATACTGGCGCCATCAGGTAGCCGAGCAGCCGCTGCAGCGAAATCTTGGCGCCGCCGATCTCGGGCAGCAGGCCGAGGATGGCATTGGCGAGATAGACCAGCGCCACCAGCACCAGCAGCATCGCGACGATGTTCAGCAGCAGCTCGAGTCCCGCGGTGGTGCCCTTGACGATGGCGTCCATGGTCGAGGACGTCTGCATGTCCGGGTCTTCCAACGAGCCGCCGGTGCGCTTGTCCGATGTCTCCGGCACCATGATCAGGCTGACGAGGATCGCCGCCGGCGCGCCCAGAACGGATGCAATGACGAAATGGGCTGCGGCATCCGGGATCAGCGGCGCCAGGAAGGTGGCGTAGAGCACCAGCACGGTGCCGGCGATGCCGGCCATGCCGCCGGTCATCACCAGAAACAACTCGCTGCGCGTGAGCTGCACCAGATAGGGGCGGATGAACAGCGGCGCCTCGACCATGCCGAGAAAGATGTTGGCCGCGGTGGAAAGCCCCACCGCGCCGCCGACGCCGAGCGTGCGCTCCAGCAGCCACGCCATGCCGCGCACGATCGGCGGCAGCACGCGCCAGTAGAACAGCAGCGTGGTCAGGACGCTCATGACCAGCACGATCGGCAGCGCCTGGAACGCCAGCACGAAATCCGCGCCGGGCGCCTTGAGATCGAACGGCGGCGCGCCGCCGCCGATATAGCCGAACACGAAGGAGGTGCCGGCGCGCGTCGCCGCCGAGATGGTGCCCACGGCATCGTTGATGGCGCCGAATGCCTTTGCCACCGGCGGCAGCTTGAGCAGCAGCAGCGCGGTGATGACGGTGGCGGCAAGCCCGACCGCGGCCTGCCGTAACGAGACCGCGCGGCGATTTTCGCCGAGCGCCCACGCGATTGCCAGTAGCGCCAGCACGCCAAACGCCGATTGCAGTTGCAGCATGGATCCCCCAAAGCCCCCGGCAGGGATTATGCCAGCGCCGCGTCGCGGCGCAATGCCGTGTTGCGGGGCGGCCCGTTGACAATGGGGCCGGGCTCGGCCACCGGTCACAACCATGTCCTCGACGCTACCGGTGGGCGCCCGCGATCTGCTCAGGCACGGGCCGTTCCTGTATTTCCTGCTGTCGCGCAGCCTGTCGCGCTTTTCCAGCCAGATCGCCGCAGTCGCAATCGGCTGGCAGATCTATGACATCACCGGCAGCGCCTTCGATCTCGGCATGGTCGGCCTGGTGCAGTTCCTGCCCACGGCGCTGCTGGTATTCGTGGCCGGCCATGCCGCCGACCGGTTCGAGCGCAAGCGCGTGGTGCAGCTCTGCCAGATCGCGGAAGCTATGACAGCGCTGTTCCTGGCAGTGTCCACCTTCGCCGGCTGGCTCACCGAGGTGCAGATCTTCATCGCGACCTTCGTGATCGGGATCGCCGGCGCCTTCGAGAGCCCCGCCACGGCCGCGCTGCTGCCGCTGATCGCGCCAAAGGGCTCGCTGCAGCGGGCGACCGCGATTTCCTCCGGCGCTGCGCAGGTCGCGACCATCACCGGGCCCGCGCTCGGCGGTCTCGCCTATGTCCTGGCGCCGAGCCTGCCTTATCTCGTCATCGTCGTGTTCTGGCTGGCGGGCGCGGTTCTTACCGGCTTCATCCAGGCGGAACGGCGGGAGCTTTCGACGGCGGATACGGCGTTGGACGATGTGTATGCCGGCGTCCGTTTCATCCGCAACAATCCAGCGATCCTCGGCACCATCTCGCTCGACCTGTTCGCGGTGCTGCTCGGCGGCGTCACTGCGCTGCTGCCGATCTATGCCCGCGATATCCTGCAGGCCGGCCCGCTCGGCCTCGGCGTCCTGCGCGCGGCGCCCGCGGTCGGCGCGCTCCTGATGACCGCCTTTCTCGCGCGTCACACCATCAACCGCCATGTCGGTCTGCGGATGTTCCAGGCCGTGATCGTCTTCGGCGCGGCGACGGTGATATTCGCGCTGTCGCAATGGATGTGGCTGTCGGTGCTGGCGCTGGCGCTGCTCGGCGCCGCCGACACGATCAGCGTGGTGATCCGCTTCTCGCTGGTGCAGCTCTCGACGCCCGACGAGATGCGCGGCCGGGTCGGCGCGGTCAATTTCCTCTTCATCAATGCCAGCAATCAGCTCGGCCAGTTCGAGAGCGGCGTCACCGCGGCGCTGTTCGGCACGGTGCCGGCCGCGGTGCTCGGCGGCGTCGGCACCATCGCCATTGCACTGCTCTGGATGAAGCTGTTTCCCGCGCTGCGCAAGGTGGAACGGCTGGAGTAGGGGGCGTCGGCTAGAAAGATCCAAGCATCGAACCCAAGAGGATCACGGCAGCCAACGCAATGACCGGCCCAACGATATTGGCCATCACGATATCGAAGTAGCTGTCGCGATGGGTCGAGCCGCAGACTGCAAGCAGCGTCACGACGGCGCCGTTGTGCGGCAGGCTGTCGAGCGTGCCGGAGCCGATCACGGCAATTCGGTGCATCAGTCCCGGGTCGATGTTGGCCGTCCTGGCAATCTGCAGGTAAGTGTCGCCAAGCGCATCGAGTGCGATGGTCAATCCGCCGGAAGCCGAGCCGGTCAAGGCGGCAAGGACGTTCGTCGCGATGGCCAGAGAGACGAGGGGGCCGCCGGAGATCGACAGCACCCAGTCGCGCACCAGCGCAAAGGCCGGCAGCGCGGCGACGACGGCGCCAAAGCCGACCAGGCTGGCCACGCTGAAGATCGGCAGCACCGAGGCGTTTGCGCCGGCGTCCATGCTCGCCCGCAGATCTGCCAGACGGGCCCGATTGAGCGCAATGAGGGTTGCGGTGGCGGCGGCGAGCGCGACGGCGACCGACCACACCCCGGCCACGCCGGCAAGCGATGTTCCGCCCCAGCGCGCTTCCCTGAGAAACGAGAAGTCGAGGCGCGGCAGGATCAGGACCGACATCAGGAGGTTCACGCCGACGACCACGAGGAGCGGTATGATCGCCGTGCCGATTGGCGGCGGCACATCGCTGTGCTTGCCATGCGTAATTTCGGCCGGATCGAATTCGTGCGACGATGTGGCGCGTTCGCGAATGAATTGATCGTCGGCAACGGTGCCGATGTCGGGCTCCGCATCTCTGCCATAACCTTCACCGGACTTGCGCGCCGATGCCTCGGCGCGGGTGAGCCACCAGAGACCGAAGGCAAGCATGATGGCCGAAGCGATCATTCCCAATCCGGGCGCTGCGAACGGCGTCGTGCCAAAGAAAGGCATCGGGATCGTGTTTTGAATCGCCGGCGTTCCGGGCATGGCCGACATCGTGAACGTGGATGTGCCCAGAGCGATGGCGGCTGGCATGAGCCGGTGCGGGATGTCAGCGACACGAAACAATTCCCGTGCCATCGGTGCCAGAACGAAAAAGGCGACGAATAGGCTCACGCCGCCGTAGGTGACGAGCGCGCCCGCAAGCACGACAGCCAGGATCGCCCGGTGCGGCCCCAGTCTGCCGCTGATGAAACGGGCGATGGCGAGGACCGATCCGCTGTCGTCCATGAGCTTGCCGAACAGCGCGCCCAGGAGAAATATCGGGAAGAACTGCGCAATGAAGTTTGCCGCGCTGCCCATGAAAGTCTGGGTCCAATGGGCGAGCAGGGGCTCTCCGGCGAAAGCCGCAGCGACGATCGCCACGGCCGGCGCGAGCAACAGCACGCTCCATCCGCGGAACGACAGCCAGACAAGGAGGCCAAGGGCAACAAGGATTCCGACGAGGCCCATGCCGTCAAACCTCTCGTCGTCAAACCTGCTGCAACAGGATATCCAGATCCGCCGACGAACGCTTGCCGATGTTCTGACCATTCGCCGCAAGGAAGGCTTCCGCGGCACGGCGGCCTTCATCGCGCAGCATGCACAGGAAATCCCATTCGGCGTTGAACTTCGAGGATGCGCCGAGGTCGGCCAGCATGTCGCTGGCGATGAGATGAATGCGCATCTCGGCCCATTTGCGCCCCTCAGAGCTTCCCGCGTCCGCGACCTGTCGCAAAAGTGCGATCATGCGCAGCTCCTTGAGCAGCGTGGCGTTGAACGAGACCTCGTTCAATCGGTCGAGGATTTCGCGCGCCGAGCGCGGTGTCCCCTGGCGTTCGACCGGGTTGACGGCCACGAGAAGCGTATCGTGCGACTCGCACTCGCGTACCAGCGGCGTGATCGTCGGGTTCCCGGCGTAGCCGCCGTCCCAATATGGCTCGCCGTCGATCTCGATTGCGCGAAACAGCGTTGGCAGGCAGGCGGAAGCGAGCAGGACCTCGGGCGTCAGCTCGGCGTTGCGAAACACGCGCCCGCGACCGGTATGAACGTTGGTGGCTGTCACGAACAATTGGATCGGAGAGCTCGCGACTTGCGCAAAATCGACCGACTCGGCGAGGACCTGGTGCAGAGGGTTTGCGCGGGACAAATTCAGGTCGTAGGGCGAGAACACGCGGCTCGCCATGTCGAAGGCCAGATAGAAGGGCGACGTATCGAGCGTCCAGCGGCCGAGCACAACGTCGAGCGGGGTCCGCCTGATCGGGCTGAATTGCGCCGAGTCGGCCACCCGCCGCCAGAACGCCGTCAACGCCAATTTGGCGCCGGCAGGGCCATCACTCTTGAAGCCCGCCGCCAGCACCACCGCATTCATCGCGCCGGCCGATGTGCCCGATATCCCCTCGATGCGCAGCCATGGCTCATCCATGAGACGATCAAGGACACCCCAGGTAAATGCGCCATGTGATCCGCCGCCCTGCAGCGCGAGATCGACAAGCACGGGATCGCGATCCTCGCGGCTTTGCGGTTCCTTCGGGGACATGGCGGGCTCCGACTACTGTGCGAGCGCGACGCGGGCCGAGAAGGAACATACACCACGCCAATCGAGTGGCCATTTTCACAATTACGAGATGTATGAGGTTCGCTGCGGTTGAGCAAGCGGGATTGCCATATGCGCCTTTGACGCCGCTTGATCAGCCTCGCTTCAGCGGTCGCAGGCCGACCAGGCTACTAGACGAGCCGCTTGTTGGGACGGTTCGTGCTGGTCCGAAAACCCGTATCGGAACGCCGATGCGCGAATTTAGCAAAAGAGAGATGATGATTTTCGTCATATGCCCGTTGCCGGGAATCGCACGCATCGGCCCGGAAATGGCCCGTGTGATCCAACTCGAGCAACATCCGGCTCAGCAGCGCAGCACTTCGTGCCGCGCTGCGTCCGGCGCACGAGAGCAGATCAGCCCCGTCCCACGAACGGCATCTTGGTCGCCATGACCGTCATGAACAGCACGTTGGCATCCAGCGGCAGGCCGGCCATGTAGGCGACGGCATCGCCGACCGCCTTCGCGTCCATGCGCGGCTCGTGCTTCATCGTGCCGTCCGGCTGCATCACGCCGGGGCCGGCGACCATGCGGTCGGTCATCGGGGTGGCGGCATTGCCGATGTCGACCTGGCCGACGGCGATATCATACATGCGGCCGTCGAGGTTGGAGGCCTTGGTGAGACCCGTGATCGCGTGCTTGGTCGAGGTATAGGCCGCCGAGAACGGGCGCGGGGCGTGCGCCGAGATCGAGCCGTTGTTGATGATGCGGCCGCCGCGCGGGGTCTGGTCCTTCATGATGCGGAAGGCGTGCTGCGTGCACAGGAAGGGGCCGGTGAGGTTGGTGTTCACCACCGCCTGCCACTGCTCCAGGCTGAGGTCCTCGAAATTGACCGGCGGCGCGCCCATGCCGGCGTTGTTGAAGAGCACGTCGAGCCGGCCGTAGGTGTCCATCACCTTGGCGAACAGGGCGGCAATCGAGCCGGGGTCGGTCATGTCGGCGGAAACGCACATGCTCTTGCCGACATTGTCGCCGAGCTTCTTGGTCTCCTCCAGCATCTCCATGCGGCGCCCGGCCAGCACCACGATGTAGCCGGCATTCATCAGCGCCAGCGATGCGGCGCGTCCGACGCCGGTACCTGCACCCGTGACGAGTGCGATCTTGTTGGTTGCGTCGGGCATTTTCTTCCTCGCCTTCAGTTCTTTGTTTCTGTTTCGGATTTGTAGGGTGGTCTTGGAATATTCTGGTGCGCCGCGCGCAGCGCCGCCGACCAGCGCGAGCGCAGGTCGTGGAAATAGGGCTCGCCCGCCTCGATGCGGTGGTTGAGGTCGGCGTCGCAGGCATCCGCGCGCACCACCAGCACGTCGATCGGCAGGCCGACGCCGAGGTTCGAGCGCATCGTCGAATCCATCGAGATCAGGCCGGTCTTCAGCGCCTCATACAATTCGACATCGTAATGCATGGCGCGGTCGAGCACCGGCTTGCCGTATTTGTGCTCGCCGATCTGCAAATAGGGGGTGTCGGTGGTGCATTCGATGAAATTGCCGGCGGTGTAGACCATGAACAGCCGCATCCGCGAGCCCTTGATCTGGCCGCCGAACAGGAAGGACACGTCGAAAGAGACGTCTTCCGACCGCAGCGCCGGGCCTTCGGTGGCATGGACCAGGCGGATCGCCCGCCCGATGCGCTGTGCGGCCTGGAACATGGTCGGTGCGTTCATTAGCGTCTCGACGTCGCCGGTGTTGGGGTCCTCGATCCCCTCGGTCAGCGTCGACAGCACCGACTGGCTGATGGCGAGGTTGCCGGCGCTGGCAATCGCCATGATGCGATCGCCGGGCTTATTGAAAATATGCAGCTTGCGGAACGTCGAGACGTTGTCGAGGCCGGCATTGGTGCGGGTATCCGCGATCATGACGAGACCGTCCCGCACCAGAATTCCGCAGCAATAGGTCATTCCACGTCCCCGAACGCATCCATTTTCGGCGCCAAACTAGTAGCCAATTTCGATGGGGCATCCAACCCCAATTCCCGTGGCGTAGCATGCTCCGGGTGGGTACCATGTCCCATCGGGAGGCGGGGGGAGCCATGCGGAAATCAGCTCTGGCAGCCATGGCGGCGGGGATGCTCGTTTTCGGCGGCGCCCCCGCGCTGGCAGGTCCCTGGGAAGACGGCATGCTGGCCTATAATCGCGGCGACTATCTGCCCGCGATCCGCCTGTTCCGCCCGCTGGCCGAACAGGGCAATCCGAAGGCGCAAGCCCAGATCGGAACCATGTACCGCAAGGGCGAGGGCACGACGCCGAGCCTGACCCGCGCCTTCATGTGGTTCAGCGTTGCGGCCAAACGCGGCGATGCGAAGGCGAAGGCCGGCTTGCGCGAAGTGTCGAAGACGATGACGCCGGCCGAAATGTTGCAGGCGAAGGCCATGGCGGACGCCTGCGCCGCCTCGAACTATCGCGCCTGCGAATATTGATTAAGTCCGCCGCCTCCGGCACGCTGGCCTTCCAGAACAACAAGAAGCATTGGGAGGCCTACGATGCGCGCCAGGTGGTGGTCACGCGAACTCAACGTCCTCACGACGGCGCTTTGTGTCGCCTTCCTCACTTCCGTCCCCGCCATGGCGCAGAAGAAGGGCGGTACGCTCAGGCTCTATCACAACGACAACCCACCCTCGACCTCGCTGCATGAGGAGGCGACCATCGCCTCGGTGACGCCGTTCGCCGCCATCTTCAACAACCTGGTCGTGTTCGACCCCGCCAAGGTGCATGAGAGCATCGACACGGTCATTCCGGATCTGGCCGAAAGCTGGTCGTGGGATTCCAGCAATACCAGGCTGATCTTCAAGCTCCGGCAGGGCGTGAAATGGCACGATGGCCAGCCGTTCACGGCCAAGGACGTGCAGTGCACCTGGCGGATGCTGATCGGCAAGGGTGGCGAGACCAAGGACTTTCACCGCAATCCGCGCAAGGTCTGGTACACCAAGCTGCAGGACGTCTCGATCAATGGCGACTATGAGGCGACGTTCGAATTGAGCGAGCCGCAGCCGAGCCTGCCGGTGCTGCTGGCGAGCGCGTTTTCGCCGGTCTATCCCTGCCACGTGCCGCAGCAGGTGATGCGCACCAAGCCCATCGGCACCGGGCCGTTCAAATTCGTCGAGTTCAAGCGCGCCGATTCGGTGCGCCTGGTACGCAATCCCGATTACTGGAAAAAGGACCGGCCGTATCTCGACGAGATCACGTTCCGGATGATCGACAGCCGCGCCACGCGGATGCTGGCGTTTGCCACCGGCGAATACGACATCACCTTTCCCTCCGACGTCAGCGTTCCCCTGATGAAGGACGTCAAGGCGCGCGCGCCGCATGCGATCTGCGAAATGACCACGACGGGCACGCTGATCAACCTGATGGTCAACCGCGTCAATCCGCCGTTCGACAATGCGGACATTCGAAAGGCGATGTCACTGGCGCTGGACCGCAAGCCGTTCAACACGATCTTGATGGAGGGGCTGGCGCGGATGGGCGGGGCGATGCTGGCGCAGCCCGAGGGCGAATGGGGCATGCCGCCGGAAATGGTGTCGCAGCTTCCCGGCTACGGTCCCGAAACCGAGAAGAACATCGCCGAGGCGCAGGCGATCATGCAGAAGCTCGGCTACAGCGAGGCAAAACCGCTGCAGATCAAGATCCAGACCCGCAACCTGCCGACCTATCGCGATCCCGCCGTGATCCTGACCGACCAGCTCAAGAAGATCTACATCGTCGGCGAACTCGACATTCTCGACACGCCGCGATGGTATGCGCGGCTGGCCAAGAAGGACTACACGATCGGGCTCAACGTTACCGGCGTCAGCGTCGACGATCCCGACGGCAACATCGTCGAGAACTATTCCTGCAAGTCGGAGCGCAACTACACGCAATATTGCAATGCCGAGGTCGACCGGCTGCTGGCGGCGCAGTCGAGCGAGATCGACAGGGAAAAGCGCAAGAGGATGGTCTGGGAGATCGAGCGGCTACTCGTCGAGGACGCCGCGCGACCGGTCATCCTGCACTCGACGGCCGGCAATTGCTGGCAGCCCCATGTGAAGAATTTCCGGCCGCATGCCAACAGCCAGTACAACAATCTGCGGTTTGAGGATGTGTGGCTGGATAAGTGACGGCCCTTGCTCCGTCATTGCGAGGAGCGAAGCGACGAAGCAATCCATCTATCCCCGTGCGGAGGCATGGATTGCTTCGCTTCGCTCGCAATGACGGAGGTAGTTTGCCGAGATCGTAGGGTGGGCAAAGCGAAGCGTGCCCACCATTCGATGGACTTGGATAGATGGTGGGCATGGCGCAAGAGCGCCTTTGCCCACCCTATGGCTTCGCTTCGTTCGTAACGACGATGGAAGTTACTGCTGCGATTGCCACTGGCTGGGGCGTCCGACCTGTTCGACCTTCACCGCCACCGAGAGCGTTTCATTGCCGCCGCCATAGCGGGTGCCGCGCACCGGAGCGGCGCCGAGGTAATCGAGCCCGATGGCGACGCGGGCATGGGCTTCCGTCGTGCAGATGCCGTTGGCGGCATCGAAGCCGACCCAGCCGAGGTCGGGCACGAAGGCTTCCGTCCAGGCGTGCCCGGCCTGCTGATGCACGGTGCCGTCGGCCCGCAGCAGATGGCCGGAGACGAAGCGCGCCGGCACGCCGGCGGAACGCGCGCAGGCGATGAAGATATGGGCGTAGTCCTGGCAGACCCCGCGCTTGAGCCCGAACGCTTCCGCCGCCGACGTACCCGAATTGGTCGGGTCCTCGTCGAACGTCATGTGCTCGTTGATCTGCACCATCAGCGCGTGCAGGAAGCCGAGCACGTCGCCGTCGGATTCGGCGCGCAGTTCGCGTGCAAAGGTCGCCATCGCCGGGTTGACCGTGGTCAGGCTGGTCGGGCGCAGGAACAGGCCCGCCGGAAAGCGCTCGTCGGTGCCGCGCAGCACGCCGCCGGTGTCGTGGGTCTCCACCAGGCCCTCGACGTGGATGGTAAGGTCGGCGATCGGCCCGTGGGTGAGCACATGGGTGACGTTGCCGAACGCGTCCTGGTGCATGTCGAGGCGTGAATCGGTCGAGACGTCGATCTGCCATTCGGCGACATACTGCCCGTCATGGCTGCCGGGCGTCATGCGCAGGATCTGGATCACGCCCGAGGCGGCCGGCTCGTAGCGATAGCTCGTGGTATGGGCAATTCGCAGGCGCATCGGGTGTCTCGTACTCTTTCCGTCATTCCGGGGCGCGAAGCGAACCCGGAATCTCGAGATTCTCAGGTACGCAATTGCGTACCATAGTTCGATGCTTCGCATCGCCCCGGAATGACGGAACGCTAAATCAAATACTGCCTGGTGATGATCTCACCCAGCCGCGAATTGTCGGCGATGAACTCCTGGATGAATTCATGCACGCCATGCTGGAAGATATCGTCCATATGGCTGTGTTCAAGCCGATTTCGGACGCCGCGGGCGTGGCGCTGGGAGGGGCCCTGGCGGCCGTAGGCGACGCCGATCTGGTCGAGATTGCGCACGAGGTTGCTGTAGCAGCTCGCCAGCGACCGCGGCAGCGTGTCGTTGAGGATCAGGAGATCGGCGATCAGCCACGGCTTCAGCGTCTCGCGATAGACCCAGTGATAGGCCGTCAGCGCCGATACCGAGCGCAGGATCGAGGTCCACTGGTAGTAATCCAGGGGACCGCCGACATGCTCCTCCTCGGGCAGCAGCACGTGATATTTCACGTCGAGAATGCGCGCGGTGTTGTCGGCACGCTCCAGATGCACCCCCAGCCGCGAGAACCAGTAGGCGTCGTTGCGCAGCATGGTGCGGTAGGCCGAGCCGTCGAAGCGCAGCGAGGTCTCCTGCACGAAGCGCAGGAACCGCGCCAGTTCCTCGCGGCTCGAGGTGCCCTTGCCCCAGACTTCCTGCAATTCGATCCAGGCCGAGTTGATGGTGTCCCACATCTCCGAGGTCAGTGCCGTTCGCACCGAGCGCGAATTCAGCCGGGCCGCCTCGATGCAGTTCTTGATCGAGGAGGGGTTGGACGGGGAGAATGCCAGATACTCGACGACGTTCTGCTCGTTGGCTTCCGGGTAGGCCTCGTAGAAGCTCGCGCTGACGCCGGCGGTCAGCAGCGCCGATTCCCACTCATTGGTCTTGCCGATATAGGCGGCGGGCAGCGCGGTGACGCGCAAGGTCGCGTCGATGGTGCGCGCGATATATTCGGCGCGCTCGACATAGCGGGCCAGCCAGTACAGGTTTTCGGCGGTGCGCGACAGCATGCGAAGGCTTTGCTCTCTATTCGTCCAGTATCCAGGTGTCTTTGGTGCCGCCACCCTGGCTCGAATTGACCACCAGCGAGCCTTCCTTCAGCGCCACCCGCGTCAGCCCGCCCGGCACGATGGTGACGTGCTTGCTGCCCGTCAGCACGAACGGCCTGAGATCGACATGGCGCGGTGCAAGGCCGGATGCCGTGCAGGTCGGACAGGTCGAAAGCGCCAGCGTCGGCTGGGCGATGAACCCTTCCGGCTCGCGCTTCAGCTTGTCGCGGAACGCCTCGATCGTCGCCTTGGTCGCGGCGGGGCCGATCAGCATGCCGTAGCCGCCGGAGCCGTGCACTTCCTTGACGACCAGTTCGCCCAGATTGTCGAGCACGTAGGACAGGTCCTTCGGCTCGCGGCAGCGCCAGGTCTGCACGTTCTTCAGGATCGGCTCCTCGCCGAGATAGAACTTCACGACGTCGGGCATATAGGAATAGATCGCCTTGTCGTCGGCGATGCCGGTGCCGACCGCGTTCGCCAGCGTGATGTTGCCGGCCGCATAGGCCGACATCAGACCGGGGACGCCGAGCGCCGAATCCGGGCGGAAGGTCAGGGGATCGAGGAAATCGTCGTCGACGCGGCGGTAGATCACGTCGACGCGCTTCAGCCCTTCGGTGGTGCGCATGAACACCTCGTCGCTCTTGACGATGAGGTCGCGGCCCTCGACCAGCTCGATACCGAGCTTGTCGGCCAAGAACGAGTGTTCGTAATAGGCGGAGTTGTAGACGCCGGGCGTCATCAGCGCGACCGTCGGCTCCGCCGAGGCGGAGAGCGGCGCCACCGAGCGCAGCGCCGAGAGCAATTCGTCCGGATAGCGCTCGACCGGGGCGACGCGGTGGCGGGCGAACAGGTCCGGAAACAGCCGCATCATGATTTCGCGGTTTTCCAGCATGTAGGACACGCCCGAGGGCGTGCGCGCATTGTCCTCCAGCACGATGAAGTTCTCGGCGTCGACCCGGACGATGTCGATGCCGGCGATGTGCACATAGACGTCGTGCGGCACGCTCTGGCCGTTCATCTCGGGGCGGAAGACCGGGTTCTGGAAGATCAGGTCGTCGGGAATGATGTTGGCGCGGAGGATGTCGCGGCCGTGGTAGATGTCGCGCAGGAACATGTTGAGCGCGCGGACCCGCTGCTTCAGGCCCTTTTCCAGCACCGTCCATTCCTTGCCCGACATGATCCGGGGGATCACGTCGAAGGGGATCAGCCGTTCCTGGGCTTCGGCGTCGCCATAGACGGCAAAGGTGATGCCGATCCGGCGGAACAGAAGTTCCGCCTCCTGGCGGCGATACTCCAGGGCCTCCGGCGGCGTCTCCTTCAGCCAGCGGGAGAGCTCCTGATAGGCCGGGCGGAGGTCGCCGCCGGGCCCGTTCATTTCATCAAAGGCAACTGCCATAAATCCTGACTATCCCCCGAAGCCATGCGGCACAGTGCATGACTTCACGGGATGGTAGCAAGGCTCGGGCCAGCGCGATATGCATTGGCCAGCGGCATTTCGTGTGGGGCGCGGGCCACGCTGCCCTAAAAAAAGGCTGCCGGGTGCTTATTTCGGCAGCAAACCCCCGTGACTTCAATGCGTTGCTTGCGCAAAGTACCGGGACAGGTGGGGAGAAGTCATGAGCGAGATCGTCACGGCGGGTATTCTGGTCATTGGCGACGAGATCCTGTCCGGCCGGACCAAGGACAAGAACATCGGCTTCATCGCCGAATACCTGACCAATATCGGGATCGACCTCAAGGAAGTCCGCGTCGTCGCCGACGACGAGACCGACATCATCGACGCCCTTAATGCACTGCGGAATCGCTACACCTACGTCTTTACCACCGGCGGCATCGGGCCGACCCATGACGACATCACCGCCGACAGCGTCGCAAAGGCGTTTGGCGTGAAGATCGACCATCACCCGGAGGTCGTGGCGCGCTTCCGCGAGCGCTGGAGCGAGCAGGACCTGAACGAGGCGCGGCTGCGGATGGCGCGCGTGCCCGATGGCGCCGAGTTGATCCAGAGCGCCACCATCCTGGCGCCCGGCTTCAAGCTCGGCAATGTCATCGTGATGGCCGGCATTCCCTCCATCATGCAGGCGATGATGGACATCGTCGCGCCGAAGCTGAAGTCGGGCGTGCGGATGCTCTCGGATTCGGTGCGGGCCAATGCGCGGGAAGGCGATATCGGCGGGCCGTTGCGGGAGATCGCCAACGCCCATCCCGACACCATCATCGGCAGCTATCCGTTCATGGACGAGGACAAGAAGCCCAACACCAACCTCGTCGTCCGCTCGCGCGACCCCGAAAAGCTCAGCGCCGCAATGGCCGCGGTGAAGGAGATGCTGGCGGCATTGAACGTGCCGCACTAGCAGGCCGGCAAGACGAGGCGAACCAAGATGGCAGACAACAATTCCGAACCGAGCGCCGAGGCGCGGGGTGGCCGGCCCTTTCCGGTCTCCTGGGACCAGTTTCACCGGGACTGCCGGGCGCTGACCTGGCGGCTCAACGAGGTCGGACCGTTTCATGCGGTCATCGCGATCACCCGCGGCGGCCTTGTGCCGGCCGCGATCGTGGCGCGCGAACTCGGCCTGCGCGTGATCGATACCGTCTGCATTGCCAGCTATGACCACACCAGCCAGGGCGACCTGCAGGTGCTCAAGGGCGTGTCCGAGGATGTCGCCAGGCTGGGCGGCGGGACCGGCAAGGGGCTGTTGATCGTCGACGACCTCGTCGATACCGGCGCCACCGGGCGGATGGTGCGCAAGATGCTGCCCGACGCGCATTTCGCCACCGTCTACGCCAAGCCGAAGGGCAAGCCGCTGGTCGATACCTTCATCACCGAAGTGTCGCAGGACACCTGGATTCATTTCCCCTGGGACACCGCGCTCTCGTACCAGCCGCCGATCCGGTCGTGATGGGGAGACCCTCCGTCATTGCGAGCGAAGCGAAGCAATCCATGTCGCCGCGGAAAGATGGATTGCTTCGTCGCTTCGCTCCTCGCAATGACGGCGGTGGCATAGGTTGAGCCTTCCGTGCCCCTGCAAAACCGCGTCACGCCGTCAGGCGACATCATCGCGACGCCGCACCGCGGCATGTTCACCGGCAATCGCGGCATCATCCACGATCCCGCGACAAAGACGCTGTTGAAAAAGCGCTGGTCGAGCCCGGCGTGGATCACCTGCGTCTGCGAATTCCGGGGCTGGCGGCGCAAGGTGATGGGCGGCCGTAGCTGGACCGAGCTGTTCTTTCTCGATGAAGCGACCGCGCTGGCGGCCGGCCATCGCCCCTGCTTCTTCTGCCGCCGCGACGACGCCAACCGTTTTCGCGCGGCGTGGGAGAGGGGGAATGGTGTGAAGGGCATTCGCGCGCGGGAGATGGACGCCGCATTGCATGGTGAGCGTCTCGAGCGCGGCAAGAAGCGGCTGCATCGGCTACCGACGCCGATGGAGAAGCTGCCTGAAGGGGCCATGGTGCAGGCGGAAGGTGAAAGCTACCTGATCGTGCAGGGAGGGGCGCTGCGATGGTCGATGGCGGGCTATGGCGAGTTTCGCTCGGCCATTGCCGACGCTATGCTGCTGACCCCACCCTCAACGTTAAGGGTGCTGCTCGCAGGCTACCAGCCAGTGCTACACCCGAGCGCGGGCCGGTGATAACGACTGCTCAAACAATACGGTAGCCTATCGGAAACCAGACGCCGCGCCAGACCGGAGGCTCCATGTTGGGAATGACGTGTCCGCGATCCAGCGTCGAGACATCCACGTCCTCGATGATTTCGACTACTTGAGGCCAAGTCCTGTCTTTGAAGACTGATTGGTCAAGCAGCGACTTGGCGTCGTCGAGACTATAACCGGTCACCCCGCATCCGAGGTTCAGTACATCATAGGGTAGCTCTTCAAATCGAAACCAGTACCGCTTCAACACGCTGCCTCCGACGTGGCATCTCTAGCCAAACCTAGCCCTCGCCAGCTTCGCCCCCGCACCCAGCGCCGCCAGCTTCGCCTCCGCGATATCCCGCCGCATCGGCGCCATCCCGCAATTGGTGGTCGCGACGATGTTGCTCAGCGGCACGAATTTCGACACCGCCTCTATCACCTTGACGACGTCCTCGGCGGTCTCGACCGTGTCGCTGGCGACGTCGATCACGCCGGCCTGCACGACCTTGCCGGGCAGCAGCGCCAGCAGATCCAGCGGCACCTTCGAATTGCGGCACTCGATCGCGACCTGCTGGATCGGGCTTTTCGCGATTGCCGGGAAGATATCCTCGTACTGCCGCCACTCAGCTCCGAGCGTCTCTTTCCAGTCGGTATTGGCCTTGATGCCGTAGCCGTAGCAGATGTGGACCGCGGTGGTGCAGGTCAGGCCTTCGGCGGCGCGCTCAAGCGCCTTGATGCCCCAGTCGGAGACCTCGTCCATGAAGACGTTGAAAGCGGGCTCATCGAACTGGATGACGTCGACGCCGTCGGCCTGCAGCGCCCTGGCCTCGGCGTTGAGCAGTTCGGCGAAGGCGAACGCCATCTTGACCTTGTCGCCGTAATATTTGTCCGCGACGGTGTCGGCGATGGTCATCGGGCCGGGCAGGGTGAATTTCAGCTTGCGCGTGGTGTGGGTGCGGGCGACACGGGCTTCGTCGGCATGGACGCGGCCCCTCAGCGTCAGCGGCGCGGTCACCTGCGGCACCATCGCCTTGTAGCGGTCGTTGCGGATGCCCATCTCCACCTTGTGGGCGAAATCGATGCCCTCGACCTTCTCCAGAAAGCCGTGGACGAAATGCTGGCGGGCCTGCTCGCCTTCGGTGACGATATCGACGCCGGCATCTTCCTGCAGCTTCACCGCCAGCATGGTGGCGTCGCGCTTGGCGCGGGCGAGCTCCTCGCCCTTCGACTTCCACGGCGCCCATAGCATGTTGGGCTCGGCCAGCCATTCCGGCTTCGGCAGCGAGCCTGCGATCGTGGTTGGAAACAGCATGGGAGCCTCCCGGTCGGTTCGGATTGAGCGCCTGTCTGCCATGTCTTAAGATCGAGGTACAGAACAACGAAAGTCGCCATCATGGGGAATATTTCCCGTTATCGGCAGCTAGGGGAGCCATGATCGACCTGCATTACGCGCCGACGCCGAATGGCTGGAAAATCTCGATCATGCTGGAGGAACTCGGGCTTCCCTATCGGGTCATTCCCGTCAACATCCGCGCCGGCGAGCAGTTCAGGCCGGAATTTCTCGCGATCAGCCCGAATAACCGGATTCCGGCCATTGTCGACCATGAGCCGGCCGACGGGCAGGGCCCGCTGTCGGTGTTCGAGACCGGGGCGATCCTGATCTATCTCGCCGACAAGACCGGGCGTTTCCTGCCCAAGGAGATGCGCCCACGCTCCCGCGTCATGGAATGGCTGATGTGGCAGATGGGTGGGCTGGGGCCCATGCTCGGCCAGCACGGCCATTTCGCGCTCTATGCGGCGGAAAAAATCCCCTACGCGATCGAGCGCTACCGCGACGAGGCCGCGCGGCTTTATGGCGTGCTCGACCGCCAGTTCGGCAAGACCGGCGCCTATGTCGCCGGCGACTATTCGATCGCCGACATCGCCTGCTTTCCCTGGACCATGACCCACAAGGCGCAGGGCTTTGCGCTCGACGATTACCCGAACGTCAAGCGCTGGTACGCCGAGGTGCGCGCCCGGCCGCAGGTGCAGGCGGGCCTGGCAATCGGCAAGTTCGTGAAGGCGCCGTTCGACGAGGAAGCGCGGCGGAACATGTTCGGTGCGCGCGCGAAGGAGCTGGCGGGGAAAGGGTAGGCCGTCGCCACGTCGTCATTGCGAGCGAAGCGAAGCAATCCATCTCGCCACGAGGAAAGAATGGATTGCTTCGTCGCTTCGCTCCTCGCAATGACGGTGGACATAACAGTGATCTCAAACAACAAGAGGAAACCGCCATGCTCGAATTCTTCTTCGACTGCTCCAGTCCCTGGACCTATCTCGCCTTCCACAACATCCAGACGCTCGCCAAAGAGCTCGGCGTCGAGATCACCTGGCGGCCGATCCTGGTCGGCGGCATCTTCAACACCGTCAACCCCAGCGTCTACGCCCAGCGCGAGACGCCGGTGCCGCTCAAGGCGCGCTACATGAAGAAGGACCTCGCCGACTGGGCGCGTTCCGCGGGCCTTGCGATCAAGATGCCGCCGACGGTGTTTCCGGTGAACAGCGTCAAGGCCATGCGCGGCTGCATCTGGCTAGGCAAGGAGATGGTGCCGTTCGCGCGCGCGGTGTTCGAGACCTATTGGGGCGACGACAAGGACATCTCGCAGGATTCGGTGCTGACGGAGATCTGCAAGAAGGTCGGCATCGATCACGTCAAATTCTTCGAGGGCATCGGCCAGCAGGCGATCAAGGACCAGCTCAAGGCCAACACGGACGAGGTGATGGCGCGCGGCGGGTTCGGATCGCCGACCATCTTCGTCGGCAAGACCGACATGTATTTCGGCAATGACCGCATGCCGCTGATCCGCGAGGCCCTGGAGCGGCTGAAGGTGCAGGCCGCCTGATGCCGCGCGCCGTCGTCTGTCGCGAGCTCGGCCCGCCCGAGAATTTGCGCCTGGAAACATTTGCATCCGCGCCGCTGGCGCCGGGGCAGGTGCGCGTCGCCATCCGCGCCGCCGGGCTGAATTTTCCCGACGTGCTGATGGCGGCGGGCGAGTATCAGCTCAAGCCGCCGCTGCCGTTCACGCCGGGCATGGAGGCCGCCGGCGATATCGTCGAGGTCAATGCGGCGGAAGGCGTCGCGGTCGGGGACCGCGTGATCGTCAAGATGCGGCACGGCGCCTATTGCGACGAGGCCGTTGCCACGCCGTCGCAGCTTACAAAACTGCCATCGACGTTCGACTATGCCGAGGGCGCGACGTTCCTGGCCGGCCATGGCACGGCGTACCATGCATTGATCGACCGCGGGCAGCTCCGGGCTGGCGAGGTGCTGCTGGTGCATGGCGCCGGCGGCGGCGTCGGGCTCGCCGCCGTCGAGATCGGCAGGATGCTGGGGGCGACGGTCATCGCCACGGCCTCAAGCGACGAGAAGCTGGCGATTGCCAAGGCGCGGGGCGCCGATCATCTGATCCGCTACGACAAGGAACCGTTCCGCGATGCCGTCAAGCGCATCACTGACGGGCGCGGCGCCGACGTCGTGTTCGATCCGGTGGGCGGCGAAGTGTTCGAGAACTCGATGCGCTGCATCAACTGGGGCGCGCGGCTCCTGATCATCGGCTTCACCGGCGGCATCGGCCTCGCCAAGACCAATCTCTTGATGATCAAGGGCGCCAGCGTGCTCGGCGTTCGCGCCGGCGAGGCGGTGCGGAGAAATCCCGCGCTCGGTGCGGTTAGAATCAAGGAGCTGACGGCGTGGGCCGAAGCCGGAAAAATCCGCCCCAACGTCTCGCACCGCCTGCCGCTGGAAGATTACGCCAAGGCGATGCGGCTACTGATCGACCGCAAGGCGATCGGGCGCGTGGCGCTGGTGATGGGGTGAGGGCGAGTAGATTTTCGATTTCGACTACAGGCGTTCCGCCTTGAGGCGTTGGCTCAGGAAATCGATGAACATGCGCGTTTTCGCCGCCAGCACGCGCGTCCCCGACCAGGTGACGTGAACCGGAATGGGCGGCGGAGAAAATCGAGCGAGAGCCAGTTCGACCAGGCCTCGATCGATCAGGGGCCGGATATGCCAAAGCGGCGCAATGGCAATTCCAAGGCCATGCGTTGCCGCTTCGTTGATGACACTGGCGCCATTGGCACGAAAACGCCCGGTCACCTTGATCGTCTTGACCTTGCCGTCGACTGTGAATGGCCAGATGTCCGCACCAACCCGCGCCGTGCGAACGATGCATTGATGCTTTGAAAGGTCTTCCGGACGTTTCGGCCGGCCGTATTTGGCGAAATAGCCTGGCGAGGCAAAAAATACCCGCCGCAGATCGGCAAGGCGCTTGGCTTTGGCGGTAGACTCGGGCAGCGGCCCGATATGCACGGCAAGATCGAGATTGTCTGCGACAAGATCGGCATAACGGTCGTAGGTGCTGACCTCGACTTCGATCTTGGGATGGAGCTCGAGGAACGCGGCCGTCGCCGGAACCAGGTGGAGCGCTGCAAATCCGGTTGGGCCGCTGATGCGCAACAGGCCGGATGGCTCGATTCTTCGATGTGCAGCTTCAAGCTTCGCCTCTTCGATATCTTCGAGGGCGATCTTGAGACGGTGATAGTAGGCAAGGCCGGCTTCCGTCGGGCTGCAGCGGCGTGTCGTCCGGCGGATCAGTTCGACGCCGACGTCTTCCTCAATCGCGGCCAGAGACCGGCTGACGGATTGCAGCGAACGACCGAGCTGTTGAGCCGCCGTCGTCAGGCTGGTCTTCTCCACGATGGCGATGAAGGCTTGAAGGTCGCTGATCCGGCTCAATCTCATTCTCCCGATTATTGAGAGAATATATCGCATTCTCCAACGATTGTATCGAATGCGAATTTCTGTTCTGACGCACGGAGAAGTCGGGGCGATCGCCGCCAATGCCTGTGTCAGGAGTTTTCAATGTCTCGCGCGCTTTTCGTTGTAGCCCTTGCGACAATCGCCTTGCTGGGTAATTTTGCGAGGTCGTTGGCCGCGGAGCCGGTGACGCATTATCGAACGGTCACCGTTGATGATGTCAAAATCTTCTATCGGGAAGCGGGCGATCCCAATAGACCGGCGCTGCTGTTGCTGCATGGTTTCCCGACTTCATCGCACATGTTTCGAAACCTGATCCCGCTTCTGGCAAGCCGATATCACGTCATCGCCCCCGATTATCCCGGGTTTGGCTTCTCCGATGCGCCGGACCGGGCACGGTTCGAGTATACGTTCGAGCATCTGGCTCAGGTGATGGATGATTTCACCCAGGCGGTCGGCCTGAAGCGCTATGCGATGTATATCTTCGACTACGGCGCACCGATCGGATTGCGGCTGGCGGTGGCGCATCCGGAGCGCGTCATCGCCATCATCTCGCAGAACGGCAACGCGTACGAAGAAGGCTTGAGCGCCGGTTTTGCAGGCCGCCTGAAGGCTTCGCGCGAGCCCACAGAACAAGCCCGCACAGCGTGGCGTGCGGCTTTGACGGCCGAGGCCGGGCAAAGGCGTTATCTGACAGGGGTTCCCGAGACGAAGAGGGGCTTGGTGGCGCCGGAGGCCTTTGCGCTCGACAGTGCCCTTCTTGCGCGGCCGGGCAATGACGAGATTCAGCTCGATCTCTTGATGGACTATGGCAGCAATGTCGCGCTCTATCCTCAAGTCCAGGAATATCTCCGCCGCAGGCGTCCACCCATTCTCCTGGTTTGGGGCAAGAACGATCAAACCTTCGTCCCGGCAGGAGCAGAGGCCTTCAAGCGCGATGTTCCGGCTGGGGAGGTGCATCTTTACGATACGGGTCACTTCGCGCTCGAGACACACCTCCATGAAATCGCCGACACCATCCGCGATTTTCTCCGCCGGAAGGTGGACCGTCTTCCCGCTACGTCCGGCGGAAGCTCCCATCCCGGACGAACCTGATCGTCTGTTCGATCGCGATGCTATTGCGCACCAGCCACGGATGCGAGGTGCGGACGATGATGTGGTCCGCCATGCCGTCGAGTTTGGTGTTTTCGATCGACACCCGTCCATCATGCGGCTTCGGCAGGAATACCGATGCGATCGGATAGATCGAGCGGTTTCCGGCGATGACGCCGACCGGATAGTCGACCGGCGGAAGCAGCGCATTGATTGCATCGTCGCGCTGCGTGCCGAGCTGTTGTCCCGCCGGTCCGAAGAAGGCGCGGTAAAGCCTGAGATGCCCGAGGCGGTCGGCAATCTCGCTGCCGCTGTTCGGTGTGCCGAGCATGACGACGCGGCCCAGTCGTTTCGGCCGATATCTCGCGATGTAGATCCGCGCCAGCAAGCCGCCCATGGAATGGCAGACGAAATGGACGGGGCCGTCGATGCCTTCCGTAAATCGTTGAATCGAGGGACGGATGTCTTCCGCCAGCCCTTCAAGCGCCTTCCGGCGGCTGGCATAGTCCAGATTGAGGGTGGCGTAGCCGGCGGCTTCGAGCGCCGCCTGCATTTTTCGGAACGATCGCGCCGTCCTGCTGATGCCGTGCAGCAGGACGACGCCACTAATACTCGTGGTCATTCCGGGGCGATGCGCAGCATCGAGCTCTGGTGCTTGCGCACCATCTCGGGATGACTGCTCCGCAGTCACTTATACTCCCGCTCGTCCCACCACGGGAAATAATCAGGCATGTCGCTCGACACCTTGTTCTTGAACTGCGCCGGGCGCTTTTCCAGAAACGAGACCACGCCTTCCCTGACGTCATCGGAGCGGCCGCGGGCATAGATGCCGCGGCTGTCGACCTTGTGGGCTTCCATCGGATCGTCGGCGCCGAGCATGCGCCACATCATCTGCCGGATCAGCGCTACCGAGACCGGCGCGGTCTTGGCGGCGAATTCCCTGGCGAGCGCGCGGGCGGCCGGCAGCAGTTCGTCCGGCGGCACCACCTTGCTGACGAGACGGCCGGCGAGCGCTTCCTGCGCCGGGAACACGCGCCCCGAATAGCACCATTCCAGCGCCTGCGAGATGCCGACGATGCGCGGCAGGAACCAGCTCGAGGCGGCCTCCGGCACGATGCCGCGCTGGGAGAACACGAAGCCGAAGCGCGCGGCCTCCGATGCGATGCGGATATCCATCGCAAGCTGCATGGTGACGCCGATGCCGACGGCAGGGCCGTTCACCGCCGCGATCACGGGCTTCAAGCACTTGAAGATGCGCAGTGTCACCTGGCCGCCGCCGTCGCGCACCTGCGGATCGCTGTAATCCACCGCGCCGCTGGCGAGGCGCTTGACCGGCCCGCGCCGCGCATCGCGGTCGAACGTGTTGGCGCCGGAAGAGAGATCGGCGCCGGCACAGAAGCCGCGGCCCGCGCCTGTTACGATGATGGCGCGGACATTGTCGTCCTTGTCGGCCGCATCGAAAGCGTCGATCAGCTCCTGCTGCATGGTGCCGTTGAAGGCGTTGAGCTTGTCGGGCCGGTTCAGCGTGATGGTGAGAATCTGATCCTCGACCTCGTACTTGATGGTCTCATACGCCATGGGATCGGGTTTCCTTCCTGTTATTTTTTCGTTCCGTAGGATGCGTAGAGCGAAGCGAAACCCATCATGGCGGCCACATCCCGCCGATGGGTTTCTCTGCGCTCTACCCATCCTACAAGAGAAGACGTGGGTGGCCGGGTCAAGCCCGGCCATGACGGCGCGATGTCGTTACGCCTTCGGCGGCGTCGGCCACGGCCGCTGCGGGCCACGCAGGCCCTCGAACGCCTTGGCCATGCCGAGCACGCCGAGGTCGTCGAAACGGCGGCCGACGATCTGCACGCCGATCGGGAAACCGTTCTTGTCGTAGCCGCCATTGATCGAGACGGCCGGGTTCTCCGACATATTCCACGGCACGGTATAGCAGATGTGCTCGAACGGCTTGTCGGGATCGTTGATCGGGGAGGCGAACTCGGCGGGGAAGTTCACCACCGGCGATACCGGCGAAATCACGTAGTCGAACTCGCAAAACAGTTTTGCCGCGGCGGCGCGGATCGCCATCGTGGCATTAAAGCCTCTGATGACGTCGACGCCGGAAAGTCTTGCGCCGGCTTCCGCCCATTTGTGGATGTAGGGCAGCGCCTTGCTGCGCTCCTCGGGCGAGAGTTTTGACAGATCATCCCACATCCGGGCGCGCCAGAAATGGTCGAGCCCGTCGAGCATCTCGCGCGTCAGGATGCCGTCGACCTCGGTCACGACGGCGCCGGCGGATTCGAACGCCTTGGCGGCCTTGACGGCAACGCTTCGCACCTCGGGCTCAAGCGCCTGGCCGGTGCCGGCGTCGAGCATCAGGCCGATGCGCAGCTTGCGCGGCGACTTGTCGTGCGCCTTCCAGTTGATGCTGTCGGCCGGCAGGCTCATGCCGTCGCGGCGGTCCGGCTTCGCCAGGACGCACATCATCAGCGCCGCATCGTCGACGGTTCGGGTCATCGGGCCTGCGACGCGGCCGACATAGGGCGGATCGATCGGAACGCGGCCAAGGCTCGGCTTTAGCGCGACGAGGCCGCACCAGGAGGCCGGCAGCCGCACCGAGCCGCCGATGTCGGTGCCAAGATGCAGCGGGCCGTAACCGGCCGCAGCCGCCGCGCCCGCGCCCGACGACGAGCCGCCGGGGTTCTTGCTGAGGTCCCAGGGATTGCGGGTGAGGGGATGGAAACTTGAAAGGCCAGACGACAGCATGCCGTAATCCGGCATCGTCGTCTTGGCGAAGATGATCGCGCCGGATTCGCGCAGGCGCGCGGCGGGCGGTGCATCCCTCTCGGCTGCTACCAGCCTGACGCTGGCGGCGCCGAGCGGGATCGGCTGGCCCTTGGTGGCGATATTGTCCTTGATGGTGACAGGCACGCCGTCGAGCGAGCCGGCGGGTTCGCCAAGCTGCCAGCGGTCGGTCGAAGCCTTCGCGGCGGCGCGGGCGCCGTCGGGATCGTACAGATAGAGCGCCTTGATGTGCGGCTCCCACGCCGCGACATGCTCGATCACTTCCTCCAGCACTTCCGAGGGCGAGAACTGCTTGGCGCGATAGCCCGCGATCAGGTCGGTCGCGGACAGGTCATGCAGCGAGGTGATCTCTTCTTCGGCGACTGGTTTATGCATGCGAACCTACCGGGAGACGGGTTTCGATGATGCGGGCGAACACGCTGGCGCCGATCGGCAGGATCTTGTCGTCGAGCACATAGCCGGGATTATGCACCGGCACCGAGCCGTCATGACCGATCCAGAAATAGGCGCCGGGCACCACCTGCATCATGTCGGCAAAATCCTCGCTGCCCATCTTCGGCGTCGCCCGCGTGAACACGTTGGCGGGATCGACGATCGTCTTCGCAGCTTCCTCGACCACCCTGGACTGTTCTTCCTCGTTGACCAGCACGCTGAAACCGTCGCGGATATCGACGGATATTTCGCAATCGAAGGTCGCGGCAATGCCGGCGCTGATCGCTTTCATGCGTTCACGGATCAGCGCCCGCACGCCGTCGTCGAATGCGCGCACCGTGCCGCACAGTTTGGCGTCGCCGGGGATGACGTTATAGGCCGAGCCCGCGTGAATCTGGGTGATCGACAGCACCGCGGCCTTCAACGGATCGACGTTGCGGCTGACGATGGTCTGCAGCGCCTGCGCCAGCGTGGTCGCGATCACCACGCCATCCTTGGAACGCTCCGGCATCGCGCCATGCGCGCCATAACCGTTGATGGTGATATCGAAGAAGTCGGCGCCGGCCATTGCCGGTCCCGGCAGGATCGCGATCTCGCCATGGTTGAGGTCAGGCGCATTGTGCAGGCCGTAGACCTCGTCGCAGGGGAATTTCTGGAACAGGCCGTCCTTGATCATGGCGCGCGCGCCGCCAAGGCCTTCCTCGGCCGGCTGGAAGATGAAATGCACGGTGCCGTCGAAATTCCTGGTTTCGGCCAGATAGCGCGCGGTGCCGAGCAGCATGGTGGTGTGGCCGTCATGGCCGCAGCCGTGGAAGCGGCCGGGAATGGTCGAGCGCCATTTCAGGTTGGTGTTTTCCTCCATCGGCAGCGCGTCCATGTCGGCGCGCAGGCCGATGCGCTTGGCGCCGCTGCCCTTGCCCTTGAGCACGCCGATCACGCCGGTGCCGCCGAGGCCGCGATGCACCTCGATGCCCCAGCCCTTCAGCTTCTCGGCAACGATGCCGGAGGTGCGCACTTCCTCGAAGCCGATCTCGGGATGGGCATGCAGGTCACGTCTGATGGCGGTGAGTTCTTCGGCGTAGCCGTCGATGCGTTCGATGGTGGGCATGTCTGTTATCCCGTCACTGACGATGTTGATGCGATTTAGGCGGATGGGGTGAACGCCGGGCCGTTCGGCTTGATGCGGATGCCCGGACGCAGCCGTGTCCAGGGCAGCGTTGCCGTGTCGGCCGGCATCGCGCCGGGCGCGGCGCAGATCAGGAGCTTTTCGGCGATCGGCTCAAAATCGGCGCGGAAGTGCACCGAGCTCTTGTTGACCAGGATTTTCTGCTCGGTCGGCTCGATGCCGACATAGCGATACATCGACTGGTCCGCGAGCTGCGCCTTGTAGGAGCCGACGACTACTCTGATGTCTCCGATGCGCAGGCAGGCCGAAGGTCCCATGTCCATGTCGCGGCCGCCGTAATAGGGACCGGACGCCACGAATTGGCCATCGGACAGTTTTTCGACGACAAACGTTTCCTTGTAGGGCGCATCGCCCGGTATGCCGGACTTGCCGCCGAGATCAAGCGTTACCGTGGCGCCGACGCCGGCGGCATGCGCGGCCCTGGCCGAGGCCGGATCGTAGATCACGCCGGTCGCTGCGCCGGAGGCCTTGTTGCGCACCAGCGCGCGCAGCATGCCCGTGGTGTCGGAATCGCCGCCCGCGCCGGGATTGTCCTGGGTGTCGGCGATGATGATCGGCTTCTTCGCGGTTTTCGCCAGCTCCATGGCGAGGCGCACGCCGTCATCGGGCGAATAGATGCGGCCGTCGAAATCGTCCTCGTGGCCTTCGACGAGGGCGACGATCCTGTCGGCCGCGGCATCCGCATCAGCCTGCGTCTTTCCATAGGCGAATACGCTCGGGCCGCAATGCGCGAAATCCGCCGCCGGAAAGCCCGGCGCGAACGACAGCGTCGGCACATCATCGCTTTCGAGCGCGGCGAGCTTTTCATAGATGCCCTTGGTCGGCTGGTCGTTGGTGCATTGCCAGGAAATCGGGATCAGGAACGGCAATTGCCGGAACGCTCTTGCCAAGCGGGTCTTCGACTTCAGCAGCAGCGCGAGGTGCCTGGCGCAGGCGCGGCCAGTGTCGGCCATGTCGATATGGGGGTAGGTGCGGTAGGCGATCAGCGCGTCGGCATGCGCGATCATTTCGGGCGAGACGTTGGCGTGCAGGTCGAGGCTTGCGACCAGCGGCAGGTCCGGGCCGATCACCTTGCGCACGCGGGCGAGGATTTCGCCTTCGCCGTCGTCGTAATGCTCGGTCACCATGGCGCCGTGCAGGTCGAGATAGACGGCATCGACCGGCCCGGCATTGGCGATGCCGCTGGTCATCTCCTGCATGATGCGTTCGAACGCATCCTTGGTGACATGCGCGCAGGGGCTGGCTGCCGCCGAGATGGTCGGGACCAGTTCCCAGCCATTGCTTTCTGCGGCCTCATTGAAGCCGGCCAGGCCGACATTGATCTTGCGCATGACCTTGAGGACGTCGGCACCATGCGCCATGGCCGGCCAGCCGCCGCCATGAACGAAATCGTCGTAGGTCGCCTTGGTCGGCGCAAAAGTGTTGGTCTCGTGCAGAAAGGCGCCGACGGCGATGCGGGTCATTTTATCTCAGCCAGTGTTCTTGGTTGGGGGGACGTTAAGCGGGACATCGTGGCAAGCGCAAGGATTGAAGCAATTCCGTTTTGCATGCCGCGTGGGCGTTAGTAACTGTCTGCACTGCAATCAACCCCGTCATTGCCTGCGACAAACGCGGAGCGTTTGCGCAAGGGAGCAAAGCGACGAAGCAATCCATCTATCCCCGCGCGGAGAGATGGATTGCTTCGCTTCGCTCGCAATGACGGGGAGAAGCTGCCGCTATTCGGCCGCCACTTCAACCGGCCGGAAATTCGCGAAATCCCAGCCTCGCCCCGGGGCGGCATCGAGCAGCGCCTTGGTATAGGCCTGCTGCGGGTGCGTCAGCACCTGCGCCGCCGGGCCCTGTTCCACGATCCGGCCATGCTGCATCACGGCAACGTCGTCGCAGATCTGCGCGGCGACGCGCAAATCGTGGGTGATGAACAGCAGCGCGATGCCGAGCCGCTGCTGGATTTCGTCGAGCAGTTCGAGCACCTGCGCCTGCACCGAGACGTCGAGCGCGGACACCGCTTCGTCCGCAACAAGAACGTCGGGATCGAGCGCCAGCGCGCGGGCAATCGCGATGCGCTGGCGCTGGCCGCCGGAGAACTGGTGCGGGTAGCGCGAGACCGCATCGGCCGGCAGGCCGACCAGTTCGAGCAGCTCGCGCGCCTTGGCCAGCGCCTCGGCGCGCGGCATGCCGTAATTGATCGGGCCTTCGGCAATGGTCTCGCCGATGGTGACGCGCGGATTGAGCGAACGATAGGGATCCTGGAAGATGATCTGGATCTTCTTGCGGTGCGGCTGCAGGAGCCGCCGCGACAGGTCGGAGATTTCGCGGCCGGCGAGGCGCACGCCGCCGGAAGTCGGGTCGATCAGGCGCACGATGCAGCGCGCCACCGTCGACTTGCCCGAGCCGCTCTCGCCGACGATGCCGAGCGTGCGGCCCTTGCGCAGGGTGAGGGTGACGTCCTTGGCGGCGGCGACCTCGCGGGCTTTGCCGAGGAAGGAACGCTCGCGATAGACCTTGCCGAGCTCATTGGCTTCCAGCACGACGGGTTCTTTGGTCTCCGCGCGCGGCGCCCGCGGCACGAGGCTCGGCACCGCCGAGAGCAGGTTCCGCGTATATTCCATTGTCGGCGTGCGCAGGATCGTATCGAGCGCGCCGGTCTCGACCAGCCGCCCATAGCGCATCACGGCGACGCGGTCGGCGATCTCCGCCACCACGCCCATGTCGTGGGTGATGAACAGCACGGCGGTGCCGTGGTCGCGCTGCAGGTCGCGGATCAAAGTGAGGATCTGCTTCTGCGTGGTGACGTCGAGCGCCGTCGTCGGCTCGTCCGCGATCAGCAGTTTCGGTTCGAGCACCAGGGCCATCGCGATCATGATGCGCTGGCGCTGGCCGCCGGACAGGCGGTGCGGGTAGGAGGCGAAGATGCGCTCGACGTCGGGCAGCCGGACATGCTCCATCATCGCCAGAATCTTCTGGCGCCGCGCCCGCGCGTCGAGATTGGTGTGGACGCGCAAGACCTCGTCGATCTGGCGGCCGACCGGCACGACCGGGTTGAGCGCCGTCATCGGCTCCTGAAAGATCATTGCCATCCGCGTGGCGCGCAGTTCGCGCAGGCGGCGGTCGGAGGCGGTGAGCAGTTCCTCGCCGACCAGCTTGACGCTGCCGTTGGTCGGGGTCAGCGCGCCCTTTTGCAGGAGGCCCATCACGGTCAGCGAGGTCACGGACTTGCCGGAGCCGCTTTCGCCGACCACGCACAGCGTCTCGCCTTCGCGGACCTGCAGGGAGATGCCGTCGATGATGCGCTGGCCGCCGGACTTCTTGCCGAGGCTGACGACGAGATTGTTGATGTCGAGAACGGTGTCGGTCATTTCAGCTTTTCTACCGTCATTGCGAGGAGCGTAGCGACGAAGCAATCCATTCTTTCTTTGCGCGGCGAGATGGATTGCTTCGCTTCGCTCGCAATGACGTGGTGAGAGCCGTCACTTCCCGGCCTCCCGCTGCTTCATGCGCGGATCGAGCGCATCGCGGGCGGCGTCGCCGATCAGGTTGACGCTGAGGATCGCGATCGACAGCAACAGGCCCGGCCAGAAGATCAGCGACGGCTTGACCTGGAAGTAGGCGCGGCCCTCGGCCATGATGTTGCCCCAGGTCGGCGTTTCCGGGCTGATGCCGGCGCCGAGGAACGACAGGATCGCCTCGGTGAGAATGGCGGAGGCGGCGACGTACGTGCCTTGCACGATCAGCGGCGCCACCGTGTTCGGCATCAGATGCCGCCACATGATCTTGGGCAGGCTGCTGCCGACCGAGATCGCGGCCTCGACATAGGGCTCCTCGCGCGCCGACAGCACGACGGAGCGCACCAGCCGTGCCACGCGCGGGATTTCGGGAATGGTGATCGCCACCATCACCGTCATCAGGCTGGCGCCGGAGAGCGACACCACGGCGATCGCGAGCAGGATGGAGGGGATGGCCATCAGGCCGTCCATCACCCGCATCATCACGGCGTCGACCCATTTGAAGAAGCCGGAGACGAGGCCGATCACAAGGCCGATGCCGATCGAGAAGATCGCAGCGCCGAGGCCGATCAGGAGCGAAATCCGTCCGCCATAGATGATGCGTGACAGCAGGTCGCGGCCATAGGCATCGGTGCCGAGCAGGAACTGGGCGCTCGATGGTTTCAGCCGCTGCGCCGGCGCCAGCAATTGCGGATCGTGCGGCGCGAGCAGGGGAGCCGCGATGGCCATGGCGATGACCAGCCCAAGGCAGATGGTCGCGCCTGCGATGATCGGCGTTGACGTGAGAAATCCCAGTTTCGGCCGGAACGGCGTGGTGACCGGAATTGACGGTTCGGGAAGGGTATCGATCGCCATCAGTAGCGAATCCTTGGATCAAGAAGGGTGTAGGCGAGGTCGATCAGCAGATTGACGGTGACATAGATCAGCGACGTCAGAAGGATCATCGCCTGGATGACCGGATAATCGCGGGCCAGCACCGCATCGACGGTGAGGCGGCCGATGCCCGGCAGGTTGAACACGCTCTCGGTGACGACGACGCCGGAGATCAGAAGGGCGAAGCCGGTGCCGATCACGGTGATGACGGGCACGGCGGCGTTGCGCAGCGCATGGCGCAGCAGCACGCCGGTCTCGCTGATGCCCTTGGCGCGCGCGGTGCGCACGTAGTCCTCGCCCAATACGTCCAGCATCGCCGCCCGCGTCATGCGCGCGATCAGCGCGACATAGATGAAGGACAGCGTGCACGTCGGCAGGATGATGCGCTCGAAGAACGGGCCGAAGCCGGCCGTGATGCTGCGAAAACCCTGCACCGGCACCCAGCGAAGCTCGATCGCGAAGATCTGGATCAGCATGTAGCCGATCACGAACACCGGCACCGAGAAGCCGACCACCGAGAGGCCCATCACGAAACGGTCGATCCAGGTGCCGTGCTTCCAGGCCGCGATCACGCCGAGCGGCACCGCGACCAGAATCGCCAGGATGATGGTGGAAAGGGCAATCGAGATCGACGGCTCGACGCGCGAGGCGATCAAGTCGAACACAGGCTTTCTCGAAATCAGGGACTGGCCGAGGTCGCCCTGCAGGAGCTTGCCGATCCAGGTGACGAACTGGGTGTAGAGCGGTTCATTGAGGCCGAGCGAGGTGCGGATGCGCTCGAGCTGTTCGGGCGTTGCATTGTCGCCGGCCAGGATCGCCGCGGGATCGCCGGGCGTCAGCCGCAGCAGCAGAAACACAAACAGCGCGACCACGCCCATCACGGGAATGGCGGCGAGAATGCGGCGAAGCAGGTATCCGAGCATCTTGATCCGTCAGTTGTGGGTGAATTGGGCAGCGCCGGTGCTAAAGGTGATGTCCGAGCCGCCAGCGTAGCATTTCAGCAAGTCCCGTGCCATCGCGCCTGCGTTTTTTGCGGTGCAGCTAGGCGGTGGGACGCGAGAGCCCCGATCCGTCATTGCGAGGAGCGATAGCGACGAGGCAATCCATGCCTCCGCTTGCGGCGCGATGGATTGCTTCGCTTCGCTCGCAATGACGGATAGACCACCATCACTCCAGCGTCGCCAGCAGCCCGGCCATCAGGCGGCCGCGTTCGGCGAGGCTGTTGACCTCGATATGTTCGTTCAGCGTGTGGGCGTCGGCGCCGCGGACGCCGAGACCGTCGAGTGTCGGGATTCCCATCGCGCCGGTAAAATTGCCGTCGGACCCGCCGCCAGCGCTGCCATGGGGCAGTTCAAGGCCGAGCTGCGCGGCAATGCCGCGCGCCTTTTCGTAGAGCGCCATGGTGCCGGCATCGGGCTCCCACACCGGGCGGGTGACGCCGCGCGTCACGGTGAAGGTGACCTCGTTGCTGGTGCCCGATAGCGCCAGCATGCGCTCGACGCCGCGGTCGAGATCTTGCTGGCGCTTGGCCATGCTCAGCGCCTCGCCGGTACAGGTGGTGGCGACGCAATTCACCCACTGGCCGCCATGCACGATGCCGACCGAGAATGTGCAATCTTCAGTCGTCATGCCGTCGATAGCTATAATCTGGCGTGCCATTTCGCGGATCGCGGAGCGGCCGGAGGAAAGCGTCGCACCGGCATGGCTCGGCTTGCCGACGGCTTCCAGATTGAAGCGCGCGATCGCGTAGCGCCCGGTGACGACGCCGTTGTTGGGGCGTCCGGGCTCCGGCACCAGCACATATTTGTTGCGCGCCGCTTCCGCCTCGATGATGTCGCGGGTCGATGGCGTGCCGACTTCCTCGTCGGGCGTGAACAGCACGGTGATCGGCAGCGGCGTGGTGAACGCGGCGCGTGCCAGTTGCCGGATCGCTTCCAGCGACAGGTAATTGCCGCCCTTCATGTCGAAGATGCCGGGGCCGAAGCACTTGTTGCCCTCGCGCCGCCATTGCAGCTTCTCGATCGTGCCGACGGGATGGACGGTGTCCATGTGGCCGGCGATCAGGATGCCGGGCTCGCCCTGCCGGGGGTGAGGGAAGCGGGCGCGGACGCAGCCGGCAAAACCCTGGCGGCCGGCGATGCGCTCGATGGTCGCACCCATGATCGCCATGTCGCGCGCGGCAAGGTCGAGCATGCGCTCGACGGCGCTCTTGTCCCAGGTCGGGCTTTCGCATTCCACCCAGCTACGCAGTCCCTGCAACATGGCTTCGGAATCAAAGGGAAGATTGGCTGGGTTCATGGACTTCTCTTGGGTTTCTTATGTTGGTTTTCGAACGGCCGGCGCGGCCCGGCGGCGCTTACGAGAATGATCTCAAGCGCATTTGTAAAGTGAAACATGAGCGCATGGCCTTGCCGCATTGGACAGGCGGGGCGCGCCATAAGCCGATTGACGCGCCGCGTGCTTGATGCAAGTCTTCAAATAGTCAGGATTTACAGCGTGTTAGTTCGCCCAAATAACGAACCGCATGCATAATGAATCAGCGGACTTTGACCAGTTTCACGTCAGGAGAGATCGAATGTTCCCCATCATGCGCCGGAAACGTCCCAGGATAGCATCGGCACTGTCCGCGCTCGCATTGTCGGTGGCGCTGACATCGCTAGCCCCGATATCGCAGGCCATGGCTGCCGGCAAGAAGACCATCACCGCCGTGATGCATTCCGACCTTCGCGTCATCGATCCCGGCTTCACCACCGCCTACATCACCCGCGACCATGGCTACATGGTCTACGACACGCTGCTGGCGACCGATTCCAGTTTCAAGATCCAGCCGCAGATGGCGGATTGGAAAGTCAGTGATGACAAGCTGACCTACACCTTCACCCTGCGCGACGGCCTGAAGTGGCATGACGGCGCGCCGGTGACGGCGGAGGATTGCGTCGCTTCGCTGAAGCGCTGGGGCCGCAACGACGCGATGGGCCAGAAGCTGATGGACTTCACCGCCAGTCTCGACGTCGTCGACGCCAAGACGTTTACGCTCAAGCTGAAGGAGCCCTACGGCCTGGTGCTGGAATCGATCGGCAAGCCGTCGTCCTACACGCCGTTCATGATGCCGAAGCGGCTCGCGGAGACACCGGCCGGCCAGCAGATCAAGGAGCAGATCGGCTCGGGACCGTTCAAGTTCGTGCAGGCGGAATTCCAGCCGGGCGTGAAGGCGGTCTATGAAAAGAACGCCGACTACGTGCCGCGCAAGGAGCCGCCGAGCTGGACGTCGGGCGGCAAGGTGGTGAAGGTCGATCGCGTCGAATGGATCACGATGCCGGATGCGCAGACCGCGGTGAACGCGCTGCAGTCGGGCGACATCGACTTCATGGAAAACCTGCCGTTCGACCTGCTGCCGATGCTGGAGGCGAACAAGGACATCAAGATCGACGTCCTCAACAAGTTCGGTTTCCAGACCCTCGGACGGATGAACTTCCTCCATCCGCCTTTCGACAACGTGAAGGTTCGACGCGCCGCCTTCCTGGCCATCAAGCAAAAGGACGTGCTCGACGCGCTGGTCGGCAATGAGAAGTATCAAAAGACCTGCGGTGCGATCTTCGTCTGCGGCACGCCGCTGGAGACCGACGTCGGTGCCGAGACCTTGGTCAAGGGCAACGGCATGGCGGAGGCGAAGAAGCTGCTCGCCGAGTCCGGCTATGACGGCACACCGATCGTGATCATGGCGCCCGGCGACGTGGTGACGCTGAAGGCGCAGCCGATCGTCGCGGCGCAGTTGCTCCGCGAAGCCGGCTTCAAGGTCGACCTGCAGGCCACCGACTGGCAGACCGTGGTGACCCGCCGTGCCAGCCAGAAGCCGCCGAAGGAAGGCGGCTGGAACATGTTCTTCACCAACTGGGTCGCGGCCGACGTCTCCAATCCCGTGGCCAACGCATCGGTCGGCGGCCGCGGCAAGAACGGCGGCTGGTTCGGCTGGGCCGAAGACGCCAAGATCGAAGAGCTTCGCGACAAGTTTGCGCGTTCCGGCTCAGCGGACGAACAGAAGAAGATTGCCGCCGAACTGCAGAAGCATGCCTATGAACAGGTGATCTACATCCCGCTCGGCCAGTACACGATCCCGAGCGGCTGGCGCAAATCGCTCACCGGCGTCGTCGACGGCCCGGCGACCCCGGTGTTCTGGAACATCGACAAGAGCGAGTAGGGCTCGCGCACCAGGCCGGACAACAAAAAAGCGCGACGGAGACTTCCTCCGTCGCGCTTTCGTTTGTTCAGTCAGCCGTCGATGTCAGCAATGGGTATCGCGCATCAATTCCGGACCATCGTTCAGCCACGGCGGCCGGATCTGGAGTGGTTGCTCTTGTTCTGCGTGCTCATTTCGGGCTGGTTCACGCCTGTTTTCCGCAGGCTTGTCGAAGTCTTCTTTGTTGGCCATTCGTCGTGCTCCATTTTGTGCATGACAACAATTTCGAGTGTGATGCGTTCCTTCAGGCCGGATGCGCGGCGAGATGTTCCAGCAACAATTCGCTCACCCGCTCCGGAAGTTGATCCGCCGCAAAATGTCCGACGCCCGGCAGCACTTCGAAGCGATAGGGAGCCGCAATGAAATCGACCGTGCCTTCGGCGGCATTGCGGCCGACGGTGTCGTCGGCGTCGCCCCAGATGTAAAGCGTCGGCACGCGGATCGGGCCGAGCGGCCCGCGGATCGCCCCGCGGGCGCGATACCAGGCCAGCGCGGCTTCCATCGCATCCTTGTTGCCGAGCACGGCGAGATGCCGCTCGATCGCCTCAGCGGGAACGCCGTTGGCGGCGAGGCGCTCGCGCAGCCATCTGGCGTTATCAGCCAGCACGACATCGGCGGCATCCGGTTCCAGAAACGCCTTGTGGTGCCTTGAGCGCTGCGCCTGCTCGCCGTCGGTTGCCAGCGCGCGGTTGAAGGCGTTCGGGTGCGGACGGGAGAGGATGGTGAGCGAAGCCAGCCGCTCATGATGGCGGTCGGCGATGCCCCAGGCGATGCTGCCGCCCCAGTCATGGCCGACCAGGTGAAAGCGCGCCGCGCCATAGCCCAAGGTCGCCACGATCGCCATCGCATCGTCCATCAGGCGGTCGATCAGGTAGTGCGAAAATTCGCGCGGATCGGGCCGGGCGCCCGGCGAATAGCCGCGCTGGCTCGGCGCGATGGCGCGGTAACCCATGTCGCCGAGGGCCGTGACCTGCGCGCGCCAGCAATGCATCGATTCCGCAAAGCCGTGCAGCAGCAGCACCAGCGGCGCGCCGGGGTCGCCGGAAGCGATAGCGTCGAAGACGAGATGCGGCGCGAGGGCGATTTGTTCGCTGGCGGGCATGCGGCGATCCTGAACGGACAATCGGGCCGATCCATGTCCCCCATTTCAGCGGGACGGCCGCAATTGTGCAACCCGGGAAAAGTGCTGTATTGGAAGCCGCTGCCTGAAGCCCGAAGGGACGGAACGTTTGCATTATCCGAGGTCCATATTATTCGACGCCGCCGTGATCATCCTGACGGTGACCGTATCGCTGTCGGTGCCGTTCCTGGCGTTGTTCAATGCGAGCAGCGCAACGGTGCGTGCGGTCTCCCAGGTCTGGGCCAACGGCATCATGTTCCTGATGAAATACGTGGTGGGGCTGGACTATCGCGTCGAGGGGCGCGAGCACGTTCCCGACGGCCCCTGCATCATCGCCTGCAATCATCAATCGCTGTGGGAGACCGCGGCGCTCTGCGTGATCTTCCCCGACGCCAGCATCGTCGCCAAGAAGGAGTTGCGAAAGCTGCCGCTGGTCGGCTGGTTCCTCGAGCGCTATCCGATGATCCTGGTCGATCGCTCGGCGGGCCGCCAGGCGCTGCGCCAGATGGTCGACGAGGCCCGGCGCGCGGCCAGCGAGGGACGCAAGGTGCTGCTGTTTCCGCAAGGCACGCGCCAGGCGATCGATGAGCCCGTGATATTCCAGTCCGCCGGCATCTCCGCGCTCTACACCAACCTCGAAATCCCCGTGGTGCCGGCGGCGTGCAATTCCGGCCTGTTCTGGGGCAAGAAGACCCTGATGATGCACTCAGGCACCGTCACGCTGTCCTTCCTGCCGCCGATCGCGCCCGGCCTGCCGCGCAAGGAATTTCAGGAGAAGATGGAGCGGGCGATCACCGAGGAGGCGAGCCGCCTGCTCGCGGCGAGCGAGACAAAGGTCGCGCGCTAGCCTCCGGGGCGGTCCGTCGTACGGCCTGGTTGACCGAAACGAGGCCGTTCGGTGCGGCGGTCCTGTCGCGCGTCCGCACGGCGAGAAGCGGGCCGGCCAATCCTCGACGGATGCGCGAATACAACGTAGGATAGTCCCACCCGACAAGCTAGCGAGAGGACCACAGCATTCATTAATCGATAACGAGGCAAAATATGAAAAACATTTTTGACTTGTTCGGTGACAAGAAATCAAGCGACGACGCCAGGCAAGCGCAGACAAGGTTGGAATGGCAATCGCGCGCCGCCGGAATGACAGAAATCCTGCAACAGTCTGCACCGGTGTTCGAGGAATACGGGAAAGAACTGCAGGCGCGCGGTATCTCGGCACGGTTGATCCGGGTCGGCCCCAACGGCTTGCAGCTGAAAATCCAGATGAAATGGACCTTCGGCGTGGTGGCGTTCGAGCAGGATCGCTTCGTCGCCTATGTCGAGAGCGATCCCGGAAAGTCCAACGGTTACGCGCGGGACGATTACACAAGAGAAGCCAGGCCTCCCTCCACCGAAGCGTGGACCGGAGCGGATGAGCTGCGCGGATTTCTCGACAGGGCACTCGCGATATTCCGCGAACGCTACGACAAGGGAACGAAATCCTCCGGCATCACCGGGCCTTGATCCATACCCATCGCCTTGAACGAACGGGCATCGCGCGATGGACTATCTCTACATGGACACCAGCGCCATCAACCACGCCTATGATGCAGGCGGGACGAAGCTGCTCGACACCTACAAGAAGCTCGCCAAGGTTCACGGCCTCAAGCTTGCCGTCACCGACGTCGTGCTGGACGAGCTTTTCGTCCGCTGGGCGAAACGCGGCACGCCACCTCCGGTAAAACTAGACCCGGCCCGTGCGAAGCTCCAGAAGTGGCTCCTGGCAAATGCCGAGAAGCTGACGACGCAGGAGCGCCAGCTCCTCGGCAACTTCCGTGCCGATCGCTTTACCGACTACGGCGGATCTGATCGCGGCGAGCGCTCCATCATCGAGCATTTGTTGTCCAATTCGGAATCCCGCAAATCGGCGGTGTTTTCGGATGACACCAGGTTTCACAACAAGCTTGCTGCATGGGTCACGGACAAGAAGATTCCCAACATCCCGGACGTTCCGCTCAATGCCGAAAAGCTCATCTTCACCAATCCTGAAAAGGTGATCTTCGCCAATCCCGACATGCTGGCAAGCGCCTGCAAGGAACACATCATTCACATCCCGCAGCACGAACGGCTGGTCGGCAAGTTCCGCGAGGCTTGTGCCATCTTCAACAAGACCCTGCCGGGTTCTTATAGCGCGCAGCTCGACGAACGTTTCCGCGAGAAGGCTGACCTGCAGCGGCTGAGAGAAGGCAAGCCGGTCAAAGGCGTCCGCATCCTTGGGGCGTTCGGCCGGCTGATGGCCGCCACCGGCATCGCCTTTGTCGCCATCGATACCATGGCGACGGCGGCACACGCTGCGACGCAGATAAGAGACGGCGACAATGAGGGCGCGACGGAGACGGTCGCCGAGTTCGGCGGCCGGATGGCCGGCGCCCTGGTCGGTGCAGAGCAGGGCGCCTTCCTTGGTGCGGCGCTGGGCAGCGTCGTCCCCGGACTGGGAACGACGATTGGCGCGATCGCGGGCGGGGCGATCGGCGGCGCCCTGGGGGCGACGATCGGCGAAGGCGCTGCAAAAGAGCTGCTCGAGGCGGTGCACGGGAACAGCCATTCCCCGATCGACGAGCGACTGACTGACAGCACCATGCGCGACTACCGCGAGCCGGAGATACAGGCGCTTCGGAACGACCTCTACGACGCCGGCTATTCCACGGAGGAAGTCAATTACGTTTGCGCCTCGGTGAGTGCGGCACGCGAGGCGGAGCGGCCGGCCGGCGAGGCGGACGAGGTGCGCGACACGCTGAGCGGGCTTGCTGAAACGGTGACGTCGAGCGCGCGCGCCGTCGTGACGGAGGATCACACTCAGACGCCGGCCGATTCCGTTGCGGCACCGGCGGTTGATCTCGAGGTCAAAGCCGAACTTGTCTCCGGCGGAGATGATGCGGGTGAGGGCGAAGCCGCCCCGCGGACCGATGCCGCGTCCACGATGCCCGACACGGTCGATCCCACGAATGCCGCGCCGGCTCGTGCCGACGCCGAAGATCAGACGGCGCTGTCCGGCGTCGCTCGCGATGCCGGCGAAGCGCAACCATCCGACACGCCTGCGGATGAGCGAAGCGCCGGCGCCGTTCCGCCCGCTGAGGGGCCTGTCACTGGCCGAGGTGAGACGGCTTCGAATATGCCGTCGGATGCCGGCGATGTCGTCGCGCCTTCGAAACCCGACGATCTGCCGGCCGCACCCGAACAGCCTCAAGCCAGCCTTTCACCGCAAGGCGAAGCCGCCCCTGCGCCACCGAACGAGGCGCCGGCCGCTTCTACCGAGGTTCCGAAAGAGGAAGCGGCCCAACGCGTCGATGTGGCGCCAGACGAACAGATGCAGCAGGGCGTCGGTGATCCAGTGCCGAGCATCGCACCGGAAAACGCTGTCGTGGAGACAACGGCCCCGGCGTCGCCCCCGCTTCCGGCTGCGGCGCAAAAGGAGGACCCGGTCGTACCGGAGGGCAACGCAGTTGTGCAGGCAAGTCCGCCAGCCGCTCCCGCCGATACGGTTTCAAAGGACCCGGGTCTGCAGGAACTGCCTGATGATGCGGGACCCAATAGCGGGACGACGTCGCCTCCAATTGGCGAACACGCTTCGCCTGTCGCAGACAAGACCGAGCCGCGCGGCGACGAGCGGGGTATGTTTTCCGATCGCGAGCCAAACCCCGCCGAAACCGATATCGCTCCAGCGCCGGCCGAGACTGAAACACTTCCAGATCAACCGCCGCCCGCCGCCGAACCGCTGGATCACGAGACTCTGCAAGACATGGACGAATTGCTCCATGACGAAACCATGGCGGCGAATGACGACGAAACAGCCGCGGACGACATGATGGTTGGATGGGTGCCGAGCGATGACGTGGCCACCAGCCATGCGGGCCTGTCCGACCTCGAGGATGCGGAAGCCCATGAAACGCTGAACAATGAAGGCGTCGAGAGCCTGGTCGTGACGGGCGCGCTGCTGACGCCCTTGGGCGGATCGGACGACCAGCTTGAACCGATCTTTTCGGAAGACGAGCGTCTGCAAGACATCGAAGAAATAGTCGGCGATGAAATCAATGACACAGGGGATGATGAAGCCATCGTCGCCGACCTGTCGGACGAGCTGCGCGCGCCCGATCACGAGGAACTGACGGGAGATGATTGGCGCGGTGCGACCGACTTTGATCGCGAGCCATCCTGGGGTGGAGGTCACGCGCCCGGCGACGATCATCCCTATGCCGGTAATGATGTGCCGGGGTACGGAGACAATGACGACCCATTCGGCGCCGACGCGGCCGGCGATGGGCATGACAGCGCGAGTTCGCCAGATGACGAGGATGAATAGCGTTTCGTGTCCTTGGCGGCCGCGACTCAAACGCCACGGGGCCCAAGCTTGCCGCGAACCTCGACGGCGTCGGTGATCAGCGCTTCCTCGATCATCATTTTGAGGTCGGTGATCGTCGGACTGCTGTCCTTGTAATAATAGGTTCTCTCCCAGATGATTTCTTCGTCGTCCTTGTAACGGTCCGCGTCCTCCTCGCTCAGGTCGCGGCCCGATTCCAGGCAGATCTCGATCGTGCCTTCCGGCGAAACCCAAAACAGGTACCGGCGGCGCCGGCGGCCAACTCCGAGATGGAACGAGCGGCAGAGCAGGATCCCGCTGACCCATGTCGTGTCGCGGCTTGTCGGGGGATAGAGGTGCAGCCCGGCGATCGCGCCGCTTTCCTTGGCCGACTTCACCATTTGCGTGATCGGCGCCATGAATTCGACGGCCCGCTGAAGCAGCGCCGTTCTTCGGACCGTTTCCTTCTCAATGATCTCCTTCATGCGACCACCGGCTGCGTCCCGAATGCCTGGCCATTCTTGCGCGTGAATGGCGGGTGAGGCAAGGGCCGGCGCCGTTCGGCTCCGCCGCGACGCGGCGAAGTTTAACCCGTGTTCGCCGGCGGGGGCCTCAGGCGCTTTTCTCCCGATGCCGGGCCGCGAGGTCGCGGCAGACGATGTTGAGAATTTCGATCGCGATCCGGGCTTCCTCGTGCGCCACGGCGAGCTGATCGCGCAGCGCGGCGCCGGGATGCACCAGGTTACGGTAGTCGCGGAACGAATTCGAGAAATCGGAGGCCGCCCGGGAAATCAGCTGCCACTGAACCGCCTTGCTGATGAGCTGCTTCAGTCCGCAATCCAGCAGGTTCTTCCGTGATGGCGCGTCAGGCTGATGGGGAGATTCCCGGATGATTGCATCGGTCAGCAGCGCCTCGATCGCCGAGCCGCACAGCATGACCGTGGATTTAAGACAGCCGGCGGCATGGACTACCGCCAGCTCGGCGAAGTCGGCTTCAAGGGCCTTGCGTAAATCCGCATCTGAGACGAAGATGAGGTCCGATACTACCGGAAGTATAGTTGTCGCCGGAACCTTTTTTAGCCGGGCCCGCGCCGCCGCAATCCAGGGCCGCAGAAGTGATAATTCGTAACGCTCGAAAGCCGGAGGCCAGCGTCCGCGCATTGCGTCCGCATTGAATTCCGGCAGCACGCCGGGAATGTCTTGCTCGGCCTGCCTGATCAGCCCCTCGAGCGCATTGAGGGAGGAAACTGAATTGTCAGAGGACTCCGCTTCCAGTTGGGCGAGAATCTCCGCCAGTCTCGCCTCGTATTCCGAAAAGGCACGCGCGTTCATTTCCGGGCACCTCACGCCAGACAAGGCTGCGGCCGAGACGAAGGCCTCCGGCCCTGACCGCGCGATCCTACAAGCCATCGAGCTGATGCGAAAGCAGGACATCGAGCGTGTCATCGCGCTCGCCGCCATCTGGGCGCAGCAGCAGAAGACAAACCCAGGCGATGGCGCTGCGGCCGCTGCCAACCTGCCGGATACGCAGAGCCGGGCACCGCAATCGAGCGGCAACCTCGAGCAGATGATCGAAGCCTATTCCACCGCATTCAATATCGCCTTCGAGCGGAAGGACTGGCAATCCTATTCGGATATTTCGCTGGCGGTCTGCAAATGCTACCTGCAGGCCCGGCAGATCGGGCACGCGATCCGGCACGCCGAGGGGACGCTGGCCGTGCTGGCGGTGGCCGCGCTCTCGTCCGGCGACAGGGTCCGCGTCGAATGCCCGGAACTGCTGCTCAATCTGGGTGTCTATCTCGCCATTGACGACAAGCCGGACAGGGCGCGGGCAGTGCTCGCGCTGGCGCGCGAAGCCTTCGAGGCGCGATGCGATCATTTTCACCTCGGGCAGGTCTTTGACACGCTGGCCAGGCTGGCGAAGCGCGCGGGCGACGTCGTCGGTATGCGCCGGTGCGTCGGCAGCGCCTTATTGCACAAACAGACAGCGCGGGATTTCACCGGAATTGCCGCAACGATGCTGATCCTGGACGAGCAGGATCGCTTTCAGCCTTCGGCGGGATCCGGCTCATGACCGGCGCGCTTCCGCTGCCATCCGGGCTTGAAGAGGAAATCCAGGCCCACGAAAACGATCGGTCGCACATCCCGGCGGCGCGGTCCGTTCTGGAGCGTGCCGTCATCGCGCAGGTCCAGGCCATCGCGGATGGGCTGCTGGCGCATCGGCTGTTGAGCGGCCAGGCGCTCGATCATCGGGCCTGGGTGGCGCAGTTCCTGAGCCGGAGCAGCCCCGATATTGCGGAGCAATGGGGCACAGAGGAAGCACCGCAGGAGCAAGCCGGTGCCGGGCGGGATGAAGTTTCCGCCATGCTGGCGATGGCCGCGGCCTTTCGGGCCAAGCATCCGGTTGCCGTCGAAGACTACAAGCGCGACTTTCATGTGCGCGTGGCGCGCGGTGAAATCAGGCGGATCACGCCGCCGGAGCTGCATGACATGACGATTCGGATTTTTGGGGACCACGTGCCGATCTGGCAGGAGGGCCGCATCAACGCCCAACTCGCCGTGCTCGGCTCGGATCTCCGCCTGTTCGTCGCCGCCGCCGATCAGCTTCGCGCCCTCAGCGTGCTGAAGGGCCTGGGCCACACTCCCGCCAGCCCGCCAGGTCCGATGGTTTTTCTGCTGGGGCGGACGCGGCCCTGCACGTCGCTGTTCAAGGCGCAGCTTTTCGAGTTCGATCACGAATTCGCGGTGTCGCCCTATCTGCACGCGACCTCGCCGGGGCTGGTCGATCAATGCCGCGTTGTCCTGCGGCACCGGTTCTGGCACGGCATCTTGTTCAATTATCCGGCGGGCGATCACATCGCCGATGCGCTTGCCCAAGGCATACTTGACGGGCATGAAAACGGGCATGTGATCGACCGTTATGGCTTCGTCATTCCCGGCCACTTCAATTCCTGGCGGTCGGTGATGCGCAGCGATGTGTGCCGCTTCGCGCAGCGCCCGATGAAGTATGGCGAGATCTATGTCGCATTCCATCGCACGTTTGACCGCTTCGAGAGCATGCCGGTGCTTGCGATGGGGCTGTTGCCGCCGGACGAGAGCAGGGATGGCTTGAAGCTGATCGAGCTGCTCACCGAGCTTGTCGATGATGGTGTGCTGGAACGGGCGGCCGACGGCAAATACATCTGCCGCCGCTACGAGGAGGGACGGACATGGTCCATCGAATGAACGAGCAGATTCCTTTCCACGATCTGATCTGCACCTCTTGCCGGAGCGCTACCCCCGAGCCGCTGCCCGCGCTCGACTATGCCATCAAGGAGATTGAGGTCGAGATGAACGATGGCACGAAGGTCACCGTTCCCACCGACATCACCGATTTCGATATCGAATACGAATCGGGGGGACGCTCCCTGGCCCGCATCCTGGCCCGCGTGCCATGCCCGTCATGCCACTCTCCGCACCAGATCGATATTTCTGCGGTCCGCAAGGCGCCCGTTCTCGAACTCCGGCAGACCACCTGCCCGAAGTGCGACAAGGCGATCTGTGAGATCAGCAGAGGCCCGAGGATCAGCTATCGCTCCAAAGGCGGCGATGCCTGGGTTGAGGTTTCTGCAGAATTGACCTGTCCGTCTTGCGCTCAAGGCACAGTGCGGACGGCCGGCCTTGATCCGGAGACGTTCGACGTCGAAGGCGACAACGTCATAGTCGTGGATTTTCGGGACCGCTCTGACGAGGATTAGCGCCTAGCCCGACTGCCTGCGCGCCGCGAGCCAGCCGGCGAACGGCGCCAGGAATGCCAGGCACCAGACGAACTGCGCAACGCGCGGGCTTATCAACGCCGTGGCCGTCCCCAGGACGAACACGAGCACCGGAAAGAGCGCCGTCGTCAGCAAGTGCGGATCGCTCCGCCCCTTGAGGGCAAGAACCCATAGCACTGCATTCAGCGCGGCGATGATGGTCAGGTGAACCCCGTAGAGGGCAGCCAGCACGCCATCGAGCCGATAGGCGCCGTAGAGTCCGTTCGTCACCGGCAGGATGATGATCGAGAGCAGAAAAAACAGATTGAGAAAGACCACGCCCCGGCCGGCTTCCGGCGCGACCGCGAGCCGGCGATGATGGCTGAACCAGAACATGCCGGCGACGATGAAGCTGATCATCAGCGCGATGACCGGCTGCGCATAGACGCGCATCAGGTCGTGCCAACCGGGCGCCTGCTTGAAGTTGGACGCCTTCGGCAAATCATAGGCAAGCAGCGTCATGGCAACGCCAAAGATGGTGTTGCTCAGCATCTCCAGCCGGCGCATTTCGAACAGGCCGATTTGCGGCAATGTGATTCCCCCAGTCCCCCAGTCCGTTCACCCAAGCCAAGCTTGGCACAGCGTGGCTTGCCAAGCCGTAGCTCGCGGCCGCAGGCCGGCCTTCGCCGACGCGGCCAGCCTTGCCAGTCCGTCTACGCTTTCGCTGCGCTCAAGCTTCGCCGGACACGCTTCGCCCTGACGGCCTCAGCGCGGCTGCGCCACGCGAAGCCCGCCAGGGCGAAGCGTGGTGCGGGCGGTGGGACTCGAACCCACACGACGTTGCCATCGAGGGATTTTAAGTCCCTTGCGTCTACCAGTTCCGCCACGTCCGCTTAGTCTCAGGAGATCAGATACTTAGCGCCTTTGCTGGAGAAGTGGAATTGGCATGTTCTCCAGCGGTGCGCATGCTTTGCTTTAAGCGAGCGCGTTTGCCAAAGCAAAGCCTCAATGCCGACACTTTGGCCCTGTTTTAGGCAATCTCAATACTATCCACCTATCGAGGGTCGATGCCGAACTCGCTGATCCACCGCCGGTCATTCAAGGGCTGCCTTGCCGCACTGGCGCTGGTTGCGCTGGGGGGCGGCCTGTCCGGCTGCGCCAGCATGAGCGACACGGTGGCCCCGGCCTTCGCCGATCCCGCCAAGTACGATCTCTACGATTGCAAGCAGCTCGAGCCGGAACGCAAGAGCCTTGCCGCCCGCACGGCGGAATTGCAGGGGCTGATGACCAAGGCGGAAACCGGCGTGGCCGGCCCGGTGGTCGTGGAGCTCGCCTACCGCAACGAATACATCGCGTTGCGCGGACAATCGAAGCTGGCCGATGAAGCCTGGCAGAAGAACAGGTGCGTGGATTCGAAGCCGGAAGCGCCCCCGGCCAAGCCGGCTCCCGCTGCCAAGGGCGGCCGGGCCAAGGCCGGCCGGACGGCTCATTAGAGTGGGATGAGGTCGGGCTGGGCCGTGGCGACGGACCATCTTGCGACATGGACGCCGGCGGAATCGGTGCCGCGAGCCGGGCCCACTCTACTTTGCATGGGGTTGTTTTCGAGATTTTGTGTCGGGACCCTCGGCGAGCCGGCGAAGCGCATCCGCGCGGCGTCGGTCGCCGGGTGCCAAATACCCGCTCACGCGGGCCTGCTCATACCCGCCAGTCGTAAATCCAGTCCTGCCGCGCCAGCATGCGCGTCGGGCCCATCGCCCTGATGGCGAGGTCACGCGCCAGCGCCAGCGGGCCGGTGAGATGGTAGATGCGTCCCTGCTGCCGCGCCGTGCGCTGCACCCGCTGCACGCGGCCGCGCCGCAGCTTGCCATAATGCTCCAGCGCGGCCGTGATGCCCGCAGCGTTGTTGCTCGGGGCTTCGCCGAGGCACTTGGCGAGCACGGCGGCGTCCTCGATCGCCATGCCGGCGCCCTGGGCGGCGAACGGCAGCATCGCATGCGCGGCGTCGCCGAGCAGCGCGACCGCGCCTTGCGTCCATTCGCCGAGGTCGGGCAGGGTGAACAGCGCCCATCGCCGCCACCCGTCGACGGCGCCGAGCAGCATGCGCGCCGTCGCAGGCCAGCCCTGCGAGGCGAACGCGCCCTTGAGTTCGTTGGCGTCGCCGGGAGCGCTCCAGCCCGGCCTGTTCCAGGTTCCCGGCACGATCGCCACCACGTTGATCTGCCGCGCCGCCGAGATCGGGTAGGCGACCAGGTGCGCCTCCGGACCCATCCAGAGCTGCACCCGGGGCGAGGTATATTCGCGCGGCAGTGTCGTCGCATCGAGGGTTCCGCGCCAGGCGATCAGGCCGGAAAATTGCGGCTGCACCTGCGGGAACAGGTGGTTCCGTACCGCCGACCAGATGCCGTCGGCGCCGACCAGCGCCGCCGCCAGCTCCTGCTGCCGCATGTCGCCGCGGCGCTGCACCACCGTCAGTCCCTTGGCGTGCGAGGTCACGTCCTCGAACTGGCAGCCGAGCCGCAGGTCGATGTCCGGATGCTCGCCCACCTGCGCGGCCAGGGCGGCCTGCAGGTCGGCCCGGTGCATCACCCAATAGGGGGCGCCGGCGCGCTGGCCGGCGGCTTCGCCGAGCGGCACGCGAACGATCTCGCCGCCCGCCCGCGCGCTCATGACGTTGATGGCCTCGGGCGTCACGGCGCGCGCGCTGAGCCGCCCCCGCAGGCCGAGGTCGATCAGGACTCGGCTGGCGTTGGGTGAAAGTTGCAGGCCGGCGCCGGCTTCCTCCAGCCGTTCGGTCTTCTCCAGGACGATGACGCGAAAGCCCTTCGCCGCGAGCGAAAGCGCTGCCGTCAGTCCCCCGATTCCGGCACCAGCAACGATGATGGTGCGCGCGGCAGCCACCGAAAGGTCAGGCGACCTTGTCCTTCAGGACGCATTCCGGCGGCCGGGCCTCGCCCGCGCCGAGGTCGGCGGCGAAGCGATACAGCGTCGAGCAATAGGGGCAGATGATTTCGTTGTCGTTGCCGAGGTCGAGGAACACGTGCGGATGGTCGAACGGCGGGTTGGCGCCCACGCACATGAATTCCTGCGAGCCGATCTCGATTACCGAGACGCCGGCGTCGTTATGGAAATGCGGGACGACATGGTCGGACATCAGTTTCACCTTGGATAGCAACGATAGGCGGACGCAATCAACGCGATGCGGCAAACCCGAAACGCCGCGCACCATAGAGGCGGGTGCCGATGATTCCTAGAGCCGTTGGTCGGCGATTCCTGGAGGCCCCCACCGCACATTTGCTCGTGCAAATTCGACACAATCTTGTCGTCGGAGAAAAGCCCTTCTTTCGTCGGGGCAGTTGTGTCTTAAAAACGGCACACCATCTTGAGATTGACGAAAACATTGGGCTTTTTTGGATGAGGCGGTTGCGGCTCGGTTCGGCTCTGGCGGGGATGGCACTCAGCGTTGCGGTATGCGCGGCGCTGTGGCCGCATGCCCGCGCGGCCGGCGCGATCCTGGCGGCGCAGGACGATCCCGCCGCGCTGTCCGATATCCACATCAATTCCGCCCTACAAAACAATCGGGCGCTGGTCGCCGAACACATCGAGGCGGCGCTCGCGGAAGGCGACGCCGATCTCGCAAACAGTTTCGTCGAACTCGCCCGCGACAAGGGCATTGCCGTCAGCGACGAATTATCGAAGCGCGTCAGCGATGCCGTCACTGACGCCGGTTCGGCGTCGCATTTTGCCAAGCGCTTTGCCACGGGCCTGGTCACCGGCAATGCCGAGGACGTCGCGAGCCTCTCGGGTACGGTCGCCGGCGATCTCTTCGTGTTCGGCGATATCAGGGACGTCGTGCGCGAAGGCAAGCATCTGGCGACCGGCGAGGAGGTGGACCGCCTGGTGCTGGGCCTGGCGACCGTCGGGCTTGCGGTCACCGCCGCAACCTATGTTTCCGTCGGCGGTCTCGGCCCGGTTCGCGCCGGCCTCTCGATGGTCAAGGATGCCCGCAAGGTCGGACGGCTGGGCGAGGGGCTGACGCTGTGGGCCGGCCGTTCCGCGCGCGAGGTGGTCGATGCGCCCCTGTTGCAGCAGGCCGTGGCAAAGGGTTCGGTGTTGCGGCCCGGCGAAACCGCCAGTGCGATCAAGGCGGCGTTCCGTGCCGAGAAGGCCGGCGCGCTGGTGCGGCTGGCAAAGGACGTCGGACGCGTCGGCGAGAAGGCCGGCACGCGCGGCGCGCTCGACACGCTGCGCATCGCGCAAGGTCCGAAGGATGTCGCCCGCGCGGCGCGGCTCGCCGAATCCAAGGGCGGCCAGACCCGCGCGATTCTGAAGGTGCTGGGCCGCGGCGCGCTGCTGCTGGCGGCCGGCGCCTTCAATCTGACAATGTGGATCTTCGGCGCGCTGCTGGCGCTGTTCGGCTTCCTGTCGTCGATCAAGGCGACGACCGAGCGGGCCACCGAAGCCTGGCTGCGTCGAAGCAAGGCGCGCCGGTTAAGAAGGCAGGCGGCGGCAAGCATGCCGTCCGGCCCGGCTCTGGCGGGCGCAACCGCGCAAGGCTAGACTTGCAGCATTGCAAGCCCGCTTATTTCGATCCCCCCAAAAAATGGAACTGATGATGCCGAGTTTTCACAACGGCGCTGTCGAAATTGCCTATCTTGATGAGGGAGAGGGTGATCCGATCGTTCTGGTGCACGGCTTTGCCTCCAGCAAGAACGTGAACTGGGTCTATCCGACCTGGGTCTCCGATCTGAGAAAGGACGGCCGCCGCGTCATCGCGCTCGACAATCGGGGCCACGGCGATTCCGAAAAGCTGTACGACATCGCCGACTATGAAATCGCTGTTATGGCCGGCGACGTCATTGCGCTGCTCGATCATCTCGGCATCGAGCGCGCCGACGTCATGGGCTATTCGCTGGGATCGCGCATGACGGCGATATTGGCGCGCGAACAGAAGCGGCGGCTGCGCTCGGCGATTTTCGGCGGAATCGGGATCGGGCTGATCGAGGGCGGCGGGCCCGGCGAGAGCGTGGCGCTGGCGCTGGAGGCGCCATCGCTCGATGACGTCACCGATCCGGTGGGGCGTACCTTTCGCGCCTTCGCCGACCAGACCCGTTCTGACCGCCGCGCGCTGGCCGCCTGCCTGCGCGGCTCACGGCGGTTGATGACGGCGGAAGAGGCCGCCGAAATCGACGTGCCGGTGCTGATCGCGGTCGGCACCAAGGACGAGATCGCGGGCTCCGCTTCCGCATTGGGCAAGATCATTCCGGGCGCCGAGGTGCTCGACATTCCGAACCGCGATCACATGCGCGCGGTCGGCGACAAGGTCTACAAGGCCGGTGTCGCCGATTTCCTGTCACGCCGGCATTGAACGATCGCGCGATGCGGCCTCGCCGGTGACGAGCCTGAAGGCTGCGATCAGCACCACCGTGGTCGCGAGCCACGCCATCCGTGCGCCGTAACGGTCGTGCGGGCCGGATATCACGGCACAGATGAACGCGTTGCCGAGCATGGCTGATGTGATCGTGCCGGCGAGCAGCGTGAGATCGTCGAACGGCCGGCGCAGCACGCCGTGGCCGAACAGGATCGCGGCCAGCAGCATCGATGCCAGCGCGACGGGAACGTGAACCGCGTTGATCGCAGTGAAGTCGAAACGCCAGCGCTGCTGCTGCGCCGCGCGCATCGGCTTCACCTGGGCAGGCAGGAAGCGCTCGATGATGCCGTAGGTGTGGCCGAGCCAGGCGCCGACGCCTTCGCCGGTGCCGACCTGGATCAGTTGCTGCGCCGTCCCCGTCAGCGCCGCCTTGGCCTGCCAGGCCGGATATTCGGCCAGTGAATGCAGCACGATGTGGCTCATTTCGTCGCTCATGCCCTGAAAGCGGCCGAGCGTGTTGAACATGCTGTTGCCCCACAGGAACTGGTCGGCGGTGGCGGGCAGTTGGTCGCGATAGGGGCAGAGTTTGAAGCGTAGCGTCTGACAATGATCGCGCAAATATTGCGCGACGATGCCGTCCTGCAGCATCCGTCCGAAAGCGACGCCGTAGCCGCCGGGCGTCCACGCCAGTTTTCCGGACAACGCAAAATTGGTCGACAGCAACAGCGCGGCGCCGGCGACGATGGTGAGGCTGCCCTGCATCAAGCCGGAAACGGAAATCCCGCCGCGCAGAAATGGGCGCACGATCCAGCCGACGCAGCACAGCCCGAGCAACACGCCGAGCGTTGCGCTATGCGATGCCGCACTGAAAGCAGTGAGGCCGAACAACAGGCATTTTTCGGGGGTCGAGGTCCGCTTGCCGTGCGCGACCAGGATATAGAGTGCCAGCACGGCAAGGCCGGCGAAAATGTCGGTGAAGAGCGTGCTGGTCAGCCAGGGCAGCGAGGTGGTCAGGGCCAGGGCGAGGCTCATGGCCAGCAGCCGTAGCGGCTGCGGCATGCCGAGCACGCGCAGCAAGAGCTGCAGGATCCACAGCGTCGCCAGCGCCTGGATCCCGAGATTGATCCAGAAGCTCGAATCCTCGCCGAAATGGAGATAGAGCCCGAACGTCGTGGAGCGGCTCGGCACCAGATAGCCTTCATACCAGCGCGCCAGGTAGCCGCCGGTATCCCACTGGAGCAGGGGGTAGCCATTCCATAGCGCGGGGGCCAGCAACATCAATGGGATGGCGATGGCCGCGATCCAGGCCGACCGCCAAGCCGCAGCCATCCGCGCCTGCAATACCTGCGTGCTCGTGTGACTTTCCCCCATCAGGTCCCAGCATCCGGGAATGGCTGGCCGGCCGAAATTGACCAATAGTCGGACATGATCCGGCTTGAATTCCAGAATTGACTGACCACCTTGAACAGACCCTGAACGGCGTCCGGCAGCGGTTTACTTTGCCGGGGCCTGTCGGGGACAGAAGCCCGCCCGCCGTGCTATCCTATCGGCCAATCAAGCGAATTTGCGAGAGCCATCATGGCAGTGCATCAAGTCAATCCACAAGCATCGAAGCTCGCCGCACTCGATCCGATCTGGGACCGCATCCGGGGCGAGGCGGAGGACATCGTCCGCCGCGAGCCCGAGCTTGCCTCCTTCATCTATTCGACCGTGCTGCATCACGAGCGCCTCGAAGATTCGGTGGTGCATCGTCTCGCCGAGCGGCTCGATCATTCGGCGCTGTCCGGCGATCTGATCCGCCAGACCTATGACGAAGCGCTGCGCGACGAGCCCGATCTCGGCAACGCGTTCCGCGCCGATCTGGTCGCGGTCTACGACCGCGATCCCGCAACCTCGCGCTTCATCGATCCGCTGCTCTACTTCAAGGGTTTTCACGCGCTGCAGACCCATCGCCTGGCGCACTGGCTCTATCAAAAGGGCCGCAAGGATTTCGCCTATTACCTGCAGAGCCGCTCGTCGGCGGTGTTTCAGACCGACATCAATCCCGCCGCCAAGATCGGGCGCGGCATTTTCCTCGATCACGCGACCGGTTTCGTCTGCGGCGAGACCGCCGTGATCGACGACGACGTTTCGATCCTGCATGGCGTCACGCTCGGCGGCACCGGCAAGGAGAACGAGGACCGTCATCCGAAGATCAGGCGCGGTGTGCTGATCGGGGCGGGCGCGAAGATTCTCGGCAATATCGAGATCGGCCATTGTGCGCGCATTGCCGCGGGCTCGGTGGTGGTCAAGCCGGTGCCTCATAACGTCACGGTAGCCGGCGTTCCCGCCAAGATCGTGGGCGAAGCCGGCTGTGCGGAGCCGTCGCGCACGATGGATCAGATGCTCGGCGCCATCGGGCTTTGATTTTCCACACTTTCTCCCAGCCGTATTTGTGAACTTACGGCTGGTAGTCTGCGTCGTCTCGTCCTAAAAACCTCCCGGAAATTCAGAGAATCCGATGGAGACCGCCGTGGACGTTCAGGAAGTCAGAAAGCTCGACGCCTATCTCAAGCGCGTATTCGGCAATCCCAAGATTCGTGTCGTGCCGCGGCCGAAAAAGGACGATTCCGCCGAGGTCTATATCGGCGAGGAATTCGTCGGCGTGCTGTTCGTCGATGACGAGGACGACGATCGCTCGTTCCAGTTTCAGATGGCGATCCTCGAGGAAGATCTGGCCGACATCGGCTGAGGCGGCGCATTCGCACTTGCAAGTGCCGTAAGGTGGGCAAAGCAAAGCGTGCCCACCTTTTATTTTTCTGCCTTGCGGATTGTTGTGGTGGGCACGGCGCTGCGCGCCGTCGTCCACCCGACGGCACTTATCCCCTCGGCCCGCGCATCTGCGCCGTCAGGCGGTCCATCGCGTCAGCAACGTCGCGCCATTGCGACAGCCAGCTCCGCGGAAAGCGGAACGTCAGGTCGGCGGCGTCGACGCGGCGTTCGCTCAGGCACATGCCGGGCGTCAGGCCGTCGCGCGTGCAGCGCGCGTTGAAGCCCGGCGTGGCGGCGGCGAACAAATCCTCGTTGGCGTAGGGCGAGCCGTCGCGAAACGCGCGCATCGTCAATCCGTCATTGATCAGCGTCGCCGCCTGATCGAGGTAGCGCGGATAGATCGTGCGAACCCGCATGTCGGGCGCCAGCGCGTCATGGTGGGCCGATATCGAGACGAAGATCCGGTCGATCGGCTGCACCTTGTCCTCGATCGTGTCGGCACTGACGTGCTTTGGCGCATCCGGCGCTTCAAGCGACGGGAAGACGAAGCTGAGATCGACACGCTCCTGCGGACCCGAATGGCGCTGGATCTTGCGGCGGATCGCAGCCGCCGGCACGTTGAAGAGCGTGGCGCCGACGCTGACCGGCAGCCGGTCCGGACCGCCGGCGGGGCGCGCAACCCAGGTTGGCCACAACAGATAGGCGACCAGCGCAATGGCGCCCGCAGCGATGGTCACCGCAACCATGATCAGGATCATGTGTGAGCGCGGGTTCCTGCGGGTGTCGCGGGCGAGATGCTGGGCCGTCGAAAGCAGGGTCATGAACGAAGCGTCGATGGAGCGATGAACGAATCACTTGCGAATATGCCACGAGGCGGGCGATTTCCGCATGACTTCGCCGGGTTTCCGGCCGCAAAGCCATGCGCAGACGGGGTTGCCGCCTTCAGCTGTTAACCTTTTCTTAAGGATGCTGTGGCGGCGGCCGGCCAATTTTGCGAAAGCAGGGCGCGCGGTTCGTCGAGTTGCGGGAAGTTTGTCATGTCGCCCGATGCGTTGAATTCCCTGTTCGCCCTTTGCATCGGCTTTGCGTTCGCAGGGGCGCTCGCCAGCGGCTATCAGGCAATGGCGGCGCGACCGGCGGGATTTGGGCTCCTGGGCGAGGGCGTCGCGCCGAAGACATTTGCCGCCGTGCCGTTCCTGGTCTTTGCTGCGCCCTTCATCATCATGCGCAATACCCTGCGCGGAGCCAAGATCGAGCGCCGGCGCTTTGAATTCGTGATGATGGCCACCGTGCTCTCGGGTTTCTGGAGCATGATGTCCGGCACATTCTTCATCATGACGCTGCGCGCCACGGGCCTCTTGGCCTGAGCCTGCTCGCTTGATCCACTGCCAGCGGCTGTGCCAAGGTCTTCGTCAACGGAGACCTTTTTGTCATGGCGATCTACGAACTCGACGGGCAGGGACCTGAACTCCCTGCGAACGGAAACTATTTTATCGCCGATACGGCCACCGTGATCGGCAAGGTCCGCCTTCTCGATTCCGCCAGCGTGTGGTTTGGCGCGGTGCTGCGCGGCGACAATGAATGGATCGAGATCGGCGAAGGCTCCAATGTGCAGGACAATTCCACCTGTCACACCGATCGCGGCTACCCGCTCACGATCGGCAAGAACTGCACCGTCGGCCACAACGTCATTCTGCACGGCTGCACGCTGGAAGACGATGCGCTGGTCGGCATGGGCTCGATCGTGATGAACGGCGCGCGGATACGCCGCGGCAGCATTGTCGGCGCGGGATCGGTCATCACCGAAGGCAAGGAATACCCCGAATATTCGCTGATCATCGGTTCGCCCGCGCGCGTCATTCGCACGCTGACGCCCGAGCAGGTGACCGCGATGGGAAGCGCTGCGAAATTCTACGCGCTCAACGGTCCGCGATTTAAGAAGGGGTTAAAGAAGATCGGGTGAACCGCCCGCCTTTTCGGCGCCAACTCGCGCGCAGGGAACCGCGGGCCAGCCATCGCGCTCATTGCCGCGCCTGGAACCGGCGAATCCATCACCCGTATTACTACCGGTTGTAACCTTAAGCCTGCGATAGTGCTGCGCGCCTAGGCTCCGTCGTTCTGGAGCGATGGCCGACGGATGCTGCAATCCTGAAGGCCGGACCTCGTACTCGCGAAGGCCGGATCGATGAAAAAAATCATTGCCAGGCTCGTCGGCTGGACGAGCGAGCTCAGCGTCAGCGAGAAGGTTTACGGTATTGCTGCCGGCCTGGTGGTCGTCACGACCGTCCTGATGGTGATGTCGATTCAGTCGGTGCGTCTGCAGACCGGATATCGGCATTTGCAGGCTGCCTCGGCGGAAGCTGCCCTCAATGTCGCGCAGGCCAACGGCCTGATCTACGCCATCGTGATGGAGTCGCGCGGCATCTACATGCACACCGACCGCGCCAGGGTGAAGCATTACGCCGACGCAGTCCTCAAGCGTAACCGCGAGCTGGCCGCCGTCATGGAGCGATGGAAGGAGACCGTTCGCGCCGACGACGCCGAGCAATTCTCGGCGTTCAAGAAACGAATTGATCAGTTCATCGATTTCCGCAAGGAACTGGTTCGACGTGCCGTGGAGGTCAGTCCGGCGGCAGCCAGGGAATTGGGCGACAACGACGCCAATCGCGCGTTGCGGACCCAGCTCAGCAACGACCTGGAAGCGCTTGCGCGGATCTACGGCGCACGCACGACGGTAGCCACCGATCTCAGCGACCAGGGCCGGTATGCGGCGCTCTATCTGCTCGCACTCGGGCTCGGGGCGCTGACATTCGCAGGCTTCAACGTTCTGTTGATGCGGCGCTCCGTCGCCGGACCGCTGCGGGAGATCACCGAGGCGACCGACCGGATCACTTCGGGCGACGTCAAATGCCATATTCCCCATTTTGACCGCGCCGATGAGATCGGGCGCCTGGCCTATGCCGTGCAGAATTTTCGCGACGCCGTGAGCCGCAACGTCGAGCTTGAGCAATTGGAGGTTGGTACTGCGAAGCAGCGCGACGCGGCCATGAATGAGCGCGACAAATATTCCGACAAGTACCAGGTCACCAAATGGCAGCTGACGGCGGCCATCAACAGCATGCCGCAGGGCCTGATCATGCTTGACGGCAAGGCGGAGGTGCTGGCGCTGAACGATCAGTATCGAAAACTCTACGGTCTGCCGGCGAAGATCAAGACTGGCTCGACGCTGGAGGAGATCCTGCAGCATCGGATGGACAGCGGGCTGTTCGAGGGCGACATCAAGCAATATCTCGCCGCGATCCTCGATCGTATCGGCAAGCGGCAGCCGACTTCCTACGAAATCACGCTCACCGACGGGCGCATCATCAAGATCTACGAACGTCCGATGGACGGCGGCGGCTGGGTTTCGGTGCAGGAAGATGTCACCGCGCAAAGAAAGGATCAGAAAATCCTGGAGCGGACGGAAGAATTTCTGGCGGCGATCGTCGAGAACGTTCCGGAGGGAATTCTCGTCAAGGACGCGCGCAATCTGCGCTATCTGTTCGTCAACAAGGCGGCCGAGGAAATGATCGGCATGTCCCGTGGCGAGATCATGGGAAAGACGCCGCGCGAGCTGTTTCCCATCCAGGCTGCCGAATTGATCGAGAAACGGGATCGCCAGTTGCTGGAGCGAAGCCAGCAGCTCGAGGCCATCGTCGATACTGTCGACAATCCCGTCAGGGGCAGGCGCACCATCGCGGTGCGGCGGCTTCAGATCGGCGGGCCGGACCGTGAATCCCACCTGTTCGTCAGCATGATCGAGGACCGCACCGCCCAGACCGAGATGGCGGCCCGGACCGAAGCTGCGGCATAGCGGTCGCTTCGAGGTAATTCAGGTGCGCGAGGCGTCTGCGCTCTCGTTAGCCTCGCGGGCGCCGGCAACCTTTTCGTGACCGGCGGCCCAGAGGGCGTGCTCGTCGCTGCCGTCCCGGTATGGATTGGCGGCCGCCGGGATATTCTGGCGCGCGGCACGCTCGCCCTGCTCGAAAGGGTCCGGGTCTGAATTCATGGTCACGTCCTTCCGCTTCTTGCTCTTGTCTTCTTCGGCGTTGCGTCCTTCGAAAGCCGGGCGCTCTTTCGCAGCGCATCCTTGAGATCGACGGGAATACCGTGCTTCTTGAGCAGGTCCGCAAAGGCCTCGTCGGCCAATTCCTGAAATGTCGCCATCCGGTCGCGCCCGAGCTGGGTGAGCTTGCCCAGCGTATCGTCGTCGAAGGCGATCAATTTGCGCAAACCGGGATCACTCCGGAGACTGTCGAGCGGATGTAAATGAATGATCAGGTGCGCCATTCGTTCCGTCCGGAACCGGGGCAGGGGCGCCGCTGTTGCTTCGAAAAGGAGATTTTCGATGAAGCTGGTGTCCGTAGCCGCGGTTGCGGCAATCACAATCCTGCTCGTCCCGGCAGTTTCGCTCGCTCAGAGTTCGGGCGGATCATCGTCTGGCAGCAGCAGCGGCAGCGCCGCCGGCTCGCCGAGCGCAGGCTCTGCCGGTGCCGGCTCGCAAGGTACCAGCGGCGTCCCGCCCGGGCCGGCCGCTCCCGGCGGACTCAACAATGCCGGCGAGGATCCAAGCGGCGCGGCGAACTCGGTACGGCGGGCATCGCCGGCGGCACCGGGCACCAACAGCGCCGGCACCGCGCAGTCGTCGGGCGGCGTCAACACCGGCAGCGGTGTCACGACCGGTTCGGCGAGAGCGCCGGGATCGGGGACGACCGTAACCGGCCCGCAGACAAGTGGCGATGCCGCGATCAGTGAAGAGAACAAGGAAGTTGATCGCAAGATCAAGAGCATCTGCCGCGGCTGCTGATCTGCAGTCGCGCAGAAGTGAGCAAAACTGTCCAGCCAGGTCGCAGAACTCGTCCTAGAGTTATCCAGGATTTCTCGGGATCTGACGCCGAAGGCGTCGAGCGTTCATACGCACGGTCTGGGAGGACGGTTATGCTACGCAAAATGATGATTGCTTTGTTCGCATGCGCCTCGGTCGCCATGCTGGCACCGGACATGGCTTTCGCCCGTGGCGGTTTTGGCGGTGGCGGTTTCCACGGCGGCGGCGGATTCCATGGTGGCGGAGGTTTCCGGGGTGGCGGGATTGGAATGGGTGGCGGCGGCTTCCGCGGCGGCGCGATCGGGATGGGTGGTGCCGGCTTCCGGGCTGCCGCAATCGGTGGCGGCGGTTTCCGTGCGGCCACCTTGCCCGCGGCTGGATTCAGGGGCGGCGCCCTTGCCGTCAATCGTTTCCACGGTGGCTTCCACCATCACGGTTTCCACCATCGGAGATTCCCGTTTGCCGCGGCGGCCATCGGACTTGGTCTGGGCTACGGCTACTACAACGACTATTATGATTACGGCTATCCGTATTACGGAGACTATGCAGACGCCTACTACTACGGCGATGACGGCTGCTACATTGTTCGACGGAATGTGCTGACGCCGTATGGCTGGCGTGTCCGGCGCGTGCAGGTCTGCGGCTGATCCGGTGCGGTCAGGATGAACGGCGCGGCCCCGGTGTTATTACGTCGAGGCCGCCAATGATTTCATTTGCACAGACGCCGCTTTGCATCGCATGGGGGATGTTTGAATATGCTCACAGCACCCGCATTGACATTGATGTTTCTGCTCGTCGTGGTCGGCTTGGGCACGGCGTTCGTCTGGATGTTCTGGGAGATTGAGCGGACGATGTCCCGCTCGCGCCGAATGTCGAGGCCGCATCGCAAGGGCGACCGCCTCGATTAGCCATCCCGGCCCGTTGCCGCGACCGGCCGGCTTGGCCCGCCCCTTTCCATCACCGTCCAATGCTCGCGATTTTCTTAAAAATTGCGTCCATTATTTGATACATCCTTAGATGGTCGCTTGTCACGTTGCGGTTCCGCGCATGGAACTCGCGCGTCTGACAAAGAATTTGCGGAGATCGAAGTCTTGCGGTGCCGCCTTAAGCGGATGGTGGTTCTATGATCGTCTCATCCACGTCGTGTCTCTCGTCGGCTATCAAATCGAACACCAGAGAGTTCCGAACCTCCGTCAGCTTGATCGCGCTGCTGTGGGGCTTGGGCTGCGCGCAGCCGTCGATGGCGCAATCGCTGCCGAGCGGCGGCACGGTGGTGAGCGGTAACGTTGCGATCAGTTCGACTTCACCGACCAATCTGACGGTCAGCCAATCGAGCCGCACCGGCATCGTCAACTGGTCGAACTTTTCGGTCGGGCAGGGCAATCAGGTTCAGTTCAATAACGGGACCGGGGCGACGCTCAACCGCGTGACCGGCAACGTGCCGTCGTCGATCAACGGCGTCGTCTCGGCGACCGGCTCGGTCTACCTCGTCAATCCGTCAGGAGTGGTGGTCGGACCGACCGGTGTGGTGAAGACCGGCGGGAGCTTCGTCGCTTCGACACTGGATGTGAAGGATGCGGATTTCCGGGCCGGGGGTGCGCTGACCTTCAGCGGCAACAGCAACGCCTCGGTGGTCAACCTCGGCAAGATCGGCTCGTCGAAGGGCGACGTCGTTCTGGTCGCGCGCCAAGTCCGTAACGAAGGATCGCTGAGCGCGCGCAACGGCACCGCCGTGATGGCCTCCGGCAGCGAAGTATTGCTGAGCGACGGCTCGCTCGGCAACGGCAAGGTCGTGGTGCGGCGTCCGGCGCAGGACGGCGCGATCCGCAACAGCGGCGCGATCCGCGCCACGGAAGTGGAGTTGCGCGCCAACGGCGGCAACATCTATGCGCTGGCCGGCAATACCGGCGGCGCGATCTCGGCAACCGGCGTTGCCAGCAAGGGCGGGCGGATTTTCCTCACCTCCGAGGGCGGTTCGGTCAACATCACGCAGAAGATGGTGGCGCGGCGTCTGCGGGCCGACACGCCGCGCTCGTTCACCGGCGGCGATGTCGTTGTCAGCGGCAACAAGGTCGCCGTCGGTGGCACGATCGAAGCGAAGGGAAGCACCGGTACAGGTGGCACCGTGGTGGTGACCGGCAAGGATGTCAGCCTGACCTCGGCGACGCGGATCGACGCCAGCGGCACGTCGGGCGGCACCGTGCTGATCGGCGGCGATCGCGCCGGCGGATCGGACGCCGCACGAAAATTTCTGCCGCAGGCGATCGCCAATGCGCAGAACACGACGATCGAGGCCGGTGCGACGATCACGGCCGACGGCACCTCGGGCGCCGGCGGCAATGTGGTGGTGTGGTCGGACGGCGCGACGTCGTTTGGCGGCGCCATCAGCACTCAGGGTCTGCGTGGCGGCTTCATCGAAACGTCAGGGCACACGTTTGATTTCGCCGGCGGCAGCGTCAACGCCGGTCCCGGCGGCACATGGTTGCTCGATCCGGTCGATCTGACGATCAATGCGACGCTCGCCGGCACCATCGCGAACGCACTGAACAGCGGCAGCAACGTCACCCAGGAGACGAACGCCGCCGGCACTGGCGGCAGTGGCGACATCACGGTGGCCAGCGGGATCAGCTGGTCGACCAGCGCGACGCTGACGCTGAGCGCCTATCGCAACATCGCGGTCAACGCCAATATCACGAGCACCGGCGGTGGCGGCGTCGTGCTGCGCGCCGACAATGCCGGCACGGGCACCGGCACCGTGACGTTCGGCGGCGGGCAGGTATCGACCGCGGGAACGGTCTCGATCTACTATAACCCGACCGGCAGCAACTCGGCCATCAATGCCACCAAATACACGGCGCCGACGCAGACGAACTTCAGCGGCAACGTCACCGGCGGTGCCACGCTCAAGACCACCATGCTGGTCAACAATGTCTTCGACCTGCAGAATATGAACAACAACAAGGCCGGCACCTATGCGCTCGGCCGCGACATCGATGCGAGCGTCACGTCCACCTGGAACAGCGGCGCAGGGTTCGAATCGATCGGTGCCGGCAATACCTTCACCGGCAACCTGGACGGCCTGGGCCACACGATCTCCGGCCTCTTCATCAATCGGGCAACCCAAAATGTCGGGCTGATCAGCACCGTCGGCGTGGGCTCCACGGTGAGCAATCTCGGTGTTATCGGTGCGAACCTGACCGGCATAACTGCCGTCGGCGCGATCGCCGGCCAGAATTACGGAACGGTCACCAATGTCTATTCGAGCGGATCGATCACCGCCGATGCCGGCGCCGGCGGTCTCGTCGGCTACAATTATCAGAACGTGTCGAATGGCTATTCGAACAGCGCGGTGAGCGGGGCGCTCTACGTTGGCGGCGTCATCGGGTTGAGCAATTCCTCCAATGTCAACGGCGTTCTCACCACCCCCTCAGTATCGCAGGTCTATGCGACGGGACTCGTCACCGGCACCGGTAGCAGCCCCTATGTCGGCGGACTGATCGGCTACAACGGCGGCTCAGTCGCGACGTCCTACTGGGACACCTACACGAGCGGGCAGACGTCCGGCATCGGCGGCAACGGTCCGGGCGGCGTGACGGCCGTGACCAGCGACCCGGCGCAGTCAGCCGCGGCCAATTACGCCTTCAAGCAGGGCGCTTATGGCAGCTTCAGCTTTCCAGGAACGGGCTCGGCCGGCTGGTACATGATCGAGGGCCAGACGCGGCCGTTCGGCCGCTGGGAATACCAGACGACGATCACCAATGCGCACCAGTTGCAGTTGATGGCGATGAATCTCGGCGCGAGCTACACGCTGGCGGGCAACATCGACCTCAGTTCCAGCCTGGCGGCCGTCGGCGGCAAATATCCGGGCATGTGGTCGTCGGCAGGCTTCTACTCGATCGGCAGCACCGCCACGAACTTCATGGGGGCGTTCAACGGCCAAGGCTACACCATTGCCAACCTGACCATCAATCGACCGACCACCGACAATGTCGGGCTGTTTGGATACATTGGTGCGGGCGTAACGGTGCAGGACGTCGGTCTGCTGAGCGCCTCTGTGACCGGCAGGAAAGACGTCGGCGCGCTGGCCGGCAACAATGCCGGCACCGTCACGCGGTCCTATGCCACCGGCACGGTGAATGGCGCCGGCAATGATGTCGGCGGGCTGGTCGGGAAAAACGTCGGTGCGGCCAGCAACATCACACAATCCTATGCCAACGTGACGGTCGGCAGCTCCAACGCCAATGTCGGTGGACTCGTGGGTGTCAACGAAGGCACGGTCACGGACTCCTATGCGGCCGGCGCTGTCAGCGGCGGGAGCGAGGTCGGTGGACTGGCCGGCAGTAACGCCAAGACGATCTCGCGGTCCCATGCCACCGGCGCAGTGACCAGCAGCGGCAATAATGTCGGCGGGCTGGTTGGGACAAACACTGGTACGACCAGCAACGTCACGGACTCCTACGCGGCCGGCACTGTCAGTGGTGGAAATGAGGTCGGCGGGCTGGTCGGCAACAGTGCCGGGACCGTCACGGGGTCGTATGCGACCGGCGTGGTGAACGGCGGCAACGATGTCGGTGGGCTGGTTGGCAAGAACGCCGCCATCGTCACGCGGTCGTATGCGACTGGCGTGGTGAACGGCACCGGCGGATATATCGGCGGCCTGGTCGGGTACAACATTGGTGCGGGCAGCACCGTCACGCTATCTTATGCCAGCGGGGCGGTCAGCACTCCCAATTTTTATGTCGGCGGGCTTGTCGGCTACAATGATGGCGCGATTGCGCAGGCGTACGCGCTCGGGGCGGTCAACGGTCAGAGCGCCGGAGGTCTTGCCGGCTTCAGTGGCGGCACCATCAACCAGGCCTACGCGGCGGGGGCGGTGACCGGCTCTACGCTCGGCGGGTTGGTCGGCTATCACGGCGGCACCATCACCAACTCCTATTTTGACACGGTGACGACAGGCCAGATTGCCGCCATCGGAAACGGAAACGTCAACGGCGGGATCGGCCTGACGACCAGCCAGATGCAGAATCCGGCCAACTACGCCACGACGTATGCCGGCTGGGATTTCACCAATGTGTGGTCGGCGCCGAGCGCCGGCTACTATCCGCAGCTCTACGGCGTCAACTATGTCCTGCGCGTCGATCCCGCCAATGCGTCGCGGGTCTATGGCGATGCCAACCCGGCTTTCACCTACACATCCTATGGCCTGCACACGGGCGACACGTCAGCCATTCTCTCCGGTCTCTCGCTGTCGACGGCGGCGACGACGGCGTCCAATGTCGGCAGCTACGCGATCACGGCGGGCGGCAGCGTCATCAGCAGCACCGGGCAGGCCTATCGCCTGATCCAGACGCCCGCCGCGCTGACGGTGACGCCGCGAACGATCACGGTAACGGCGGAGGCCAAGAGCCGCGTCTATGGCGATGCCAATCCGGCGCTGACCTGGCAGGTCGGCGGCGCGGGGCTCGTCAACGGCGACGCGCTGTCGGGTGCGCTGGCGACGGCGGCGACGACGGCGTCCAATGTCGGCACCTACGGCATCACGCAGGGCACGCTGGCGGCTTCGAGCAATTATACGCTGTCGTCGTTCACCGGCGCGGACCTGACGGTCACGCCGCGATCGATCACCGTGACGGCCGAGGCCAAGAGCCGCGTCTATGGCGATGCCAATCCGGCGCTGACCTGGCAAGTCGGCGGCGCGGGCCTCGTCAACGGCGACGCGCTGTCAGGTGCTCTGACGACATCGGCGACGACAGCCAGCAATGTCGGCACTTACGGCATCACGCAAGGTACGCTCGCGGCCTCGGCCAACTACACGCTGTCCTCATTTACAGGTGCTAATCTGACCGTGACGCCGCGCGCGATCACGGTGACGGCGGAGGCCAAGAGCCGCGCCTATGGCGATGCCAATCCGGCGCTGACCTGGCAGGTGAGTGGCGCGGGCCTCGTCAATGGCGACGCGCTCTCAGGCGCACTGGCGACATCGGCGACGACAGCGAGCAATGTCGGGACCTACGGCATCACCCAGGGCACGCTTTCAGTGTCGAGCAACTACGCCTTGAGCTACACGGGCGCCGATCTGACGGTGACGCCACGCGCGATCACGGTGACGGCGGAGGCCAAGAGCCGCGCCTATGGCGAGGCCAACCCGGCGTTGACCTGGCAGGTCAGCGGTGCGGGCCTCGTCAACGGCGACGCGCTGTCGGGCGCGCTGGCGACCTCGGCGACGACATCAAGCAATGTCGGCACCTATGGCATTACCCAGGGCACGCTCTCGGTATCGAGCAACTACGCCTTGAGCTATGTGGGCGCCAACCTGACGGTGACGCCGCGTGCGATCACGGTGACGGCGGAGGCCAAGAGCCGCGTCTATGGCGACGGCAATCCGGCGCTGACCTGGCAAGTCGGCGGCGCGGGCCTCGTCAACGGCGACGCGCTCTCAGGCGCGCTGGCGACCTCGGCGACCACAGCCAGCAATGTCGGCACCTATGGCATCACCCAGGGCACGCTTTCAGCGTCGAGCAACTATGCGCTGACCTATACGGGCGCCGATCTGACGGTGACCCCGCGTGCCATCACGGTGACGGCGGAGGCCAAGAGCCGGACGTATGGCGATGCCAATCCGCCGTTGACCTGGCAGGTCGGCGGCGCCGGCCTCGCCAACGGCGACACGCTCTCGGGCGCACTGGCGACCTCGGCGACCACGGCAAGCAATGTCGGCACCTACGGCATCACCCAGGGCACGCTCGCGGCATCGAGCAACTACGCGCTGAGCTACACCAGCGCCGATCTGACGGTGACGCCGCGCGCCATCACGGTGACCGCCGACGCCAAGAGCCGCGCCTATGGCGATGCCAATCCGCCGCTGACCTGGCAGGTTGGCGGCGCCGGCCTCGCCAACGGCGACACGCTCTCGGGCGCGCTGGCGACGTCCGCGACGATCACCAGCAACATCGGCACCTACGGTATTACCCAAGGCACGCTGGCGGCTTCCAGCAACTACGCCCTGAGCTATGCGGGCGCCAACCTGACCGTGACGCCGCGCGCGATCACCGTCACGGCTGACGCCAAGAGCCGCGCCTATGGCGACATCAATCCGGCGCTGACCTATCAGGTCGGCGGCGCGGGCCTCGTCAACGGCGACGCGCTGTCGGGCGGGCTGGAGACGTCGGCGACGACAGCGAGCAATGTCGGCACCTACGGGATCGGGCAGGGCACGCTGGCGGCCTCCGGCAACTATGCGCTGAGTTATGCGGGTGCGAACCTGACCGTGACGCCGCGCGCGATCACCGTGACGGCCGATGCCAAGAGCCGCACCTATGGCGACACCAATCCGGCGCTGACCTGGCAGGTCGGTGGCGCGGGCCTGGTCAATGGCGACACGTTGTCGGGTGCGCTGGCGACATCGGCGACGGCAACCAGCAATGTCGGTGCCTACGGCATCGCCCAGGGCACGCTGGCGGCCTCCGGCAACTATGTGCTGAACTACACCAGCGCGAACCTGACGGTGACGCCGCGCGCGATCACGGTGACGGCCGATGCCAAGAGCCGCACCTATGGCGACACCAATCCGGCGCTGACCTGGCAGGTCGGCGGCGCCGGCCTCGTCAACGGCGATACGCTGGCCGGCGCGCTGGCGACATCGGCGACGACGGCGAGCAATGTCGGTGTCTATGGCATCTCGCAGGGCACGCTCGCGGTCTCGGGTAACTACACGGTATCCTCGTTCACGGGCGCCAACCTCACGGTGACGCCGCGCGCCATCACGGTGACCGCCGACGCGAAGAGCCGTGCCTATGGCGATGCCAATCCGCCGTTGACCTGGCAGGTCGGCGGCGCAGGCCTCGTCAATGGCGATGCGCTGTCAGGCGTGCTCGCGACATCGGCGACCATTTCGAGCGCGGCCGGCGTCTACGGCATCACGCAGGGTACGCTCGCGGCGTCATCGAATTATGCCTTCTCCTTCGTCGGCGCGAACCTCACGGTGACGCCGGCCACTACGCCGCGCGTGCCGACCGCGGAGCTCGCCTCCTATGTGAGATCGCGGGTGTCCCTGCCTGCGCCGCAGCCGCCCGAGCAGAAGCGCGCTTCCGAAAGCCTCGAACAGTCATCTCCGATCGCCTGTAATTCCAGGCAGTGCCTTGAATTGCCTCATCCCGATAATCGGCGGATCGGCACACGCGCCAGATTCGTCGATACGACGGTCGGTCGCAATCGTTTGCCGGCGTTTGCCGACAACTGATTTCTGACTGCGGGGCGCACACGCATCGCGCGTGAGTTTAAAAAATTCGTCTTTTCGGAAGTGGCGTTTGCGCTTTCAGCAAAGGCTCCAGACGCATCTTCACACGCAATAGTTGGTTCTGTCGCTGGCTACTCAACCGTACACGTTGTGGTTCTGTCACATATGGAACTCAACTTAAACCGTTCTTAATCGATCAACCATATTGATTGACTCATTCATTGTTCGCCGTGTGTGCGACAGAACGTCGGAACGTGCAAACTCATGCGAACTCACACGCTGACATCGCAAGGCCCGCGCGGGCTGCGGTGGTCATGATGCAGCGACTTCCCCAATATGCCCGATCACGCGCGGCGCAGCCACCGGCGCGTCATGAGCGTGGCATCGGCATTGGTTGCGCGCTGATGATGGCCTGCGCCGTTGCGGCCGCGCCTGATGGCGTAGCGCAGGCGCAGGTGGTAGAGCGCAATCTGCCGCCGGAGCCGCCGCGCCGCGCGAGCCCGATCAAGCTCGGCACCGACGATCTCTTGAAGAGCGACGATGCGACGCCGCTCGGCGTGAACGTTCAAGGCATCGTCCTGATTGGCGCAGACGTCAATGCAAAGCCGGCTGCTGGCGCGAAGGGGATCGATGTCAGTCAGGTCAATGGCATCGACGCCGCCGGCCTGCGTGAGCAGCTCACGCCGTTTCTCGATCGCCCGCTCAGCCGCAAGCTGATTGCCGAAGTGCAGGCAAAGGTGGCCGCGGTTTACCGCGAAGCCGGGCGGCCGTTCGTATCGATCACGCTGCCGCCGCAGGAAGTATCGACCGGCGTGCTTCAGTTGCGCGTGATCGCTTTCAAGGTCGCCGGCATCAAGGTGACGGGCGCCGAAAGCTTTCCGCAAGGCCGCATCCGCCTCGTTCCCGGCGAGGAGATCGATGCGCGTAAGCTGGAGACCGATCTCGACTGGGCCAACCGCAATCCGTTTCGCCAGGTCGAAGCGGTGTTCGGCCCCGGCAAGGACCTCGGCATGACCGACGTCAACATCCAGGTGACGGACCGCAAGCCCTGGCAGGTCTATGCCGGCTACGCCAACAGCGGCACGCGCGCGACCGACCGCAACCGGTATTATGTCGGCGCCAATGGCGCGCCGTCGGCCGACATCTTCGCGTCCTATCAGCTCACCGGCAGCACCGATTTCTGGGCCAATGACGGACTGTTCAACCGGCCGGACGATGCGAAGTATGTCAGCCAGGCGGGACGGCTGCTCACGCCGCTCGGATTGCGCACCAGCCTCGAAGTGGTCGGCGACCACGTGCTGACCAATGAGCGGCCGAACGACCTGTTCCGGATCAAGACCCAAACGAGCCAGGCGTCGGCCATCGTTCGTACCGCGCTCTCTAATCTGGCGCCGCAGGCAACCGGCGACCTGCTCGGTGGCGTCGAGCTCAAGCATCAGCTGCGCACGACGATCTTCGACGGTACGCAGGTCGCGGAGGGCAGCGCCGACGTCGCCCAATTGGTGGTGGGATGGAACGGGCGCTGGTCGGACAATCTGGGCACCAACAATCTCGACGTTCGTCTCAAGTCGAATCCCGGCGGCATTCTTTCCGGCAACAATTCGGGGGCCTGGAGCGCCTTCACCAATGGACGCGTCACCGACGTGCAAACCAATCTCGTGACCCTCGAATATGGCCGCGTGACGCCGCTGCCGAAGGGCTTGTCGCTGAAATCGGAAGTCACCGTACTGGCGTCATCCAAGCCGCTTCCGGACACCGAGCGTGTCTCGCCCGGCGGCATCAACGGCGTGCGCGGCTATGTGACCGAGGACGGCGTGGTCGATCAGGCTCTGATCCTGCGCAACTCGCTTTATTTCTCCGTGCCCAACATGCCGTCCTGGATGCCCGGCACGCTGGCGCCGTTCCTGCTGGCCGACGCCGGGTGGGGGCGGGACCTGTTCTTCAGGCGCGACACCACGCTGTCGTCGGTCGGGGCCGGACTGGATTTTGCGGCGGGAGCGAACTTCAACTCCAAACTGCTGGCGGCGAGGACGATGAGTGACGGGCAATATAGCCGGGCCGGATCCTGGCGCGTATCGATGCAGGCCTCGATGAGCTATTGAGGGCTTCTGTTTGAGATCACCGATTTCAGGCGCGAGTGCGTATTCATAAATCGCCCTGCAGCGTCAGCTTTCGGGCGAACCGGACGTAGAGCTAACATCACCGAATGACCGAGCCTGACCCAAAGCGGAATTCGTTGACGAGTTCGGAATAGTTTCCCGATACAGCTTCTTCTTCGCTATCTCCTTAAGATTGAGACAATCAATCCACGCTATTGTCTCGCCTATGTCCTTCGAGATGACAGTCGGCAGCAAGTGCAATGTCAGGTTACTTCCTCACTGCCTGCCTGTTCGTTTTAGCCTTGGGTTACGAGGTGTCGTTTCGCCGATCCTGGAATCTATCACGGAACTCTGATCTGCTTGGCCCGGCCCAGAAGCTCGCAGTTCTGCGGCGTGCGTGTTGGCCGGCAGGCTGCGGGCTGATCTGCATGCTGTTGGGGTTGATTGTCTCTCACTTTGTTCAAGACAAGCTTGTTCTCTCTGTGACGGGCAGTTTCATGATGGTTAGTGCTTCTTTTTTCACCGGATCGATTATTGGCGCTATGGCCGGGACGCTGAATCGGGTTTGAAGCGCCGCAATCAACGCAAAGCGAAAAAGCGCATCAGGCTGTGGCCGCCGACAAACTGCCATGACTTTGGCATGGTCCTGTTGATTTCCGGCTGTGGCCCTTCTCGGACCTAGCAAATGCCCGAGTTGAGTCCGCAAGGCGGACCAAATCGGACATTGGCCAAAGTCGCTGTCGCGGCCGATTTATAAGGTCACGGCCTCAGCCAAGCACGCCGTATTTCTTGAACCAGGCCTGCATCTGCGACCAGGCGTCCTCGGCCGCGTCCTTGCGATAGCTCGGGCGATAGTCGGCGTGGAAGCCGTGCGGGGCGCCGGGGTAGATCTTGAACTCGGCGGTCTTCTTGTCGGCTGCGAGGGCCGCCTTGAAGGCTTCCACCTGTGCCACGGGAATGCCGGTGTCGGCCTCGCCGTAGAGGCCGAGGACGGGCGCCTTCATCTCGCCCGCGAGCTGGGTCGGGCTCTTTGGCCAGGCCGGGTTCGGCGGATCGACCAGCGAGCCATAGAACGCGGCGCCCGCCTTGAGCGCACCGCTATGGGCGGCATATTCCCAGACCGTCCGCCCGCCGCGGCAGAACCCGATGATGCCGAGCCGCGAGGTATCGCCGCCTTGCGACTTGGCCCAGGCTACGGTGGCGTCGAGGTCGGACAATAGTTCGGCGTCCGGTTTCGAGTTCACGAGCGGCATCAGCTGCGGGATGTCGGTGATCTTGGTCAGGTCGACGCCCTTGCGGAAATAATAGTCGGGCGCCACCGCGAGCGCGCCGAGCTTGGCGAGGCGCCGTGTCACGTCCTTGATGTATTCGTGCAGGCCGAAAACCTCCATCGCCACCAGCACCACCGGCGGATTGCCGGCGCCGGCCGGCCGGGCGAAATAGCCTGGCATGTCGCCATCGGCGACCTTGATCTTGGCCTCGCCGTCGGTAAGGCCGCCGGTATCGGTCTTGATCGCGTCGGCGCGCACCGGTCCGGCTGCCAGCGTATAGCCCGCGGTCACCGCGGCGGATGCGGTCATGAAGCCGCGGCGCGAGAATGGCGCGACCTTGGTCAGTCCGACGACATCCGAGGGTAGCTGGGGTTCGGCGCTCATTGGCAGGTCCTCCTTTTTGGGAGGCGCATTCAGCTTGCAAACGAGCGCGAACGCAAATCACCTGCTTGCGAGACGGCAGCCGGTTCGGGGGACCGCAAGCGTCCAAAAATCAGGCAAAAAACAAGGCCGTCGACGCAGTATACCGTCAACGACCTTGCCAGCCCCGGATATTGAAATCGGCTCACGCCATCCGGTGAATTTCAGCATGACCGGGAATCCTGCGGGGATGTGTGAACCAGTTCACAAAGGCGGAAAAAAGTTGCGGCAAGGGATGCCTTAGCGGTGGAAAATATCCCGCCCGTCAGGGCCGAGGCCGAATTGCCGGGGCCCGTGAAGCGACCAGGCCGGTGCGGCGGCTGGCAGGATTCCGGCCTGATCGGCCCGCCGACTGGGACTATGCCGTCAGGCGCCGCCTGGGTCAGCTGCGCGCCTTGGCGCGGCTACGGTTCGCCGACCTGCTCGCGCGGGAGCTTGCCTTGACCGTCCGCTTGCGCGGGGAGGGAGAGGCGGCGGGTTCGGATGCCTGCGCGCTGGCAAAGGATTGCCGAAGCCCATCGACGGCTTCGGTCAGCGTTCCGACCTGCTCGGAAAGCTTCTTGGTATCGGCCTGCTGCGCGGCGAGCAGGCGGCGCACCGTCAAGAGCTGGTCCTGCACCATCTGCAGCTGGTCGATCGATTCCTGCTGCGTCGCTTCCAGCCCCTTGGTTTTTTCGACCAGTTGCTCGGACGCCTGCGCGGCGCGCGCCTGCAACTGCCGGGCCGCGACCGCGCGATCGGTCTCGGGCGCACTGCCGGTATAGGCGCGCCAGAGGGCGATAGTAACTCCAAGTACAACAATGACGAAGGCTGCAGCGGCGATCGCAATCGGCTGACCGCCGAAACGCGCGATGGGGCTGGCACTCCGGGGGGCGAGTTCGATCATGCGACTCCAAATCCGGACGTGATTCCAAAGTTCCAAAATAGCACAGGCCGGACTCGGCTAAAACCCGGGATTTGCCGGACAGGGCCGGGCAAACCTAGGATTGCGGGCAAAACTGCCTTCGACCGGGAGGTCAAACTGCTGGAATAGCCTCGGCGGATGCCGGGGCTAGCGCATCTGCGCCCGGATGAACTGGCCGGCGAAGGCCAGCGCATGACGGCCGTCCTCGAGATGGGCATTCCAGACCGGCCACGCATGGATCATGTGCGGCCAGATCTGGAGCGTCACATCGATGTCGGCCGCGCCCGCCGCCTCGGCAAGCCGTGTGGCGTCGGCGAGCAATGTCTCGGCCGATCCGACCTGAATCAGGATGGGCGGAAAACCCCCGAGATCGGCGAACAGGGGCGAGATCAGCGGATCCCGGCGATCGATCGATGGCGGCGCATAGGCGTCCGCAAGCTCGTCGAGATAGGCCTGGTGGATCAGCGGATCGACGGCGTCCTTGGTCTGAAGCGTGCCGCCCGACATCGTGAGGTCGGTCCAGGGCGAGAGAAGCCAGGCGCACGCAGGCAATGCCTCGCCCGCGGCGCGCAGGCGATTGATCAGGCCGAGCGTCAGGTTGCCGCCGGCGCTGTCGCCGCCGACGGCAATGTTTGAGGCCGCAATGCCTTGCCGGCGCAGAAAGCGCCACGCGGCGACGGCGTCGTCATGGGCGGCGGGGTAGGGATGTTCGGGGGCAAGCCGATAGCCGATCGCTAGCGTACGCATACCCGCCGCGCGCCCGGCCTCCGTCACCAGGCGGCGATGGCTCACGATCGAGCCGGAGCAATATCCGCCGCCATGAAAATACAGCAGCACGCGCGAAGGCGCGCTATCAGGGACGATCGACCATTCGCCGGCAACGCCGTCGCAATCGACCGCCTCGCATTGCACGTCCGGCGCCACCGGCCAGGTCGAGCCGACTTCGTCGAGACGTTCACGTCGCTCCGACCATCCGACCGGCCGCGGCTTTGACGTCAGCAATTTGCGGATGGCATCGATTTCGCGCTCGGCCATGTCATCCTCTCGGATCAACCGCGCTACAACAGCCCGCGATAGACGCCGGGCTCGGAGCCTTCGATCGGTATTGCGCTGACCGTCTTTGCATAGAATTCGGCAGGACCGACGCCGCCGATGATGGCGTAGCCATATCCCTGCTGCTTCATGGCTTCGAGGCAATTGAACAGCAGCGCCTTGCCGATGCCGTGCTTCCTTTCATTCGGATCAACGCCCGTGGGCCCGAAGAAGTTGGGGCAGGTCGCGTCATGACAGGCGAAGCCCAAGATGTTCTTTTGCCTGGTTGCGATGAAGCAGGAGACCGGTTGGCGGGAAAACGCCACCTCGACTTCACTGGCCCAGGCCTCGCTAAAGTTCTGCCGGACCCAGGCGACCACCTTGTGCTTTTCGGGGGCGAGGGCGCGCCGCGTCGTGATGCCGGCTTTGCCGAGGCGCTCAAACGCGTCGTGCGCGGACGGCAGCGCGTAAAGCTTGACCAGCATGTCCATCTTACGGTGCTTCCCTTCCAGGATTCGGCTTGCGCATTATCGTCGTTGGGCGCGGGCTCGTAAATCGCCTGGCACCGGCTTTTGGGGGGAAGCCGGGATCCGCCGTCCGGACCGGCAGGGCTATCGAATATGGTGCTGCGAACGTGCTCGGCCGCATGGTTCGAGACGCCCGCTTTGCGGGCTCCTCACCATGAGGGTCTAGGCTTTCGCCGCAGAAATGGACCTCATCCTGAGGGGCCCGCCAAAGGCGGGCGTCTCGAAGGATGGCCGCGACATCACTCCCCGTCGCGATTCCTTCCATATGCGACAGCCCTGTCCGGACCGGGCGGGCCTAAACTTGAGCCAAAAATTTTTCGCAGCCCCCTTGAAACCAAATCCGGGTTTTCTAATTTTTTTGCTGCCGCCGCTGGCGGTCCGGGCGCCTGATGGGCCCGGCCTTGAGACGGGCACCGGTCGTGTCCGGTGCCGCTCGTAACCAACTTGCTCCATGGAGG
>Ga0102590_1000607_pt1 | contig 73512 bp, 64 predicted proteins | sample AraplaMF_Col_mMF_FD_76859 | JGI IMG/M metagenome (GOLD analysis project Ga0102590, IMG submission 76859) | Arabidopsis root microbial communities from the University of North Carolina, USA - plate scrape MF_Col_mMF | ecosystem: Host-associated > Plants > Roots > Endosphere | place: USA... | reverse complement strand
TATTTCTACTGATAAACATCGAAAGCCCGCCGCCTATTTTTGCGTGAAATTATCTAACCCCATGCGAAAAGTATTAAAGTGGACAGGCATTGTCGTGTGTGCGATACTGGTGCTGCTGCTTGTAGCCTATCTCATTGCCTGGATGAATGTATCCGGGCGACTTAACAAACAATATGCGGTAACGGTAAAGCCTATACCGCTTCGCGCCGATTCATCCATGCTGGCTTATGGCGCACGTCTCTACATCATGAAAGGTTGTGCTGATTGTCATGGAAGCAACCTGGCCGGGAAAGTATTTGTAGACGATCCCATGATAGGACGTTTCACCGGCTCTAACCTTACCAAAGGCAGGGGCGGACTGCCTGCTGACTTTGATGATAAGGCCTGGCTGATGGCCCTGCGGCATGGTCTGAAACCCGATGGAAGATCTTTGATCGTGATGCCTTCTTACGAGTTCAATGGACTGGCAGATTATGATGTTGCCAGCATTATTGCCTGGTGTAAGGCACAGCCTGCGGTAGACAATGAACCGCCTTCAATAAAGATCGGTCCCCTTGGGCGTGTGTTATCAGCCTTAGGGAAAATACCCTTGGTGCCTGCAGAAAAAGTGGATCATCATTATCAGGCGCCGGCCATCGTTAAACAGGAAGTGTCTGCAGCATATGGCAAGTATCTCTCTACTTCCTGCACCGGTTGTCATCATCATGATCTGCGGGGAGGAGACAACCCCGTACCGGGCAAAACGCCGGTAGCAGATATTACTGCGAAAGGGCACATAGGACGCTGGACAACGGAGCAGTTCGTTACTACGCTGCGTACCGGCAAAACGCCGGAGGGCAAACAGCTGAACAATGACGACATGCCCTGGAAGATGACTTCCCAGTATACTGAGCAAGAATTGGAAGCGCTATACCTTTATCTGAGAAGCCTGTGATGTAATGTGTAGTGTGCGATGTTGTGATTTACTTTCAAAAAAAACATCCCGCGAAAGGCGGGATGTTTTTTTATAAGATAATAAGGTGATGTTGATCATCCATCCAGGAAATCATCATTTTGTTCTGCTTCTTTCTCTTTCGCCGGGCTGCCCATACCTGCAAACCATTTATCAACGGTATCGCCAATAAAAGGCGGCACTTTGCTTTTCACGAAATCTCTCATCACGTCAATCGCTTTGGCAGCCTGCTCTGCGTTGAGCCCTGCTTTTTCCTGGAGTTGTTGAATGAGTTCCTGCATACTAAGCTACTTTCAGTTTCACAAGTGTTGATTGCTCCAGTCTTTCCTGGGCATATGACTTGGTGAGTAAGAATGTCTGTTCATTGGTAGACGGCAGGTGGAACATCGCATCGCTCATCACCACTTCGCAGATGGAACGAAGGCCGCGGGCGCCCAGTTTGAACTCCATGGCTTTGTCCACGATGTAGTCAATTGCCTCTTCGTCCACAGTCAGGTCAATACCTTCTACTTTGAACAGTTTCCTGTATTGTTTGATGAGTGCATTCTTCGGTTGGGTGAGGATCGCCTTGAGTGCATCCCTGTCCAGCGAGTTCAGGTAAGTCACCACCGGTAAGCGGCCCAGCAGCTCAGGGATCAGGCCGAAAGACTTCAGGTCCTGGCTGTTCACATACCGCAGGATATGCTTTTTGGTTTCCTCTTCTCTCTCCTTATCCACGGTAAAGCCGATGGAATGGGTTTGCACCCTTCTGCTGATGATCCTGTCTACGCCGTCAAAAGCGCCGCCGCAAATAAACAGGATATTCTGCGTATTTACCTTGATCAGCTTTTGTTCGGGGTGCTTACGTCCGCCTTGCGGGGGCACCAGCACTTCTGTACCTTCCAGCAGCTTCAGCAGGCCTTGCTGTACGCCTTCGCCGCTTACGTCGCGGGTAATGGAAGGATTATCGCTCTTACGGGCAATTTTATCGATCTCGTCTATATATACGATGCCTCTTTCGGCAGCCTCTACGTCATAGTTGCACACCTGCAGCAGGCGGGTCAGGATGCTTTCCACATCTTCCCCTACGTATCCGGCCTCTGTGAACACGGTGGCGTCCACGATAGTGAAAGGTACGTTCAGCAGCTTGGCGATGGATTTGGCCAGCAGGGTTTTACCGGTACCGGTTTCACCCACCATAATGATGTTGGATTTCTCTATTTCCACCTCATCTTCGCCGATCTGCTGGTTAAGGCGTTTGTAGTGGTTATATACCGCTACGGCCAGTATTTTCTTCGCGTCATCCTGGCCGATCACATATTCGTCCAGGAATTTCTTGATCTCTACCGGCTTGGCTACTTTGGGCACAAAGTGGGAGGGCGCCTTTTTATTATGCTGGAAGAGCTCCTGTTCGATGATCTCCTGGGCATTCGCCACACAATTCTCACAAATATGGCCTTCCGCACCGGCAATCAGGATCTGCACCTCATCTTTGGAGCGGTTGCAGAAGGAACAACGTATTTTGGATTCTTTCATCCGTGATGTAGTTTATTTATTTCGCAGCTAAGCTTACAAAGTTAGGTAAAATAGGAAAAAGAGAAAAAAGGAGAAACGGAGCAAAGGCAGCCGCCCTTCCTCCGTTTCTCCTTTCTCATTATGAGCTTACTGCGGCGTGTTTTCCTGTTTCTTCCTCGGGTTCCTGTCCAGCACGTCGTCGATAATGCCATATTCTTTGGCTTCATCGGCGGTCATCCAGTAGTCACGGTCGGAGTCTTTTTCCACTTTCTTGAACGGCTGACCGCAGTGGGTAGCGATGATCTCGTTCAGTTCTTTCTTCAGCTTCACGAATTCGCGGGCGGTGATCTCGATATCGGAGGTCTGGCCTTCTGCGCCGCCGTGAGGCTGGTGGATCATTACACGGGCGTGTTTCAGGGCGGTACGTTTGCCTTTCACACCTGCTACCAGCAGTACTGCACCGAAGGAGGCAGCCATACCTGTACAGATAGTGGCTACATCGGGGGCGATGATCTGCATGGTGTCATAGATACCTAAACCCGCATACACACTACCACCAGGACTGTTGATATACATCTGTACATCACGGTTACGGTCTGTAGATTCCAGGAACAGCAGCTGTGCTGTGATCACATTCGCTACGTAGTCATTTACCGGGTCGCCCAGGAATATGATACGGTCCATCATCAGTCGGGAAAAAACGTCCATGGTAGCAACGTTCATCGGGCGCTCCTCAATGATATAGGGCGTCAGTGAGTTGATCTGATGGCGTGCATAGCTATCTACTACCAGGCTGCTGATTCCGCGATGATGTATCGCATATTTTCTAAATTCGTTATTAATGTTCATGATGGTGATGTTTATGAGGTAATTTAGCAAATTCTTCGGCTGTTATTTCCTCTTCTTTAAGATCCACCTTGGTTTCTGCCCACTCGAACAGTTTCTGGGTCACCATTTCGCGATAGGTCTGGTCGATGAATTTCTCATCCTGCATCAGGCGGTCCAGGTAGCTATCCAGCCAATCGGCGCCATCAAGGGCAGCGCCTGCGCCGCCGTAGTAGCCCAGTAATTTCTGTTTAGCGCCTTCTCTCAGTTCCTCGAAAGAAACTTCCAGTTTATTCTCGCGGATCAGTTTATCGCTTATAAGCGTCCAGCGGAGCTGGTGGTCAAAGTTCGGATATTCTTTTTCGGCTTCTTCGGCAGTCTTTGGTTTTTCGCTACCGGTCTGCAGCCAACGTTTCAGGAAATCTTTGGGCAGTTCCATAGAAGTTTCGTGCACCAGCGTTTCAAACAGGTCGTTATGAAGGCGGTTACGGCTTTCGGAATCCCAGTATTTCTCGATCTCTTCTTTCAGTTTAGCCCTGAAAGCTTCTTCTGTGGTGATATTTTCGTTAGGGTAGATCTCTTTGAAGAACTCTTCGTTCAGCTCGCGCTTTTCAATGAGGCCTACTTTGGTGATGGTCAGTTTGAAGTATTTCTGGGCGGCAGCTTCGTCTTTTTCGTCGAAGCCCAGGTCTTTCAGGATCCAGCCCAGTCTTTCCGCGTCAAAGGAGGGGGCCAGCTGGAAAACCACGGTGTCGCCTGCTTTCTTGCCTTTCAGCTGCTCCTGGAGGGAGGCGGAGAAGTATTTCAGCAGTAAGGAGTTATCTTTTTTGATACCGCCTTCTATCACATTGCCCTGAGCGTCGCTTTCTTCGAACTCCACGTTCAGTACATTGTCTTCATTATCAATGGTTTCAGGGTCGGTCATTTTACCGCCTTTGATCTGCATGCGCTTTACTTCCTCTTCTACTTCAGCGTCGGTAGCCTTGATTTTATAGCGGGTGAGGTTAGTTTTGCCGGATTCCAGGGGAGTTACGTCAAAAGACGGTTTCAGGCCCACTTCGAAATCGAAGGCATATTCTTCGGGTTTGTTAAAGTCCAGGTTTTTGGATTCTTTTTCGAGCGACAGGGGCTGGGCGAAGATCTCCAGCTTCTCGTTCTGCAGGTAGCCTGTCAGTTCTCTTTCCACGGTTTTCAGCACCTCGTCAGCAAACAGGGCCTGACCGTGCATCTTTTTTACCATACCAGCAGGCACCATTCCTTTACGGAAACCGGGAATATTAGCAGCTTTGCTGAATTGTTTTACTGCTTTGTCAAAATTAGGAAGGTAATCTTCCTGGCTCACTTTCACAGTGATCTTATCGTTCAATAAACCAATGTTTTCTCTGGTAACGGTTGCCATAATAATTATTAATAAAAGTGTTCTGTATGTGCAATAATAGTTCCTGAATTGTTTTTTCTGCCATGAAGTCACGAGGCACGAAGGAATGGCAGCGGGGAAGATATAAACCTGGTCAGCCGGCGCCTTTATGGCGGTTAAAGTATCCCTGCAGTTCCTTGCAATCTCCCTGGTAAAAATCTCTCTGTCAAGTAGTTACAAAAAAATAACTCCCTTTTCAGAAGCGCGAAGATAGTGCGTTTAGCTGAAGTTTGCTTCCAAAATATTTGCAAAATTTTGGCCGGGAGCACGGATTTACCTGCAATGAGCGCCTTCCATCCATCCTTTACCAGCCCAACGTTCATCATTTATTCCTTGCGGGTTCAGTCGCCATTTCCTATCTTGCCGTGCTAAATGCTTTTGTTTTAATAACAAACACATGAAGAAAATAGTCCTATTATCCCTATTGATGTACTTCAGCATCTGTTATGCCCGTTCCCAGGACAATGCCCCCCGAATAGACAGCGCTGCTGAATATATTGACGCGGGGAATTATGCGGAAGCCATCAACATCTACTCCCGGATCCTTGCCAAAGATGCTAAAAATGCCGAGGTCTATTCCTTAAGAGGGCATGCCTATGCAGAAATGAAAGACTATGAAAGCGCCCTGCGGGATTATACCTTCTCTGTAGGCGCCGATCCGCGCTATTGGCAGGCTTACTGCTGGCGGGCCGATCTGCAGGTGGAGCTGGAATACTTTGAGGATGCCATCAGGAACTATGATAACGCCTTTCGCTGCGCAGACAGCATCTCCAATAAAGAGAGGATCCTGCTGAACAGGGCCGTGGCCAAAAGACTTTCCAATGATCATGAGGGCGCTGCCGCAGATTTCCGGGAAGCGCTTAAATATAATCCCAACTGCATCGGCGCATTGGAAAACCTGGGCGGACTGCTGCCGCACATGGACCAGCCAAAAGAAGCGATTGCCTGCCTGGAAAAAGCGATCCAGCTGGATTCTACCTTTGAAGGCGGCTACGGCAATCTGGCCTGGCTGTACTCCAACCAGGGAGAATACCAGAAAGCCCTTGAGATCAGCAATAAATTACTCTCCTTTAAGCCCGGTGAAGCCTATGCGCTGAACAACCGTGGTTACATAAAGTACAAGATGAATGACCTCCAGGGAGCGCTGGAAGATATCAATAACTCCATCAGCGTTTTACCTGTAAACGCTTACGCTTTTAAGAACAGGGGCCTCATATACGCTGCCCTGAAAAGGAATAGTGATGCCTGTACCGACTTTCAGAAAGCACTGAGCCTCGGCTTTGCAAGATACCATGGCACCGAAGTGAATGAACTGATAAAAAACCTTTGCAAAGCATCCGGGAACGCTGCCATTTCCGCCAATTCCGCCATTTCCGACACCAATAATTGATCTTAATCAAGAAATTACTACCCTTGCGCCATGTTCAAAATGTTTGCTGTATTTTCATATAAAATCGTTGCACATGGCCCTTCAAGTCGGCATTCACAAGTTCACCGGCAGACTTGATAACGTTATAGGCTATCGCAGGAATGGTAAATATTTCCTCCGTAGCATGCCGGACAAAGTAAGACAGACAGCCGCTACTAAACGCGCTGCCCGTCGCTTCGGCATTGCCAGCCGGAAAGGGAAGCTCATTCGTACCGCCTTCCGTCCTTACCTGAATGTACGCTACGACAGCGCCCTTGTGAACCGTCTGAACAAGCTGTTCATTCAAGCCGGCCCTGACAACTTTCCCGACTTGCAAGGCTTTCATTTTAACCGCCACACCGGCCTGGAAAAGCTCTTCACCATACCACCCGTATTCACGGTAAACGGTACCCTCCACATCCCCGCGCAGGAACTGGAGCCGCAGGGCGTAAATACACACCTGGAAGTCCGCCTCATTGCCGCAAGGATCGACTTCCGCACTCAACGTATCATCAGCTCCGAATCCTCTACCGCCATCATCGAACTTGATGAGGACATACCATTCAACGGCCTTGCCTTAAGCGTTCCCACCGAAGGAGAAGGCGTATTAATGGTAACCCTGCAATGCCGTGCCTGCAAAGCTACCAACGGCATCCTATATCCCACCAACGACCGTCGCTATATAGCTGCCGACGTGATCCATCTTGTTGTACCTGCGGAGCAGGTGCTGATACCAGATGCACTCATAGCAAAAGCATCCCGTAAACGTTTTGTGTTCCGTAACAACAGCGAAGGGAGAAGAACAAACGGGTCTTCATCCTCTGTGAACATCCAAGGGCTTTCATCCTCCGTGAACTCCCACGCGTCTTCATCCCCGTCATTGCGAAGCCCGTCCCGACGAGTCGGGAAAGCCGCAGGGCCTCCAGCGGAGCGCGACGAAGCAATCTCTTAACACAATCAATCGCTCTCTTTCAAACTTCTTAACATCGGGCCCCACGCTCCTGGAAAACCTATATCCCACCCACCCTTTTCCAGCCCAAAAATGATATTTCCAACACCTAAATCACCAACTCCCCATCCTTCATTCCCACATTTCCCCCTCCAACCCATCCTCACACCCCGTCAAATATCATCTCGCATCAACTCCCCCTCAACTCTTGATCAAGTCCACCTCAGGTCCATTAACCCTTGTGTTCTCCTTGCCGCTTACTATACGCTTACTAGACTCCTGCTTCGGGAATAAGCTTAGTGCCGGCCGGGTCCCTTCCTGGTAAGTGCTTAGTCTTTACCTGGCCAGCCTAATGCGCATCCTCACCAATTCCCTGAAATTCCCTATCTTACTTTTCACTCACTTACCAATGCCACCATGAAAAACGCACTCATCATCTTCCTTACACTCTTATCTATTCCCTCCTTCTCCCAGGATCCCTGGAAGATCACTGCCAACCAGATCAATCCTTCTAACTACTACGGCATCACCGTTGCCAACGGCATGATCGGCATTATATCCTCCCCGGAACCGTTTAAAGTAAAAGACGTCGTCCTCGCCGGTGCTTATGATCTCTACGGCCGCGGCCGTGTCAGCAATTTCCTGCGCAGCTTTAACCTGCTCAACATGCGTCTCGGCATCGACGGTCACGATATCGATGCCAGGTCCATTACCAGCTTTAAACAGGAGCTCGACATGCATCATGCCGCCTTTACCACCTCTTTCGACTATGGTGATAAAGCCGCCATCACCTACACTTATTACTCACTACGGCAATTACCTTACACCGTGCTGATGGATGTAAGCATCACCGCCAAAAAAGATATCACCATCAACACCGCCAGTGTAATGGAAGCGCCCGACGCCTTAAAAGACGTTCAGAATTATTACAACGAAATAGATCGTCCGCATGTCGTGATCAGTTTACTCACTTCTTCCGCTAAATCGCCCACCGGGAAACTACTCATGTGTGCATCCAATACATTTTTATTCAGTGAACCACACGGACAGGAACCCCGTGTGATCCATGAAATGTGGGACAACAGCATGCACCTGATGAAATTCTCAAAAGGCATCAAAGCAGGAGAGACCTACCATTTCTCCATTGCCGGCTCTTCTATCACCTCTGCTCACCACGATGATCCGTTGAATGAAGCAGAACGTTTAACCATCTACGCAAAACTGGAAGGGCGCGACCGCCTCCTGAAATTTCACCAGCAGGCATGGGACAGCCTCTGGAAAAGTGACATCATCATTGATGGCAATGCGCAGGATCAGCAGGATGTGCACAGCATGATGTACCATCTCTATTCTTTCGTTCGCGAAGGCACCGCTTATTCTCCTTCACCAATGGGCTTAAGCGGCCTGGGTTATAACGGTCATGTTTTCTGGGATGCAGAATTGTGGATGTACCCTGCTTTGCTGGTGCTTCATCCTGAATTAGCTAAAAGCATGATGGAATACCGCTTCCAGAGACTGGATGCTGCCCGTCGAAACGCATTCGCCAATGGATTCAAAGGCGCCATGTATCCATGGGAAAGCGCTGAAAGCGGTGCGGAAGAAACCCCTGTATGGGCATTGAGCGGGCCCTTTGAACATCACATTACGGCCGATGTAGCCATGGCCGCATGGAATTATTACGCAGTTACACAAGACAAACAATGGCTGCAGGAAAAAGGTTATCCCATGCTTTCCGCCACCGCCGATTTCTGGACAAGCCGCGTGGAAAGAAATGACCCCGGCCACTACGATGTCAAAAATGTGGTAGCTGCTGATGAATGGGCAGAGAATGTAGATAACAACGCCTTTACCAACGCAGCAGCCAAAGCCAATTTACAATATGCCACACAAGCCGCAAAGCTCCTCGGCTTGAGCCCCAATCCTGATTGGATGCACGTTGCCAATAACATCCCTGTTCTAAAGATGGATAACGGCGTTACACAGGAACATGCAGCTTATCATGGCGAAGGCATCAAACAGGCCGATGTCAACCTGCTGGCCTATCCCTTAAAAGAGATTACAGCAGCAGCACAGATTAAAAAAGACCTGGAGTATTACGAAACAAGAGTGCCGGATGAAGGAACTCCTGCAATGACTCAGGCTGTATTTACTTTATTATACGCACGTTTAGGAGATACCAGTAAATCATACCATTGGTTTAAAGATGCTTATCTGCCTAACTTAAACCCGCCCTTCCGTGTCATTGCTGAAACCAAAGGCGGTACAAACCCTTATTTTGCAACAGGCGCCGGTGGAATATTACAAGCAGTATTAATGGGCTTCGGAGGGCTGGAAATTACGCCCAAAGGAATTATCCAGCTTAGATCTTCGCTTCCTGCAAACTGGAGAAAGTTGACTATCACCGGTATAGGGCCCGAACAGAAAACGTATATCCGGGAAGGTAAATAGTACCTCATAAAATATTTTCGCACCCTTTTATGGAAAGTTTCATCGGCAGCATCTTTTATGCCGTATGAAACATTTGTTTGTAACTATCCTGCTGTTTGTACACTACCAGGCTGCCTGGGGGCAAACAAACCCTGGCCGCGGGCTGTTCGAAACAAACAGCAAAGCACATCGCTATTATATTGATCTGCAAGACACAACCGCAATGGTCTATACGATTGGATATCTTTGGTTGCACGGATCGCCTGGCCTGACTACCATTAATACGGATACATTGCAAAAACAGCCTGACAACTCCTATAGCGGCAGATCTTTCCGGATCATCCGGGAGAAAGACAGGTTATACCTGCTGCCTGTGCTTGGAAAAAACAGGAAGTTCCGGCTCGATGCGGACAGCGATACAAACCTCGTAAATTATCGCCTGAACGAAGCCTGGCAGCGTGGCAGCTATTTTATGATGTGCAAAAGTTTGAATCAGCGCTACCCTTTGAGCTACTTCGATGACAGGTACGCTTATGCTACATGGTATGCGCTCCCGGATAATGAAAAGAGCATGCCCTATCTGCAATTCAGGGAATTGGTGGATAAAAGAATTAAAGAGATGAGTGATAGCATCTGTGCTGTACAGGAGAAGTATGTGAAGTTGACAAATAATATTCTTGAAAATTTCCGCTCCTGGGACTACGCTGCTTTGAAAGATAGCCTGGCCCAACTGCCCGCTGTCTACATGTACCGAAGGACGTACTACGGAGCCGTGATCGATACAGTGGCATTGCAACGGCCCGAATATTTCTTTCGCCTTGCGGAAGACTTGCCCAAACACAAATCAGTGATCCTCAATTACGGGATTGATCATAAACATACATTCTCTGGATTAATGCGCGTTGAAGGGCATGATGAAACAAAAAAGGAGCTTTTAAAAGCAAGGAGACAGGAGCGGTTAATGAATTACTACGCTATTGGATCAACAGTTGTTAGCGTTGGGCTGGTTACCCTCTTAGCCGTTGTGATCTTTTAATATGCAAGAGGGCTGTAAATATCAAATTTACAGCCCTCTTGCAGCATCTGCCCCTATCCGTTCCTAAAAGCTATATCAATTCGTCAGCAATTCCCATTCGGACAGCTGCATAATAGAGCCGCTCTGTACCGCACTAACATTCAAGCGGTAGTAAGTATAGGAAGTTGAATTGGTGAACGTATACGTCTTCTTCAAAAATCTGCTGGCAAAACTTTGATTGGTGCGGGTATCCAGTGTTGTCCACGAAGTACCGTTATTAGATCCCTGCAATGTCCAGTTTCTCGGGTCTCTGTTCGGCACATCATTGGCAGATGTGAGCGTATAACTTTTCACAACAACTGCACTGTTGGCCTGAAACCGTACCCATGCTGCTGAATGGGAGGTCAGGTATTTGGTGCTGGTGCTGTTGTCAATGAGTTTGCTAATATCCTCCCCGGATGGTGAATCATTATATTGTGCTGATATTGTTCCCCCATTGTTGGTAATATCCGGTGATCCGCCGGTGCCGCTACCTAATGCATCGAAGATAGCATCGGTATATGTTTTATTCACATTCCCGGCAAACACCATGATCCCTGCCTTATCAGGTACAGGATGCCACTGAGCATGCGCTATCGCGGAGCTCTGGCTGTTATATTGATACGACATACCATCCATTACTTTTGAATTGCCAAGCGTAGCAGCCCAGTAATTAAAGCGGCTGGTATTGTCGCTGAAATAGGCCATGTCCATTACAAAATTCAGGTACTGGCTCAGAGACGTTTCCCGGAAGATAGGGCCTGGCGCTCCTCCGGAATAAAATGCTCCCGTATAAATTTTCGAATCCGGACTGGAAGACAAGGGACCAAAATATTTTCCCAGCTCCTTGATCAGGTTTCTATAGTTGGTATTATCAGTGGCTCCGTGCTCAACATCCAGGGAGATACCATCAAATCCTGCCGTATTCACACAATCATTAATAAAGGAGGCGAATTGTACATAGTTATAAGCCGTTCCATTGTAAGTGGTAAATGGTGTGGCCGTGCTCCAGGAGGCGGCGTCGTCCACGTTCATCAGTACTTTTACCCCACGCGAGCGTAATGTCTGGATGTCGGTTAGTATCTGCTTTTTATTTTTGTAATAAGCATTCTGCATCCAGCCTGTATTGTAATGTACCGTATCAGCCAGCTCCCATAAGGTGCCTTCAAAAACAACTACGATATTGGCTTTATCTGTAAATGTGGTAAGCGGTAGAATACCTTGATTTACCGGGGTGGCGTCGAAAGCATAATAGGCTACTTTGTTTTGTCCAACGGGAGGTAAAGCCTCCGTGTGGGCTGTCCTTCCCTGCAAGACTGCCGGCTCCTGTGCAGAAGGTGCTGCCTGCTCTTTTTTTGTGCAGGAGTTGAGCGCTCCCAGTAAAACGATGGATATTACGAGAGAATAATACTGGATTTTCATAACATTGTTTTTGGGTGTAGAATGATTGTTTTTCGTACAATAAAAAATAAGAACAGTATAAGGGGAGATGATATCAGTAAGTTAAGAAAATCCGGCATACTTCTACAAATCGGGCTCCTTCTTCTCATTTTTTTTGAGGAAAAAGCAACATGACGTTGTTTTGGGTTTTCGGCACATGCAGCAGAGGAAAAGAGTGCTACTCTACTGTAAGGTCAATAGTGCCGATGTGCATACATTTTATTGTTTCTGACAATCAGGTTTCCGGCAAAGCTTTATAAACGGCTTGCACTTGAATGGCGATGAAGCTGAAACTGGAACCTGACTTGTTGTAGGGTTCACAATAGGGGCTTTGTATCAACAATTGCCCCTTTGGTTTAATAATCCCTGATTGTTGCATACACGCCATACGATTGTTCGTTGATGTCATACAGCGGCCGCAGGATAAACGTTTTTTCTCCATTCTTTAACTGGAATACATTGCTGCCGCTGATGGTCAGGTTTTTTAAAATTTCATCCCGGCGTCCTTTTAATATAAATTCTGAATCGGTTTCGGCTGCCAGCAGTACCGGCCCGTAAAAGATGGCGAAGACATTTTCATCATCCGGCATTGACTTGAGATAAAAATCGTAATGAAAAACCAGCCTGATCTTGTCATTGTTCTTCCACATGCGGCGAAGAGACAAATAAGAACCCGGGCGAATATCCAAAGCTTGTTGCTGGTTATTTATATATACTTCCGCTTTTTTTGACCAGGCAGGTATGAAAAAGTTCAAGGTCGTCCCGGGCTTTTTCGCTGCCTTCACGGTAAATTCAACAACCGAATCGGCAGGGAGGTTTCCGCCTTGCTCCAGGGAGAACGATCTTTCCTGCCAGTTTACTTTTGACGGAATGTACATGTTCACCCATAACGCCGAATCGTTGTGGTAATAGATACCGGTATTCAAAGCAGCAAAAGCTTCAACGGAAGTGCCATTGCAGCAACGGAAATCATCGTCTTTTAAAAACCTTTTGGTCTGCGGTGAGCCCAATGGCAAATGATAAACGACAGCCCCGGTTTTAGCACTTTGCAATGCCATCGTTGAATTGTAGAAAGTATTCGTATAGGCTTCGGCATATTTGGGGTCGGTATCCCAGCAAAATAGTGCTGCCGTCAGTTTTTGCGTATTGTGCGACACGCATGACTCTGCGATCTCCTTCGTCATCGTATTGCTCAGGTGATCGGGTACGCCCCAGTGTTCTGAGGTGAGAGATGTTGGTGTGACAACATTTGGCCGCGGACCGCTGCTGGAACCATTGGCATATGCATGATGAGAGGTAAGCATGTTCCAAAAGTTCTGCACAGCATGATAATAAAGCACTTCGCCGGTGGTGGCATACCTTTGTGCAAACCCATTGACCAGCACGAGGTGCGTGTTTGAATGCAGGCCTGAAAGAATGTCCTTATTGTTTGATAAAGGAATGAAGAACCAATCCCGGTCAAAAAGCCTGGCAAGCGCCAGGTGTTTCGGGTTATGCGAAACCTGGTAAAGCCTGTACAACACTTCGTTCATGGCGCCGGCTTCATTCGCCGGGTTAGCGCCTGGTGTATAAAGTACTTTTTCAATGGTTTCGGGGCTCAGCCTGCTCATCCTCTTCTCTACGTATGACGCCATATCATTCACCATTTCATACGCTCTCCTGTTGCCGGTACGAATGTAAACATCAAAAAGTCCCTGCATGAGCTTATGAAAAGTGTAATAAGGGGCCCAGACACCACCAAACTTTTCCTCCAGGGTATCAAAATCTTTTTCAGGGAACGCGCTGAGATAACCATTGCCAAGGGCTTGCTGGCATTTATACAACTCGTCTACCATGTAGATAAGCCGGCGCGTTAATGCCGTATCGCTGGTCCTTTCCACCAGCATTGAAATGGCAGACAGATAATGCCCGGTGAAGTGCCCCCTGATGCCAACATCAGGGGCTTCCCATCCCGCTAATGGCTTGGCCGCCGAAGGCAAGCCCGCGTTAATCCGAAAGTTGTGCAGTAACCTGTTGGGGTCGAGGGATAACAAATACGCCGTATTCAACGCTTCCCTTTGTTTTATCCAGGAAGGTGCTAATACAACTGATCGATCAGGAAATGGTGAAACTTTTGCGTTTGTGCGTGCATATGATCCATCCTGGCCAAATACGCTGCAATCAACAACATTCACTATTAAAAATATCAGTAACAGCTTTGGATTCATTATAAGTATCAAATTTGGGTCGTGATATTGTCACTTAAGTTACAAGAGTTTGCCTGAAAAGCTGGTGAAAAATATTAGAGACCGTGATGAAAAGGGCATGACAGTAATGGGCTGTTCATCCACCGCCAATTGATTTGTGGAGAAAAAGACTGTTAGAATTGGATAAAATGAAAAAGGAGAGCCTAAGCTCTCCTTTCGTGCGGGTAGGGGGGTCACAATCGAACCCTTGATACCATTGTTGCGGTTTCTAAACGACCTAAAAACTAACAGAGCCGGTCGGCCTGGCCCATAACAACAGCCTTTTATCTGCTTTCATCGGTTTGGTAGTCTATCCTGGTGGTCGTCCATTTGTCGTTTATCAGTCGGAAGACCCAATAAGAATTTAGTTAATCTGAGTTCCCTCTATAAATCATCCACAAAGCGATTTTATGTCAACAGAATTGAAATTTGAGATTTACAGTTTGCTAACTAAAGAAGGTAAGGGCATTACGGGGCCAATGTCACCAGTGCTTTTTGCCAAAGAAATCGGCGAACTGACTGAAACGAAATGGAACCGCCTTGCTCGCATCAGTTTCAACGACCAGGAAATATTCCAAATCTACGAAGGGGAGCCACGGTCCCTTACGGGGCACGATACTCTTTTGATCGGTTGCAGGTATAGAAATGACCTGGCATTGTATCTCTGGGTCGACAAAGGCATTGGTGGCATGCCGGTCGCAACCTGTTTCCAATCTGACAGGGAAATTGTGCTTTCGCCAATTTATAAAAAGGATACGGAATTTGCCCGAAAATTGACTGCTGATGAACTCTATGAGATTTTCGATTGCGTGTTCAAGAATCCACAGGTGTTGGACATAAGAAAACAGCCGAATCGGATAGTTAAAAAGCCAAAAAGAAGACGTTTTTAGTCAAATAGAACTTGCTCGCCTATATTAGATAATTAATCGTATCTTATAACCATGTGTACGCTCATCTTGACCAATTTCAAAGAAGATTAGTTTGAAGGAGATCATTGTTCAAATTATTCCTATAAAACTTGTCCCGCAATGTCTAAAAGAAAAAACCTTTTCGAAATGTATATCGAAAATGGCTTTAAAATGGGCTTTTTTGTAACCCGCGATTCATGGAGCAATGGAAAATGTGCAAAGGTCGTGGCTATTGACGGTGTAGTCGATGGGCAGCCAATTGAAGGGGATCCACCCTATTTTAATCGGACATACCCCGCGGAACATGAAAAGGCCGGTACACGACTGCAAAGGGATGCAGTTTTAGAGGCCGACTGGCTAGCCGGTGGGTCCACGATAACGACTGGCGCTGGTGGCTATACCTGGACAAGAGTGTTTCCATAAGATAATTTAACCTCACACCCATCCTTTGCCGGGGCAGAAACTTTTAGCAGATAAACGGAATAGTAAGATTTACCGCAGTCCCGTTCCCGCCGATACCTTGTCTGATGTCCAGACTGGATGGCAAACGTGTCTCTTTCCCGAGAATACGCAGCCGCTCCCGAACAATACCGGTAGACATTGACTGGCTGACGTTACGCTTTTCCTGGATGACCGAAAGCCCAATGCCATTATCCTCGATTAGACAAGTTAGAACACTGTCTTCTTTCGTCACGTCAATTTTGACATATCCGTCAGTGCTTGCTATTTTCCCGTGATGAATTGAATTCTCTACAAATGGTTGTAGCAACATCGGCGGGATCAGCACATCCTCCTCATCCGCATCAAATCCACGTATGTTTATTGAATACGTGAAACTGTGCCCGAACCTCAGCTGCTGCAGTTGCAGATAGTTTTCAAGCGCGTCGATCTCCTGGCGTAGCGGCACTAGGTTGTCGCGGCTATTTTCCAGGATCGTCCGAAGCAATTTTCCAAATAAGCTCAAATACCCGGCAGCCTTCTGACTATTGCCGTCTGCAATCAATCCCTGTAATGCTGATAGCGTATTAAATATAAAATGCGGATTCATTTGGCTGCGGAGCAGTTGTGTCTCGAGCCCCGATTTTGCAGCCTGCTCTTTGAGCCGGTGAAACCTCCAGAACAGCAATGCAGTTATTCCGGAAACTAACATCAATGAAGCAAGGCCGCCCAACCAAATGTTTCGCTGGCGGACTACACGCCCCGACTTTTGCTCGACTTCTCTAAGCTGGGTAATTCGCTGGTCCTTTTCCCGGAGATTGTATAAGGCCACCATTTGCTGATTGATCTGGTGGCGTTCTTTATTATAGAGTTGTTCTTTCAGTTCGACGAACCTGGAAAATTGCCGATATGCCTGCTGTGGCTGATTTTCCAGGATATAGTATTTCGTAAAATTCTCTGAAAGATCAGCGAGTTCATCTAATGGCTGTTCGCTGGCCGTATCATAATAATTCTTAGAAAGCTCGAGCAGGTAGCCAGCCCTTTCCGGCTTCCCAGCATCCAGCCAGGCTCCGGCCACACTATATCGCGCTGCAGCCAAATGGTCGGGGCTCGTATTATTACGCTGCATAAGATCTAGCCCTTTTTCACCGTAAATGGCTGCAGAAAGGTAATCTTTGTTGAAATAATAGTATCCGGCCTGGTAGTCATATAAACCGGCCAAAAGGTTACTGTCCGGAACCTTCTCCAGTAAGGTTGTGACCGTAGCGAGATAGCCTCTTGCAGAATCTGCTAGCCTCTGTTCTGAATATATTCTCGCCATTTCAAGGAGATCGACGATCTGATAGTACCTACCCTCATCGGTTGCAGGGTTTAACAACAATAGAGACTTTCGCAGGTATTGCTGGGCGGTTTCGTAATCTTTCGCGTCGGCAATAGTCTTGCCAATCTCGTAGTACATATAGGCGTAGTATGGGCGATCAGTCGTGTCATGATGCACAACCTGGCTAATTTCGAGCCCGGCGAGATTAAGATACTTTACTGAGAGCATTATGTTACTTTTCACCCTGTATGCACGCCCGAGGTCGTAATAAATTTTCGCCCTGATCTTGTTATTGGGATGCCAGTCCCAATATGCTGAAGCAAGCTCCATGTACCGTATCACCGAGTCATGTTCGTCTACAATCGAATAAGCCTGTCCTATTTCAAAGCAAAGCATCGCAGCGGTCAGAGAATCTTGACTGGATGGATATCTCTGCAACATTTGGCGTAGCCGTACTATCGACCGGAACGGGCTTGTTTTAATCGAATCGGTGTAGACCAACTTTTCCAGAAGTAACCTTGGCCCAGCGGGAAGCTGTTGTATTGGGTCTGACGAAGGAACAGGTTCATGGGAGTTCGTCTTTTGCTGGCAGCCGGGAAGAAACATCCCGGCAGCAGAGAGCATCATAACAAACAAGTATCTCATCTTGGTTATGGCTTTAGTAAGAAACGGATAATCTCGTCGCGCTTTCTTTTCGATACAGGTATCTCGTCACCACCCCGCATCACAAGAATGCCATCTTTGTGGTACTTATCTATATATCTCTGGTTGACAACAAATGATTGGTGGGTGCGTAAAAAAACTGATTCAGGCAGCAGATCTTCATAGTAGTTAAGCGATTTCGATACAACGACTTTTCGGCCATCGGTAAAAAAGAAAGTTGTGTATCCATTGTCGCTATGACAGTAAAGTATTTGCTCAAACGGTACGACCTGGAAATATCCCTGCGAGCGTAATATGATCCGGTCCGGTGGATGATCGTTTCTGAATTGCTCACCGGTAACAGATAGCTGTGCGGTCGTCTGATCATGCATCGGACGATGGCGTCTGACTTTATCTATTGCTTCGCCGAGTTCTTCAGAAACAACCGGTTTCAGGATGTAGTCCAGTGCGCCAAACTTTATAGCTCTTATGGCAAACTGATCGTAGGCCGTGACAAATAGCATTTGAAATCTATTGTAATCCAGTTGGGCCAGAAGTTCGAAACTGTTGCCATCAGAAAGCTCTATGTCCAGCAGTAACAAATCCGGATGCACGGAGGGTATAATAACCCTTGCCTCTTTTAAACTTCTGCTTGTACCGACGACCTGTACATCGTGGTAGCTTTTCAAAAGGGAAAGCAAATAAGTAATACTCTCAGGTTCATCTTCAACGATGAATGCCCTAATAACTGGGCCGTTAGCAGTTTTCATAGTCAGCCATTTTAAACATTGCAGACCAAAATGTCTACAAAGTCATTTTTGCCGGTTTAGCTGTTCTATAGGGAGAGAATCAAAAGCAACGCCTTCGATAACATGTGTGTGGAATATCCGGTGAGCCAGGTTTTTGCTTACGGATGTACAAAGGTCTGCATTTTGCTTTGGTAATTCCAATTTTTTTATTGTTCCGTCCATGGAAATTAAATCGATCGGCCATTATTTTTGCCTCTGCCCGGTCTTGCCCTTCCTTCTTGAATCGATGCTTTCCTCCTGAGTGAGTCGATCCCTAGAGCAATTTCGTAAATATCGTGGTTACGGGCTTTACATAATTCAAAGCATTTATCCAGTACACCATTAAGCCGGTTAGCCTGGCTGTCCGTAAAAACGCGGGTATCGTCTGTGCGCACATAGTCCTCAAACGGCGTGTCCGGGTGGAACGCTAGTTTATATTCGACGCCTGCAGTTAAGAAAAAGCGGGCAACATCGGCCACCGTCTTTATGTCCTCCGGATCATAGTGTAAGGTTTCCAAGGCCATGCCATTGTTTAGCATTGTTAGCTGTTCTTTATACATCGGGGCACTGTAGCCACCCTGCTCGTCCGGAATGAGTGCTCTTAATACCTTGCGGCCGCATTCCACCGCCTGAATAAGTCGTATGGGATATTCGTTCTCTAATATACCGAGATAAGTACGGTCCTGTTCGAACCTGGCACCTTTCTTAATTTCCGAAACAATGGTGGCAATTATCTGGTGTGCCAGGTCAGGATGCAGCGGAAAACATATCTGTAGGTCAGGGTGCCCAAAGTTCTCAAACAGGCCATGCGTGTGGCAGTTTGTGTGATTGGGAGCCTGGGTGTCGTTTGGAACGTAATGCAGATACCATCCGTGCTCGTCAAGCATTTCCTTATGCCATTTGTCTAATTTGTCCATCATACGAATATCTTTTAAAACAGATACAGCTGATTCAGTTCGCTGCAAATCGGGTAATTGGCAGTCAGTATCTCCGTTTTTCACTTTCGGGTTGCCGGCTTTATTGTTGACAGAAACATGCTGTTCAAACCGGCGCTGTTCCCAACCGAATTTGCTGCGGTATTTCTCCAGCATTTCAGAGGGGTAAGACGAGAGCAGAAATTTTCCTTTTATAGCACCTAGTGTGTCTAGCAGTTGCTTGAAATCCTGCCGTGTATAGCCCCGGTAGTGGCCCATGTCTGAATTGAAATATGGTGGATCGCAATAAAACAAAGCGCCCTCATAGTCTCTGCTTTTTATGATGTACAGGGCGTCTTCATCATCACAAATCCTATTTCACAATTAATAATCAATGGATAGTTACCTGATCGGCTGCATTTTCAGGTTAAGTCAGATTTCCGTTTTCACTGCCGTCTGTGGGTTTTCTTTCCCGTGCGGACATACGGTGTCCCAAATCCTTCAGCTAATAGCCTGCGTGCCGCCAGCTTATAATCACCATTGCATTCCAGGATCGTATACACTGCATAGGGGCGATAGCCGGTCACCGGCCTGAACTCAGTACTCGTTGAAAAGACACTGAATAATCCCAGGAGATGATTGTAATCCCCGGAGCTGCGGCTGTCGGTGTCGCCGGGACGTTTAAGCACCGTCTTTTCCCCCGTCTGACGCACTACAGTCCATCCATGCTTCTGCAGTAAACCGACAACATCACCATGAATGTTGTAGTCATCGAAAGGGCTGCCGGTGTAATGACCTGATGAATAAACTTTTTGTTCTGGTACACTCTCGATGACCTGGTTGAATGACCGGGCCGTGTCAAGGACTAGGGAGCGGTGCCACGATTCGATCATAGGTATGGTCTCGAACGATCCCTGCAAAAAAGAGTAGCCGTTTGTTGGAACAGTTACAGCATACCCGCCTGTCCCCCGAGTTTCAATAAGCACTTTCACTTTTTCGTTGGGCTGCGTAGTCTTCTCTTCTGCCGTGGTTGGCCGTTGGGCGAGCTTGGTGCTCCCCCCAACCGCCGCACAACGATAGATCAGATGATAACCTGCGCTCCGCGTCCGCACAATGACCAGGTCGCGGATCAGCGCAGGACATTGTTCAGCGATCTTTGCCATGAAGGAATTATACAGCGTACCGGTATGATCGTACTTACTATCTATGTCGAGCACTTCCAGGTTTCCGCTTACTTCTCCGCAGATCAGCGCAATGCCGGCTGCCCGTCGCCTGCTGCACATCCATTCCAGTTCTCTGTCACCGGGCATTCGTTCAGTAAACTGCCGCCAGTAGCCAACCGGTAATTTCATGGAATCGGTTGCTATCACCGACAAACCAAGCTGCCGGTAATACCGTGCTGCATTCAGTAGTCCCTCCATTGCCTTTTTATTTAATCATTTACTCCTGCAGTTTAAATTCCCCTTCGATGATTCCTTGTCGGTCGCTGTTTTTCAGTTTTTGAAACCCCAGTAGTCAGCGATAGTGTATGCTGGTACGGCTTTAGGCCGGCTTCTTCCAGTACGTCAAGCGGAATGTTTCTATTGAGCAACTGGTTCGATCCGTGAAGAGATGGAGCAAGAATTTTCAATTCGTTGATCAAACCCAGCCTGCCTGTAGGGGTGCTTAACGCATCTGCGATAGGCATGATTAGCTCGTGGCAAATAAATTGCTCATTCGGAATGCCGACGACCAGACCGTGTGCAGATGCTTTCGGGAGAATATCGTCGTATGTTTCAGGGTATGGCCCCCGTTCGCGTACTCTTTGAAGGTTCAAGTCCATAAAATGCCCAAGCAACTTCTCCAGGGTTAATGCCCCTTCGTAACTAAACGGAAGCAGCTGATGACTATAATAAGTTATAGCCTCTTCAACAAGCTGCTGACCCTGCGGATTCGTTACTGTAATTGTCGGAAGTGCGTCGCCTTGTTTCGAAATGGTCCCGACCTCAATACCCTTGATCTTCAGTGTGCCCGTGTATAATTGAGTGGCTTCATCAATATTGCTGTTCACGATATTTAACTTCATACCAATCCTGTTTAATAGTGATAATATTGCCACCGGTTGTGGGATATTTCAATCTCCACCTGTTCGATCGTCTTAAATATCTGCAGCGCAACCTGGGGAACTATTGCATTACCCAGTGCCTTTAAACTTTCCTTTCGCCAGCGAGAAAAGGAAATTCCGTCCAGTGCGCCGGAAAGCCCATCATCTCGCCCACAAAACGGGGGTTCAACGGGAAAGTTCTGCCAGTTGCCACACTGAAATAATCCGGCAAACTGTTGCTCTCGTCCCGCCCGGCTTCCGCCAGTGCATCCGGCGTGCGTGCGCCCTTCCAGTCCCTCGATGTCGGTGTCGGCAACAACTGTTCTGTTATCATTTGTGCCAGGGCTACATCCAGCGGCGGACCCGGTGGACGTTTGCCCTGGCGGTCCGTTTTGCCGCGTCGGGCTTTCCACCGGTCCGGGCTTTCTTCGATCACCGTCGCTTTCGGCGTTGGCAGCAGGCCGCCCAGCATTTGTAACTGGTGTAGAATTCCAATCTGCGCATGTTTGCCCGTTTTCCGGTTGTATGCACGGTGCCCGACCCTGGGCGGGCCACCGTCCTTGTCGATCAGCTGATCCAGTGTCACACCTGAAAGTTGCGCTGTCGGCGTAAGCAATAAACCAAACCCTGTTTCTTCGGTGGGGAGCGCCGACACCTGCAGCCGGCAGTAGAACCGGTTGTACCTGGTAGCCAATAGCTTCCAGGTCAGTACACACCTGCTCGAAGACCATCCCTCCCTGCCAATCAAGCAGGCCAGCAACGTTTTCTGCCACAACCCAACGCGGCTGAATTGCTGCAATGACTGCAAGCATTGCCGGCCAGAGATACCGGTTATCTGCTGTACCCCGTCGTTTACCCGCCAGGGAAAATGGCTGGCAGGGGAATCCTCCGGTGATGAGGTCAACATTTCCCCTAAACTCAGCTGCCGGCAATTCTCTGATGTCTGCATAGCTTTTCGCATTCTTCCAATAGTGTTGTAAAATCCTCCTACAGAACGGGTCTATTTCACAATGAAAAATATTCTCCCACCCCATCCAGGCTGCGGCCAGATCGAATCCCCCGAGCCCGGAAAATAAACTTCCATGCTTCACGTTTCATTTGCTTCATCGTTTCAAATCGGGGGAACTATGGCTTATACCTGCCTTTACGCTTCGTGACTTCTTCTTTGTGGATGGCAGGAGGGCCGCCATCCGGTGCGCGTATATACATTTTGGCTTTTATGTCGATAGAGCCAATCTGTTCAACAGGGATGTTGCTGTTTAATATCAATTCCCCTTCCGTGAGTTTGGGCAGCACTTTTTCGGCAATAATATTTTCAAGCTTTTGGATACCCTCCGGTTGCTGCAGAATCTGATCAATGGTCGCTTGCGTAAAGGTCAACGCCGAGCAGAACTGCTTATCGGGAATACCAGTAACTATCGAGCGTATGGATGCCTTCTGCAATTTTTTATGAAATATCTGCAGTTCTTTCTCATTATGCCAGGTGGTAAAAAGCTGGTCAATATACCATCGTAAGTTCATCGGATGGGTAAACCCTTTGGGAAATAGATCGTCCGGTGGAGAAGTATATGCTGGTTGACTAAGGCACCACCGCTCAGCCTCAGCGATCAACTGAGCACCGGGCTTGCTGGTGGACTCATATTCGATTTCACCACCATTGCCGGTATCATAAGCGATTCCCACTTTAACACCATTGATAAATAGATCAGCTGAAAAAGCCGTTGAGTCCCGGCTCATTCGCTTGTCAATCTTTATACGCCTCAATTCAATCTTCATAACACATTTTGTCCACGTCAATCAATATTGCAGATGCACTGTATGTCATCGTCGGTCTGATGGAACAACGTCGGCGATTTCTTCATCAAGGCAATCAGCTGCTGGTATGAATAACCTTTATGGAAGGTTCCGCCTATGCGCATCTCCTGTTCTATCCACCAGTCCGCCTTTTCGGGAAACTCCTGAATTATCTGCTGCAACTTCCCTTTTCCCTTCAGAAAGCACAGATCGCAATTGCCTTCGTAGTCCTTCAGTTGCAGGTCGAAAGGCATTTGCTGCCAGTAGTCGAGCACCATCGGTTTGGTAACCTTCCAGTCCACAAGCGGAAGCCAGGTATCCCAGCGTTCCTTTTGCCCAATATTTTTTGTCTTTGCCCAGCGTAGCGGTTCGTCATAACGGATCCCTACGACATTAGTCCAATAGCGATGGCCAAGCGACATGATAAAATGTTTCATTGGCCGGATCTTCAAATCCTGCGTACAAAACCGTGCGACAACGTTCGGGAGGTATCGGCGTTTAGCGATCAATGCCGCATAAGGCTCCCCATTACGGCTTGCGGTCTCGTAAGAAACAATACGATACTTGCTATCAGGGTCATATTCCAGCCAATGGATAATTCCTCCCCAATGTTCATCGCAGCGGCGGACAAACTCGAGTGTCGCAGGTTCCTCTTTACCCGTATTTGCAAAGCAGACAAACGCCGGTGCCTGTAGTTGTCGTTTTAAAAGCTGCTCCGTCATATAGGCCGATGTCCGGCCACCACTAAAGCTGATTACATACAGCTCCCCCGCTGTACGGGCTTCCTTCCTTCCCATATTGCTTTCGTTTCAAATCTGTACTGTGGGGGAAGGGGGAATAATAAAAGGGGGATATTGCCTACTGTTTGCGACGGTTAGTTTTCCTTTGCGACGCAGCAGAATTGCCACGGGCCTGGAATTGTCGTTTCAATGATAAACTTTCGATGTAAAGTTTACGGCCGTCCAGAAATGCAGCCCTTGATTCGGAAATGCCGATTTTTTCATTCAGCGGATCTGCATAGATGAAACGTGTCTTGCCCTTCATCGAAACGGCAGGCATCTCACCCTGACCGAGGTCTAACACAAGTTGCGTGAAAACAGGCGTGGATTTTTTTTCTATTATCGGCATCTTCTCCAATATCCGTCCGATGTCGTATGGTGTGTAACTGTCCATAAAACTAACGGGCGAAACGCCTGCGTCATTTTTCGTATCACAGAGTACGCGAAACCAGCCATTGATACGTTCCTGGGGGAAAAAGACAGCCCTGCCGGCAAGCATGTTGTATATCTGCCTGGCGGTAAATCGCTCATGAAAGTCGGCGCTAATATTTACATGGTTTGCAAAAACCGCAGCAAGTTCTCGATCCACAAAGTATTTCATCGTCGTATTCTGCAGCCAGTATTTTGCCCGGAGCAAATCTGCTATCATCCTTCCCTCGGTTATCTTTTCCAGTTTTTCCAGGTCGCGCAATATTTCCTGAACGGGCGACTTTTCCGAAGTAGTTGTCAGTCCGGATCGAAACTGAAGGACATCGATCACTGCACCATTCCAGTTTGTAGTCTTCATACGCTGATCCAGTTCCGCCGTATCTATGCCCTCAATTTTGGCCTCCGGGATGGCTATATATTTGACAAGTCTGGATATAAGACCCTTCTGAACGAAAGTATCAGGCTCGGTGCCTGCTTTGCGTTCAAAAGCCACATGATGGTGTACTGTTCCCTCGGGATGATGATGAACGGTATTACAGTAAAACCTGTCAGGCCGGCTGTCCATATGAAATACTAAGGGAAAGCTATTATCCGGGCTGAACCCTTTATCAAACAATGATGTCTTATATTGCTCAACGTGCTCCTTCATAAACTGGTAGGCAGCAGGTGCAGTAAATCGTTTGGTATTCCGGGCAACCGGAAAAACCATCCACGTTTCGAATTCAGCCTTCAGCTCGTTCATATAAACCTGGGATTGCATGGACGTGTCACACCAGTATTTGTACTGCAGCTGTCGCATAATAAAAAGTGAATGGGCATCTTTCCACGCGCCAATACGCTCCAGGTCGTCGAGAATGTCACTGATACTTTCTTTAAGGCGTACCAGCGCAGGATCTTCTGTAGGGTTACCCTCCAGTATTTTTTTTACCGCGGCACTGTTCCAGTTTATCTGCCCCATCCGATGTTCCAGGTCGCGCAGGTCGATATTGCCAACCCACGACACATCGGTCCGTATCGCTGGTCGTAGTGTCGCCTGAAACTCCTTTATATAGTCCCAGCCGCTCTGCCCGTCCATCAGGATATTGATCCTGTAACTTACCTGGTCGTCTCCGTACCTGGCAGTATGCAATAGTGAGAACTCCTGCTCTCCGATACGCCGGTTCCATTCAAGGTCCTGCTCTAATGTCTCTCCCTTAAAGCCTAGCTGGTTCAGGTCCGAGAGCAGTTGGTTGAAATTTTCAACATCCATAACTTTTTATTTAATTTCCAATCTTCACATTCCTCTTTTCCGTTTGAGCGGAGGCCTCCAGTTTTTCTCCAGTCGCAGATTAGTATGGATCAATTCCCCTTCGTTGTCTGTAATGTCAATAGTTTTATTTTTCGGGTCGGCTGAGAGATAGTACGTTCGCCCGTTGTTCATTTCCACGGCGTACATCTGGCCAAGCTTCAATTGGTAAAGCAGCCCGTTAATAAAAGGATCCTGTGGTATTCTTAGCGGGAGCATTTTTGCGACACGACGCAGTTCAATATGGGAAAAATCGCCCGCTGGTTTTAGTGGGTAGTTTCCATCCTTGTCCCTTGTATCGAAGTCAAGGCATTGCCACTCCGGGCTTCCCGCGGGGTGTAGATCCGGTAAGAAACTACGACCACAAAGAAGGTTATAAATAACCAGTGCAGGTAGTGGTTCTTCGAAATACCTGGAACGGACCTGAAGTAAATCCTCTTTCTGCCAGGTTGCATCCGGAATGAAATCGGAAAAGAAGTCACGGTCCCGGAAATATTTCAGCATGAGCCGCTCAGCCACCTCTTGTGCATCCGGTTGGTCATAAAGTGACATGAGTGTACTGACCAGGTCCTTCACATGCGGTTTTAATTCCGGGGCTTCATCGTCACTAAAGACCATCAGCTCATTCAGGTTTGACCAATTAATGGCCTGGAGTTCCTTTTCAAGATCGCGTGTGGATATATCACCATAAATGCCGTGCGTAATCTGCGGGTGTAGTTCAAGGGTAGCCTGGCATCCACCAACACTGAGGATGCCGGCATTTTGGCTAAGCTCAAAGGTATAGTCGATAATACCTTCGGCATTGTACCGGCGTTCTTTGATCTTAAACTGACTGGTGTTGTATTTCAGACCATTTTCGATCTGGTTGTACAGGTCGAACCCGCGCGACGTCAGTGGCTCAGAGACCTCATAAATCCTGCCCGTGAGCACATAGTACGCCTGGTGCACACTACAAATCTCACCGTAGTAGTTTTCAAACTTCCGCTCGACTTCGAACCGTGGACGCTCCGGCCTGATATCCGGTGTCTCGTATGGGGTGTCCGACCAGTATTTAATGCGCAGCCAGTCCTGCAAGGCCTTACCCTGCATCGACTCATTATCGGATAATCGCCACAGGTCCGCACAAATAGCTTTGATCCGTTGGCCCGTTGTCGCTGCCGCGCTGCTGTCTAATGGTTGAAGGTGCCAGTCAATACCAGCCATCTTTCCTTCCAGCAGCCAGGAATCAATTCCGTTGATAATTTTGTGTTCCAGGTTAGGTATGTATGCAGCAGAGTACTTGCGCAGGCTATAATTTCGCTGCGGATTGACTTTTTCAAAATAAAGCCGGAACCTCACCTGGGCCTCGGGATAATCGATCCGATGAAAAAGGTTAAAGGCTGGTAAATTATACGCCATTTGTTTTGTTAGTTCCCGCTCGAGCTTTTCTCCGCCAAACCCGTGGTCGGCAAGGAATGCCAACATCGTCTGCTCTTGTCCGTTATCCATTGTGTATTATTTTCAGCTGTATTGTAAAACGGGGAGGAATTATGGCGGCTATAAACCACTGTTCCGGCGACGTGAACTTTTGGGAGGTCTTGTTGGTTGCAACCGTTGTTTGAAAAACGCTTCCGGAGGCCGCCAGTCCGGTTCAAACAACAGGTCTGTGCATACGGGTCGCCCAGTTGCCGTTCTCATATTAATAGCCTGTTCCGCGGGATTGGCTTCAATCTCCAGCTCAATGCTGTTTTTAAGCTTCACCAGTATCCGGTCACCCTCGTGCAGAGACATGTAAAATTGGAAGCCGCTTTCTTTGTTCTCACTGTATGGCAATATGGCTAACATATCGCGAAGCCGGTTATCGGTGTAGCCTTTTATGCGTATCTCAGGAAAGCTGCCGTCCTTATTATGCGTTTTCAAATCCAGGCGCATCCAATCTCCTGAGTTTTGAAAATCATTATCATCGGTGATTCATAAACCCCATCTTTTTCAATATCCCGCGTAGTTTTGCCGTTGCTCCCGTAGCCATATGACGAACTGTTAAGGTCTGTGTTTATGATTTCTTCTGGCCGTCTGTTGCTGAGGTTGTTGCTGATGTAACTGAGGTTTCCAGTCGCTGTCCAGAAAAATATTGGCCAGAACAGGTTTCATATCTCTGTCAAAGATGCGCAGAGTGTCCGCTGCGGGGTCTGCCTCCAGATGGTACTGCCGTTGATTATGCAAGACAACCGGCACGCGTGACCCGGAAAGCAGATGGCGGCTAATGTCAGCGATATGAATAGTACTTGATGCTATGGGCAACATGGTGACAGCCTCGCGGAGTTTCCAATTCGGCAAATTGTGCGTGATGATGTGTGCATAATGGCCCGAATTATCCCTGCGGCTTAAATCGAACGACAGCCAATAGCCATTACCGGAGTGTTCCTTTCCTTCAGAGCGGTATACACTCCGGCCACTCAGCAGATTGTAGGATTCTTCGAAGCTGATGTCGTTCGGAAATTTTTCGGAGCTAGCCGTTTTCATCAGTTCGGAGACCAGGTCGTAGTTGATCTCCAGCTGAAACCAACTGCTAACGCTCAGGTATTTGACGGCAAGTAAATCTTTGATCTCTTTGCCCTGCGGGTCTTTCTCTATTTCCCTGAGTCGCTGGATGATCGCCTGGACTTCCGGTCGCAACTGCTGCCCATTACCCTCCCGTTTCCCGGTGAATAACGACTGCGCGTCCTGCCAGTTGATCTCACGCATACGATCGTCCAGGTCTCTGCTGTTTACACCACCAATCGTTGTATCCGGGACATTCAGATCCCGGAGTATATTGACCGAATAGCCTTCAAACCCATAGGCGCCGGTCTGCTCGTCCCTGCGAACGCCGGTTATAAAATCAGCCCGGTCGTCCCCATAAAAATTACAGGCATGCAGCAAAAAGCCTGACGTCCCTGTCAGCATCTTATCCTCCAGTTCCTGTCGGCTAACGGTGAGCCCAATCCGTCTTAGATCACGGCAGACACCGTACGCATCCGCCTTCAGCAGTTGATAGGCCTGCGCGATGTTACGATCCTCATCATGCAGATCGTAGAAATGGCTTCTGTGTGTGACGCCATGAAACTGGTCGACCGCTTCCATATCCTCCCATTCAGTGCCCATCAGGAATTTTAGGGTAAGCTGGGCATAGATCATTTCTGCAGCAGGATCATCGCTGTCGCGCAGGCGGGATAAGTCAGATGCCACCGACGACTCCTGGTCAATATTTCTTTCAGCAATGCTGGTGTCATTTATCCGAAGCGCAGGCCAGTTCAGCTGTTCCAGTTGTAATTCCAGCGCCAGCGTATCCACAGGTCCAATTACCTGATGGGTTATCGGTAGCAAAGGAAGAAATGCCTCAAAGGACTCTACCGAGTACTGCTGATCTTCCCATACCGCACGTAACCGGTAGATCACCATGTCTTCATTAAAACGGTGCTGATAAGTAAAAAACAGCTCCGGCTCTCCGCTATCTACCTTTGCCAGGATCTCCTGCCGGAGTCCGGTTGTATCGACACCCAAATCACGAAGCGCGCCGTCGACCCGTTCAAAATCATTTTCTGCCATATGCTATGCTATTTCACTAATCCATTCATTTAGGATACCAACGACAAGTGTGCTCAACTAGTGCCCAGGCTTATGTTGGTGCGACTTTCGGTTTGACGTCTGATTCGCGCCCGTGTTTTGACGATTTGTATTTGATTGTCCCTGTTTTTTATCCAACTGCACCGGTTCTCCGGGTGCCGAAGTGGTGGGTTTTGCCCCCTCCGGAGTGGAAGGGGCGACAGTCTCAGAGGTAGCTTCTCCCTGGCCGGAAGGTTGACCCGAACCAGTTGACTGTGACCTTCCGGTCTTAATGATTTCGTGCTTAATCGGTTTATGGTCGGTGTTGTATATATGGAGTGTTTTGCGCTCGATGTTGGGGCTTATATAGAACTCCTGCAATACGTCGTCTACCATAGCGGTAACCAGAGGGGTCTTTCCCTGCTTCATAGAGGATTCCAGACGGTCACGCGCATCCCGGTCCTTCAGCTCCTCAAACGGAAACCGTTCCAGCACTTTGGAAAGATCAAACCCGTAACCAGGGCCATACCTTGTCACCTCGTAATTATTATATGCATCTTTTTTGCCGAAGTCAAGCTGCAACCAGGGATATTGTTGCTCGCCTTTACTGGTCACCATAAACTTTTCAACTGGACGGCCACAGAGCATATGATATGCTTCAAACGGATCGATAGTCTGACTTACCGGCTGCTGGTCTGCCCGTTTATGATATACGGGGAAACTCTGCCGAACCGTGAACAGGTCTTTTGCCGTGCCCGGATGCGCCATAGCATCCTCGTAAGAGGTCCCAAGGAAATACTTCGCCTCCAGCCTGGTGCGCAGCTGATCTGCCTGCGGGGTACCGGTAAGAGCTGCCAGGTCACGTAAGATGGCACCGACATCCTCAGCAATGCCATCTTCAGCAGGTTCTTTTTTGTACTGTAGTGCATTCCAGTTGAGCTTATCCATGCGTGCCTCCAGTTCCCCGGTATTGACATCGCCCACCTCAGCGTGCCTTATGTTGATGTGCTTATGGCGAATAGCTGTATAACGGTTGAAGAAATAGTAGTCCTGCTCCGTGCTTTTATCAAAATGCAACTCGTAACGCATGTGCTCTCCACCGAGCGTTTTATGTGCACATAACTTGAAATTTTTTTCGCCGGCCATCATCTCCGAGTACAGCTGTGCGCTGTGCCCTTTAAAGCTGAGATCGCCTATAAATCTGTTCAGGTAATCATAATTCTGCTGGTTCATAAACTATCGTTTAAAAAATGAAATATTACATTATCCCATTGGCGGCGCGCCATTGCCCCGACGTACGCGCACCGACAGTCTTCGCGTGTGTTGCTGTTTTTGCGGGCGCGTGTTTTTCATCGGTACAGTAGGTTTTGCCTGCCTGCCGGTATTTAATATGTCTTCCTTTTTAACCGGCACCTGGTCACTATTGAAAAAGCGAAGAGATTTATTAGCAGGATCCGCTTCCACGTAACAGGTAATGTCTTTACCGCCCTTACGCAGAACAGTCTTTGCCCGTTCGCCGCGCTGGAGTTGCTGTCCCAGTGTTACCCGCTCGTCCGCGAGCATTCCCGTTTTAAGCGGAAGGTCTTTAAGTGCTTCACCAATGTTAAATCCATAACGTTCACCGAACTGACGATACAAATAGTTTCCTTTCGTATCCTTTGCCGTCATGTCCAGTTCTACCCATTGGCTGCTCACACCACCTTCTGCGTTGACAAACTGCCGGTTCACGGCACGGCCGCTCAGCAGGTTAAAAGCTTCATCTGCATTAAATGCACGTCCGTTATCAACGGGGAAATATTGTCGGCGGATGTCACCACCGACGCGTAACCTGGCCTCATACCCGGAAATTGCCTGCAGACCGTCCTCGCCCATCTTGTATTGTACCGAGACATCCATATGCTGCCCCGGTTTCTGATGCATCGTAAAATTTTGCGGCGTTGCATTGCGATGTTGTACATGGTCAACAACGGGGATTTCAGAGCCAAAACCAAGCCTGGAAAGCTGCTGGTTAAGCTGCTCGGCATGTTTGCGTTCCGTGGCGTCCTGTCTGCGTAGGTCGACCATTCCTTTTAGTGTACGATAGGAATAAGCCAATGTTCCGGTGATTATCCTTGTTGCCAGGCGGAGCAGCGCAACCGGCAGACGAAAGAGCAGCGGTACACGCACCTGGGGACGACGGAGCTGCCGCTCCATGCCCCGGATCTGTGCGCCCAACAGCTCTAATGAACGTTGCTCTTCTTTACTGCGGACGCTGAACTGGTATTTATAATATATCCGCCGCAAATGGCGCAGCCGGCTTCGCTGAACTTCGCGGTTTGACATGCCGTCTGGTCCCAGCGCCTCGTTAAAACTCCGGAACCGGTCGGATTCCTGGGCGAGGTCACGCTCCACTCTATTGTCTTTCTGGCTCATGGCTCTGTATTTTACCCTTTAGCAAAAACTGTTTATTCATCTGATGTATGCAGCGAAACACCCGGCATGATCGTTTTTGCCTGCTCGATGTCCTTTTCGCTCAGGCGCAGGGAGAGATGGCGTTCACCGTTGCGCTCGAATAGCTCGATCATAAAGTCGCGTCCCCGGCTGATCTGGAATTTCTCAAAAGCGACCACAATAGTCCGTTTGTCTGCACCGCCAATGCTACCTTCTGAGTCCTGGTAGAAGAACAGCGGGCTGATTTCTTTTTCCATAGCTGCTGTTCGCCGGATCTGTTTATGGTCGCGTATATAGAAGCGGCTGAAGTCCTGGTCATAGGCGATAGTACTTTTATTGCGTAGCTGCAGCTGTAAAAACAATACGCCCTGATGAACATAGACGCCTTTCAGGGTAAGCGTCATTTTACCGGCTTTGTTTTTCGGTGCATTCACAAAGGGTTTGGCCGAAGCGATCAACCGTGCATAGTCAGCTACCTCCGCATCATTGAGCATTCCGGGCCGGATGAGTACTGGCGCCGGGATCGCCTCGCGGTTGATGACATTCAGGTTATAAGTCAGCTGCATAGGACGGGTTTTATAATCTACGGTGAATGCGTACAGCCTTCCGTCATTTGTAATCACCGTCAGGTTGGTGGGTGAAAAGTCCGCCTGGGCTGCTTTCACCCGTAGTACATTCTGTGTTCCAGTAAGCGTTTTGGTAACAATATTGCCGTTGCCGCGATCCGCGCCAATCACCGGGGCAGGAAAGACAAGTATGGTAGTCTGACCGGTAGTGACGTCGATTGCTAACGGCTGTATCGGCTCGTAATTGCTCCACTGTGCGAAACTCGTACCGCTGAATGCAGTAAGTACTATGGTCAGCGCCGTGGCTATATATAGTGATCTCATGATTGTTCTTTTATTGATTAAAATGATTGATTGTATTATTCCTGGGAATTGGCCTCTTTTAACAGCACCGGGTAGTTGGCCTGTACAGTGACTTTTACGAGTTTCGCTTTCCGGCTGAGCAGGGTTTTCAATGTCGAAGCGCCTGCGGCCGCAGCCTGCGCGGAAAGGGAAGGATCCATCGAAAACAGCTCGAGCGACTGAATGGCATTGTCGGCCCCTTCTTTGGTCACATCGCGGGATATCGCTCCCGGTACGCGGACACCGGCGAGCCCGTCGAGATCAAATACCTGCAGTGAAACGGGGTACAGGTTTTTACCGTAGCGGATATTGTGCACCGTTATCGAGAGCCGTTCGCCATCCAGACTGCAATCGCCGTAAACAAAGCTGCCATTCGGCACGAGGGCGCCATTTATATAAATGTCCTGGGTCAACCGCATTTTTACCGTCGCGCCGGAGACAAGCGTTTGACGTTCGTGAATAACTGCAGGCAAAGCATTATTTCGTTCAATACTCGCGGCTTGCTCGTCCAGGTCATAAAACCCGTTATTGGAAAGTGTCGACTGACGACTGCTAAAGGCCGAAGCAGGAGGTAGTGTTCCGCGGGCGCTACCGGTATCGGGGAAAGATGGCCCGCCAGGAGAAGGATAAAACTGCTTCTGCTCCTGCTGGTTATTATCATCGCCGAAAGGTTCATCCTTATGCGGTGCCTCCAATAGGTCGTCAGTCTCGGAAGGTGCATTCATGGAAACAGTAAGCACCTTCCCTCTATTAGTCCTTGATAACTCTTTTAATCTTTCACGTGCCCGCTGGGGATGTTGAACGTCGAGAATCTTATCCAACACAGATTCCATTTGCTGCATCTCGGGGTCGGCTCCGGGGGCGGGAGTAGTGACCTGTTGCATTGCCTGCTCCAACCGGTCAATCTCAGCACTCAGGTCCGGGTTTTGCTGTGGGGGTGCAGGAGGAGTTGGATAATTATCAGGCGGGGCGTCCAGTTGTCGTTGGAGTTGGGCAAGCTTTTTTTGCATCTTAACCTCGTTGGGGTCAGCGAAACCGGTTGTACCGTTATGATAGGCTGTAGACGGGTCGTATCCCTGCTCGTCACTGGCTGTAACCAGCGGGCCGGGGATACCGGCAGTATCGGTCTCGCGCACGGCATAAGGATCGAGCCGCTCGGCTTCGAGCCGGTCCAGGCTGTCTTTAAGCGCCTGGTCGTAAAGGCTCAACTTATCTGCCGCCCCTGAATCCAGTATAGCGTCCGGCAACTTAATGTTTAGTCCTGTTTGTTCGGCAGTTGCTTGCTTTTCACCCTTCCCTACACCCAGCGCCCATGCACCGAGGGTAATAAAGGGAACGACGAGCACCGGCAGCATGACCATAAACCGGCGTTTTCTTAAGAATTGTTCACTTTGCATACTTCACATTGTTTATGGTTCAAAATTTGAATAAATGCGTTCCAGCGTCCGCAGTGAGTCCAGTATTCCGGGCCGCTCACGGACAAATTGTTCGTATTCCGGTTTGGAAACAGAGTCCCGGCTCAGGCTGTCGAGCAGGTGGCGGTAGTAACGTACCTGCGCTATATCCTCCATGATCGCGGGCTTTGCAGGTTGGCGCATACGGTTAAGCGGGGGAACTATTGGATGATAATATGATTTCAGTACTGAAGGTGCGAACACCAACCGCATTGCCCGTAATCCCATCAGCAAACTGGCCCCTCCGAACCCGAGACAAAAAATAACAAGGAACATCCGCTGCTGCCTGCGCGACCATCCTGCAGTCTTACCATTGAGCCGGTCGGCAATCCGGCGCTGCAAGGCAAGCATTTTCTGCATAAAGCGTCCACCGGACAATTTTCGAATGGTGTTTTCTTTTTTCTTCTTTCCAAACAAGCGTAACATATCCTAACGTTTTTCGACTTTTTCATCTTTATTGTCCAGTATCCGCCAGCGTTCGATAAGGAATCCATGCGGGTTATTGTCGCTGCGGCCGATATTGCGCAGATAGCCCTCCGTTACCAGTAGCCGGTAGACAATAGATGTAGTTCGTATGATGCGCTGGTGGCCCCAGAAGCGGAAATAGTACGGATAGCTGTCCATGTTCAGCCTGACGGAATCGATGCCGAGTTCCTGGCTGATATTGCCGCTGACAATACCATTGTAGAAGCCTTTTTCTTTCAGGTCATCGTAGAGGGTTTTGGCGCTTTGATCGGCCAGGTACAGCGCTTTTTTTACCGAGGCCTCGATGGCTTTGTCATCGGGATCAAGCGAGAAAAAATACCGGTGGAACATGCTGATATGATCGCGTGCCTCAACAGGAATGTTGTCCTTCCGTTCACTGGAAAATGCCTCGAGTGCTTTCCCATTCAATAACACGTAGACGCGTTGCTGTGCATGGTCCATCGCAATAAGGCACCTGGTAACCGTGTAGCACGAAATAACGGCACAGGCCACGATCAGCACTGCGCAGAATAGCCGGACATGGCGAAACGCACTGTCAATATTTTTAAAATGGTCAAACATCTCTTCACAGTTTTTCTTTCACATGTTTGTTTATATCGACTGGCTGAACCCTAGCTTCCTTTCAGCTTATCGCCCATATAGCCACCTTTGTTGTCGTTGAAATAAGGTGCGCTGTTCGCAGCAGCGGACATATCGCCTCCTGTGTTCATCATAGTATTACCCAATCCATCCGCTGACATACCAGACATGCCGCCACCGCCGGCAGCTCCCATTGTCATGCCAGCCCCGCCGGTAGCCATGCCTACGCCAGCCGAAGCCATACCGCTGATCTTACGGGTGAGCATGCTGTCACCGCCTGCGTTGATAATAAAGCTGGCAACGTTCGGTATGGTCGTATAACCGACAATGGCAATGATCATAAAGATGAGATAGGCAATGTCCGATTCTGAAAAGAATGTATCGCCGCTTTGCTGGATCTGTGCCAGGTCGAGCTTGAGCATATTCTCCTGTATCTTGGCGATGATCGATCCGAATACGTTGGCGATAGGCAACCAAAGGAAGACGTTAATATACCTGGCCAGCCAAATCGTGAGCGTGTGGCCGAAACCGTCGAACACACTGAGCCCAAAAACCAGCGGCCCCAAAATGACCAGCACGATCAGGTTGAAGGTGCGCACGGTATTGATACAAAGCGCAGCGGCCTGGTAGAGGACTTCGAGCACAACGCTCATCCATTCCTTAATGGTGTTCTTCATGTTGTAGTATGCCTTGGAGAGCATGAACTCCATGTCATGGCCGATCTTATTCAGAAATTTGTCCTTGTCGTCCGGGTGAGCATATTTCATCCAAAGCTCGCGGTCACCGCCGCCATATTCCCCGACATACATCTTATAGTATTTGGTCTCTTTAATGGCCTTCTGTTTTTCAGCCAGTAGCACCTCAATGGCTTTATTGGTATCCTTCAGCATGTTTCTGGTGCCTGCAACGGTAGGTTGCAGTACTCCGTTGATCACCCCGATCACATCCATAAACAGCAGGATACAAAGGCCAATGGCAAAGGGCCGAAGCAGTGGGTAGAAATCGATAGGCTCAGCTGCAGCAATATGCTTCCAGACACGGGAACCAATGTAGAATAAGGCACCGAAGCCCGCCAGTGCCTGGCCCACACCGATCATCTGCTTACACAGTGGTATCATATCCGTATAAAGCCGGTCGAGTACGACGTGCAATCCTTCAATCCGGTTACCTAATCCCTGCGCATGCAGTGTCGCGGGCAGGCAGGTTGCTGTCAGTAACAGTCCTGTTACACACAATATCTTTCTCATCATTTTTCATTGACTGTTCGTTGTTGACTAATCTATTCTAAATCATGAAGGGCTTTCATCCTGTCAATGGACTGCTGTTCCCGCAATCGCTGCGCCTGCAGCACGCCGGTCTGGTTATTGAAATCGCGTAAGAAATTCAGCTTGCCCGTCACCTCGACGTGGATACGGTCAATGGCTTTCAGACGCTCGTCATCGCTCATACGCAGCTTCGATGCAGTAATAACCATCATCAGCTCATCCAGGTTTTTTACGCTGCGGTCGAACAGGTCTTTATATACCGAACCCATATAGCCTATTTCCCGTTCGTTAAACCAGCCACCCTGCTTAAAACCAGCGTAGGCATGTTTGTATTCAGAGATCAGTGACTGCTGCATGCTGATAATTTCACCGACCTTATAGTAGCTGCGCACCTGCGGACTAACAGCCATCAGCCCGTCCAGGAATACCTGGTGAAGCTTGTAGTTGCCCGAGGTGATGTCTTTTACTTTATTGTACCCCTGCGAAATGACCCGGTACCCTTCGTACATATTCTGCAGGATCTTCTTCAGCTGGTTGAGCTTCTCGTAGTTTAGGATCAGCTGCATGGCCTCATAGCTCTGTGCCGTTGATTTTCGCGGAATGCAGCACAGCACAAGGCCGGTAAATAATATCCAAACGCACTTTTTCATACCCACATTTTTTACTGTATGCAACGGCTATTTCAGTTCATAAATTCCCTGTAACACTTCGGTTTCTTTAAGTTCAATACCGCGCTGACCGGCGAGCATGCGGACCTGGTTGCTGAAGTCAACCGTAAACCTGTAAAGGCTGGTAACCTCTTTGTATATATCCGCAATGCGCTGCAGCCGCTCATCGTCACTTAGCTCCATGTGACCGTCTTCGATCACCTGGGCGAGATAGTCCAGCTGGCGGCTTGTTCTATCGACCAGCCCCAGATATACGCGACGGATGTAATCCAGCTCGGCAGCGCTAAATTTACCCGATGTATTCAGTGCGCCGGGCATTGAGCGACATTGGGCGTCAATCCGGGTCCCATACCGGATGACCTCGGATACCTGGGGAAAACTCCGAACGCGGGGATTTACCTGCCGGAGGGATTCGAGGTACAGGCGGTGCAGGTTCCATTCACCGTTTTTAATGCCGTTCACCGTTCGGATCCCGCCATCGACTACCTGGTAGCCTTTTTTCACATAGCCCATATAGGTTTGCAGCAGCGCGATCTGCTGGATAAGCAGTTTACGCTGTTTACCCTTTTGTCCGAAAATCTGCGCCTCCGCTGCAAGACCGGGACTAAATATTAAAACAATCACCCAAATCCATTTTATCATCACCACAGTTTTACTACCCTACCAGGGGCCCTTCCCTTTCAATCTGTTTTTCATGATCTGTTTCCACAAAGCAGGGCGCGGAAAAATTGCCTTAACGGAATTCACATTGGGCAACTGGTGATTGCTGCTTACAGGCAGCACCCGCCTGCCATATGGGTTTTCAGACTGGACATCGATTTCTTTGATCTCGAAGCCGGTCTGGCTGTTGAACTCGACCTTTAAAAAACAACGGATATAGTCGTCATGTGCCCTTTGTACCGCATCAAACCCCAGCGTAAACTCCGCCGGTAGTTTTGTAGCGCTACGACCAGATGCAATAAAATGGCGTAGACACTGGCCCAGCGTGGCGGTCATAAGTACACCGCCATGCCGGTTGCCATGGTACAGCTCAAAATATCCTACATAGCCTTTGCTGCGCAGCAGGTATTCAAAGCCGGTAATGAGCTTGTGATTATTGCTGTCATGGTCGTTCATAGTCGATCAGGTTATTGGATGCCATAGTATCGCTTAACCGCCTGCAGCTCTGTCTCGTCACGGGACCGCTGAAGGCTCAATTTGATATTCTGATTATTGAATGCACGCAGGTCGGCAACATTGGACTCTATCCGCTCAACGGCAGCGTTCATGAGTTCCAAACGTTTTCCGTCGCTCATCTGCGTCGAGAAACTATTCATCACCAGCATAATTTCATCGATGTTCTTTACACTCTCATCGAGTATGCCGGTATATACCTCGTACATGTACTTGATTTCGTCAGGACTGAAATGCTTGTCTTGGCGTAGCAGCTCATATGCCGTCTTGTACTCATCAACCAACTGCGCCTGCCGTCGCAGGATATCGCGTACCTTCTGGTACGTAGCTATATAGCTTTTTACTTTCCAGAGTTCCTGGTAATAGCCGTCAAAAAGTTTCCGCTGTTTTTCCGCCCAGTCGGATATTTCCTTCAGTTTTACCTTGCTCATCGCGTTCTCCAGCGCTTTCTGTGCGTTCTGGAGCGCTATGGTCTTATTCTGCATCTGCTGCACCTTGATATCCATCGCGCGGATTACCTTCTTTATTCCTTCCTTAATGACCATCCAGATAAAAGCCTCGCTTCTCTGTGTCGGAAATACGGTCAGTAAAGCTGTACAGGCGATCAGCACGAGTACCGAACATCGTTTCATAATCTGTCTTTGATTGCATGTTTACAATCGGGGGGATTGTAATGGACATAGCATGCCCGGTCAGGAAGGAGAGGTGTATCCTGACGAGATAGGAGGGAGTAAAAAGAGCTAGTGTAATTTCTTATAGGTCACGTTGCCGATATATGCTTCGCCTTTATCAGGGTCAAAGGAAAGGCTCGTGCCCGGATCAGGACCGTCGAGTACATGGGTATCTGCGTGAAAGCGGCCATCCCACTGCCGTCTGTTTGATTTCTGCGGAGGGGTTGTCGCATCCGGTTCCTTGTAAATAATGGTCGTTCTGTTGATCACCGTAAACATATCCTCGGCTGATCCGGCCATCGGGGCTACGACAACTGTGTCGTAGGTCGTATTGAACTCATTGGTGTAGCCGGTCGCGTAGGTACCCACAATAAAGGCTTTTGTCTTGCTGCCGGCAGTATCGGCGCCACCGCAGGAAGCAGCCGCGATCGGGAACAACAGCAGAAATAGTGATTGTTTTTTCATAACGATACTGATTTGGAAACATGGTCATTTACTGTTCGAAAAAAACATCGGTTACTTACTCAGGGCCCAGCCGTAAGCGCTCAAAAACCGTTCCAGGTCCTCCATTACACTTCGGCTGCATAACGGATCTTTTACCAGGTCTTTCTGGTTGAACATGAGCAGCTCTTTTACCCGTTCTACTTTTTTTGCCTTTAAAAAAGCTACAGTTCGTGACGCCAGGTAGTTATAATGCTCGTCGATCTTCTGATCCAGCAGTATAAAACGACGCTGCTCGAATTTCGATTTCAGAAAACAAAGTATCTGAAACTGGTCCCGTTCTGCTAACTGCGTAATATCTATACTCACCAACATAGCAACATTCATGATTTTCTTTCAAATAAAAAAGCTAATTCTCCATATCTGCCAGCAGCATTTGGATACCGCGTTCTACGCTTCCATATTTATCTATATACTGCATCACTTTTACCTTTTCGCTTTCCTCGGTTGTATAAGTAAGGTATTCAGCCGGGCTTACTTCTACGCGGTATACCTTGCTTACGGTACCACCAAGGCTGATAAATACTTCCTTATACTTTCTACCGGCCTCGTTGGCCTTGTTGAGTGACAGGATAAGGGTCTTTTCTTTATCGGTCAGTCCAAGTACCTCCTGTATTTTATCGAATTTATTGAGGTACTTTGACTGGTCAAGCAGTATCTTACAGTCGCTGTTATTAATGATCGCTTCTTTAACCACCGGCGACGATATGATGTCGTCCACCTCCTGGCTGACCACGATAGCTTCGCCAAGAAATTTCCTTACGGTTTTGAACAGGTACTTGATATATTCAGCCATACCCTCCTTTGCTATTGCTTTCCAGGCTTCTTCAATGAGGATCATCTTCCTGATCCCTTTAAGCTTGCGCATTTTGCTGATGAATACTTCCATGATCACCAGGGTGACCACCGGGAAAAGGATTGGGTGATCTTTTATATTATCCAGTTCAAAGACGATAAAGCTCTGTTCCAGCAGGTTCAGGTTCTCTGTCGCGTTGAGCAGATAGTCAAACTCACCACCGGCGTAATAGGGCCGGAGCACGTACAGAAAATTGTCTATGTCAAAATCGCGGTCCTTTACTTTGTCAGCTTTCAGTACCTGGACAAAATCATTCAGCAGGAATTCATAAAAGCTGTTGAAGCACGGAAATATATCCGGGTGGCGGTCGATATGTTCATAGTACAGCGCTAACGCATTGGAAAGTGCTACATACTCGCTACGGCGGAAGCCTTCGGTGTCTTTTTTCCAAAGGGCCACCAGTAAGGTTTTTATCGATTCCTTCTTTTCGGTATCCAGAATATCGCCTTCGGAGATAAAGAATGGATTAAACTTTATCGGGTTATTTTCCTCATATGTGAAATAATAACCCTTTGCAAAATTACAAAGCCCGCGGTAGCTGTGCCCTACGTCTATAATGACCACATGTGTACCGCTTTGCCAGTAGGAACGAACCATGTGATTACAGAAAAAAGATTTACCTCCGCCGCTGCCTGATAACACGAAGCGGTTCCTGTTTTGTATGAGACCCTGTTGTACCGGCGCATGACTCAGGTCGACATGAACGGGCCGCCCGGTCAGCCGGTCGCCGAGGCGCAGGCCGATAGGAGATATAGTGGACCGGTAATTGGTTTCCTGGTTGAGGAAACAGGCCGCCTGTTCCGCGAACGTGTCGAAAGTGTCGTTGGCCGGCAGATCGGCTTCATTACCAGGAAGTGCAGCCCAGAAAAGCTGGGCTGCCCCCTTGGTTTCCTGCCTTGGTACCGCGTCCATCTGCGCCAGTGCTGAAGACACTTTGTTGCGCAGATCTTTGATCTCTTCGTCGTTATCTGTCCAGGCCAGGATATGGTAGTGCGCTTTGACCGGTAGCCTGCCCTGGCTGATCGCTTCGTTGAGGAATGCATTGGTGGCATCCCTGCCGATAGCATTCTCCCTGCTGTAAGCGGATAGTGATTGCAGTCTCCGTCTTTTCGCTTCAAGTTTCTTTAAAGTCAGCTGCGCATCATCGATCTGGATAAACTGGTTGTAGATGTGGTCGCAACTAAGCAGCTGCCCCAGCGGCGCGGCAAACGATATGGAGAAACGCGTGCGGTCGGTGCCGTACTTGTCGTAGTTGATTCGGCTGCCACAAAGCGCCGGAAGGTCTTCCGCATCTGCCAGACTAAAAAGCAGGCAGCGGTTATCCCCGATCTTCCACTCCGGTTTAAAGACAATATCCCTGGTCGCCGGCTTGCTGCCATTCTCCAGCAGGAAAAGATACCGTTCGATAAGTCCTGCATTCTCTTTGTCGCCACAGAGCTGCGCTCCGGTCAAACGCACCGAACGTACCAGGCCACTGTCGGATAGGATTTTGGTAAACTGGCCGACAGCATCCATGAACTCCTGGTAGGCTGCTGCGCTGATCGTCTCCTTCGGCACGATCCGGCTGCGGATCAGGTTGGAGAATACGCTGCTCGAAGGTTTTCGGTTAGCCGGCTTTTTGGTGATCATCAGGTAACACTGATGATCGAGATAAGGTCGCTCATGAAAGAACCGTTCACTACTGCGCGACAGAAAGTCAGTCTTGTTCTCAAAATCTGCCTGGTACTTCGCCCTGGTAAACCAGTCCTGCTTATGGAGAACGGTATGTTTAGGCAGTACCCGGATCGCCTTGATCCATGCCTGGTGCAAGGTCTCGTACTCTTCAGCCGATAAAGTGAACAGCTCGGGCAGCTCGAGGCAAAATGCGACGGTTACGTCACCTTGTTTGGAAAGGATACAATCCCGCTCAAGTTTCCAAAGCGGTAGTATCTTTTCCAGCCCCTTGCTGCCCTCCGGCTGTTCTTTCAACTGTAGCAAAACACCAATCACCACAACTGCTGCGACTACACAACACAAAATCAACATCACTAAATCTTTTTTCAGTTCTACACAATCCGTTCTTGTCACAGTCGTCAGGTACTGATGGTTTCTTGTCCCTGCTGCATGATGTCAAAGATCTTCTTTCTCGAACGGGCAATAAGAGCAGGCGGCAGGCTGCGCCACGCGGCTGCTTTCATCAGCCCATAAGCACCGTATTTATGGCTATAGCGATATACCATCGAAAACAACCCAAATCCAAGCGCACCGATAAATGCTATACACAAATACACCTGCACCCCCGCTACGTATAACACCGCAAATAATAGTAACAAAACAACAAGCCCACCGGCCAGATAGCCTATATACTGCGCCTTTAGTCCTTTGAATTCGATGGGCTTGTTGATCTGCCTGTTTACATTATATACACTGCTCACGGCCTTCTTTTTTTCTTGCTTCTTCCAGTTCCTGGTTTATTGCTTTTTTCAGCTGGCCCGCTTCCTGTTGGAGTGGTAAGCTTTTCATCCTGGATTTTGTTGGCCGCCCAGGCCATGAGCGCAATATGGCAACCATAAGGATCCAGTTTCTGCGCATGTGGTAAAGTAATCAGCTCAACAGTCGGTGGCATATCTTTCTGCTTACCCTGGTACACATTCTTTGTTGCATGATCATATAAAAGACTTAGACTCGAGAAATTGTCGCTTACATGGTCAAAGCTTATGCGGTTGCCAGGATTATCCACCTGCCGAAATTCCATATGCAGCATATCGAACAGGAAGTCGGTACCTCCGATGGGGACCACCGGTAGCCGCCGCTCTCCGGGATTAATCTCATTTGGTTGCAAATTGCGCAACGACGGGACTGTACCGGCAGAGTCGATCTGAGGTTGAGACTGGATAAACCCTATGGAATCCCTCCAGCCAACAGGATCCAACTCCCTGATCGGTGGCAGCGTAACGATCTCCACGTTGAGCGGAAGGTCTTCACCACCGCGGTACAGGCATTTTCCTTTACGGTCATACACGAATTCGATATAGTCTGCCTTCGCGTCGAACGCAGCAAACGGAATAATGTTCATCGGGTCCTCCACCTGTCGTAACTCACGTAAGCGAACGTCTACGTAGAACGCAGTACCATAAATCTCAACCTTGGGTAACTCGCGTGCCATCAGCTGTCCTGTTTATACACCAAAAAAGCTTTTTAATACTGTTGCTACAACAACCAGGAAGATGCAGGAGCCAAACCACGCACTCGCTGTTTTACTCGTGTCGGGGTCGCCGCTGTTCCATTTGTTATAGACTTTAACCGCTCCGACCAGCCCTGCGAGGGCGCCGACGGCATACATCAAAGTCGTCCCGGTCTGGAAATAGGATTTTACTTTACTTGTAGCGGCGCTGATACCGGCATTGCCATCCTGCGCCATCACTGTGCCCGCCAGGCATACCAGAACAATTGCCGGCAGCACATACCTTCCCCAGCTGCCGCCGGAGCGCAGCCATCCACGTCTTTTCAACATCACAAACACTTTTTCGCTCTACACAATTACACTTTCACCAAGTGCTCTTTTCTTTCACCTCACCAGGTATAGGACAGCGGGACTACTTTAACGAGTGTTGGTAACCTTAATTAACCCATGTTTCGTACCCGCTGCCTGTTCCCGTGAACCACACCGTAGTGGCTGCGCCGTTAGCGGCAATATTATTGTTCAACCGGACCTGCAGTCCAAATCGATTCCAGCTCCGCCGGGTCCCATACTATATTGCAGATCGCCCGTCCTTCGCGCAACAGGTAACCGTTGACAGCGGATTTATACGGCAGGATGTCCTGCGACGGGTAGCCTTGTACCAGTTCCCGAAGCTGACCGATCACTTCGTGCCGGTTGGGCAGGCGGTCGGCTTTAAAAAGAATCTCCTGTACCTGATCGATAATGCCGTCGAGAATACCGGGCTGCGGTTCGTCCATTGTGGATTCGGGCTCATGGAAGCCAACAAGATGGGACGGTAGTGGTTCTGCCGGATAATTGTTTGTAGCCATTTGCGGAGCGGGCATTTCTGTGCCGCGTGGTTCAGCTACTGACCAAATCTTTTTATTATTGGTAGCGGACGGCCCGGCGCTGGGTACAGACCCGGATGCATTGCTCCTACCCCCCTTCAGGAGTCCTGCCAGTTCCCGTCTGTAATAGGCTACTGCTACATAGCCGTACCAGCAAGCCAGGCCCGCTACCATTATCTTCGTGTATTCACTCCATGAAATATGTTCCAGCATATTTTTCGATTTTTCCTGTTTACAGTGGCGGACATTTATTCATCTTTTTTGCCAGTCACCTAATAGCTGTTTTGCGATACAAATATGGATTCATTGAAAAGCGGTTTCTTACACCGTGCTGTTAGACTAACACAAGATTTTTTTCAAAATCAATGGTAGCGCGGGTTTTCATCCGCCTCGTCGTAATATTTATTCAGGCATTCTTTCATGAAATCAACAAAGACGGTCGGGTTTTTGCGTATCCGAAACCCCTGGCCAACACGGTAGTAATTACCCAGGTCGATGCCGAACATTTCTTCAACGGCAGAGGCGATCGGCTGGATCCCGGCGTCCCCGTTGTTGATGACGCGGGTTGCGTACAGCGCATATACCAGTTCGATAGCATATGCCTTCTTCCCGGTAAACCGCAGCCGTGCCCTGGGCCTGGGCGCTGCAGTATTATCCAGCTCCCCAATGGTCTGCTCTATATGGCCTAATAGTGACTCGAAAGCTGCGATTTGTGCTGCCTTAAAACTATGCGGGGTCGCAATCACAGAATCCGCGATCAGATAGGAATAATCCTCCAGACTGAACGCGTCCTGTTGGTCGCTGCGCCGGAAGTACAATTCGTCGAGCGCTGTAGTACCAACGGACATGTACCGTTTGAATTCCATGTTTGTCCACAGAAAGTCTTTGATTTTCCGATATTCCTGGTGCAGGAATTCTTTCTGTAGGTCTTTGCCTGTCTTAGGCATTTTGCATTCTATCTCATAGATGCGCAGGTAGTATATAAGCCAGCTGTAAACGGGCGGCATCTGGTGCTTGAAAAACGCTACTTCCTCTTCGGCATCGGTAAACCGGTAGTTTGCCATAAAGGTTTTTAGCTCACGGACTCTCTCCGCTACTGCCTGAAGGGATCTCTCCGCAATTACCTGCTTGTCCCTTGTTTCCTGCTCGATAGCAATAAACTGCTGTTTCAATTGCTCCTGCAATTGAGAAATGAACTCAGTAATCATACGTGCCAGGTTTTTGTTACACAAAGTTTACCCGGCCGGCGCTGACGAGCCCGGTGCAATTCAGAATCGAAGCATCCCCGTTCAAATCCGGTAAGATGTATTTCAGATTCGGTCGCTACATCTCTCTCATGATAGATCGCATGGTTTTGATCGCTTTTTCGAGCGACGCATCATCCAGAGACGCAAATCCCAGTCGCAGTGCCTGCGGGTCTTTACTTTCAAAGGAATAAGGAGCAGGGGGAGGAACATAGACACCCTGCTGGACCAGTTGCTCCAGCAAAGTGTTGGTATCGATCGGTTTCTTAAAGGTTAACCAGAAGGCAAGGCCTCCACGTGGAACATTAAAGTTGACCAAATTGTCCATATAGGTACGAAGCATGGAAGCAACATGGTCCCGTTTTATCCGGTAGGATGCCGATGACCTGCGGGCATACCGCGCAAGAATGCCTTCGCGCATCAGCTCCAGTATTGCATTTTCAAGAATAAGGTCTTCCTGGTTATCCAGCGTCTGCCACAGATTGCGCAGAGTAGTTATAAAACCGACAGGTCCTATTACATAATTAATAAAGGACAGTGGGGGCATCATCGCGCTCAGGCACGAAAGATAAATCACGTTGCCGTCTCTATTGTCGGCTACCAGCCGGCTATCAGGATACGATTCGTACCAGAATTCCCCGTTTAGGTCAACTTCTATAATCGCAAACCGAAATTGTTCGGCAAGATCTTTCAATGCTTTCCTCCGTTCCAGGCTCATCGTAACTGTTGTGGGATACTGGCTGTGTGGTGTTATTACAACGGCGCGAAGCGGCTTAAACATAGCAGCACTGGATAACGCATCCAGGTCAATTCCATCCTGGTCAACTGGTATCGGCACCAGTTCGGCACCGGTAACCTGCAGGGACCTGCGAAAAAACGGATTGCCGGGATCTTCAATAGCAATGGCCTCACCAGGATTTTTTAATAAGCAATGGGCAATCAGGTACAATGCCATTTGTCCACCACGGATAAAGCATGTATGATCCGGATCGACCTGCACTCCCCTGGCAGACCGCAGCATCTTGTCCAGCTCGCCAATCACCTGTAGATGCAAGGGATGGCCGTGTATTATGTCTCCCCGCCGCTTTACGGCAATGTATGCACGGCGATATGCGGCATTCAGTTCCTGGAACGGTCCCATTTGCGGGTCAGGAAAGCCATCATCGAATTTTACCGCCCAATACATGCCGGACATGTCTTCGAGCTGGCTGGGCTGTGGGAAATGTTTGTAGTCGAATTTCGGGCTGATCTGGTGACCTTTGCCATTTGACCATGCTGATGTATCCGGCAGGGCTTCGTTGACAAAAGTGCCCTTGCGAAGAGAAGTCTGAAGCCAGCCCTGTGCTATCAAACGGTCATAGGCTTCGACAACAGTTTGACGGTTAACGTTGAGGCCTTCGGCTAGTTGTCGTGAGCCGGGGATAGGCGTTCCTGGTTGCAATTCCCCGGTTTGAATTTTCCCGGTAATGGCTGAGATGATCTGTGGATACACTGGTTGGTCCCTGTTAATTTCCAAGGACAGTACGGACTTTCCTTTGTGCATGGACAATGGTTTGGGTTTACAGGTAATAAATCGGTCTAGTTACCGCTCAGGATGCTGCTACGTAATAAATGTTCGCCTTATGGTCCCTCCATCTATCGGTATTCATTAATGGTCTTCGGGTTTCCTGAGACATTCTCTTAATATAACATCAAATTTAATGTATAGGTTGTCATGTTTACTGCTGGACTAGGCAAAAAAATTTGCAACTGGACTACCTGGACATAGAATTTGGGAGGTCATCCTGATTTCGAGCAAGAGCATATTTAGGCCCACTCCCAACAATTGTAAAGTGATTTCAAAAGAACTACCACGTGCCACTTAGTCTGAAATTTAGATGCTATTGAAATTATTGAATACCGTTTTTAAACGGTAGATTTTTTAATTTGCATCCTGTAACATTGCAGATTCAAATAATACCGTGGCGAGTATTCGCCGTCGGTAGGGATGATATAACATATTTTGCGTTTAGCAAAACATGGCTGTACTTGAAACGTAGGAAATTTCGATACACACAGCCAAGTCGATGCTAAACGTCTACGGCGAATGCTGTAGGCGTTAGTGTTGCTTGTGTGTATGGGCTCCTACGGCCTCAAGTACGAGTAATTACGAAACCTACGGCATTTGTCGTGTAATAGTATATCATAATGAAGGAATCCCTGATCGTTAATGAAACCTATCCCGGTTTTAAACATCCTGCATCCCGTATAGCTGCATTCATGTATGCCCGTTCACTGGCGGTTTTTATCGTAGCTCTCGCAAACCTCGGTGGACATGATTGGTTTGCCCCTCCCGATCACTATCATTTTTATAGCTGGCTTAATCAACACTGTATTCGTGAAATAAAAGTAGCACCAACATGATGTAGTAATAATTCGACACAGTGTTATAATAATTTTGTCAGCCTTACGTGAAAAATACCCTTTGCGTAATTCGTATAAAATAATTTAGCTTCGCATCCGTTCATTAGTGAACAGTCTTACCATTTAACCCGTCCATCTCCAATAAAATACAAGAATGATAGATCATAATGCTTGCACATAGGTAGCAAGTATGTAGCCTTTTTTTGTCCTGTAAACGGCAACCCATGCTATGTTATACAAAGTTTTTGTTACCCTTTTGCTGCGGCCTGTTGCTGTCAGCTCCTATACCTGTGTTCAGCCAGGGAACCAACCCAACAGGAGAGGAAACACAGGTAATACAACAAGGCAGAAAGTACATCGATTTTAACATTAGAGCGCTGGATAGGTACAGTCACCGTATTGAGCAGCAGCAACAGCTATTCTTAAACCGCCTGCAAAAAAAGGAGCAACATTTTGCACGACAGTTAAAACATAAGGACAGTGTAGCCTATGCTCGTTACCAGCAAAACCGACTGAGCTACGATTCTATCCGTCATTTGTTGCATCCTGACAGTGCTACCCTTGTTGCCAGTACCAGAAATAAAATCAACAAGGCTGTAGACAGCCTACGGGGTGTGCAAACATTTATTCAGGGAACAGCCGCCAAAGCTGGTATAAATAATCCTGAACTAAGTAAATATAGTAGCGAGCTTTCCAGCCTACAACAACAGCTGAATTACCGGGACTATATCACTGGCCTTATCGATCAGCACACCCGCGAGTTAAAAAATATTGGCCGCACCTCTAATATTCCTGCATTGACCTGCATTGACCAACAGGCAGCTTACTATAAAGGGCGGATCAATGCGTGGAAAGAGATAGCCAACGAGCCATCACGCATAGAGGCGAAGGCGCTGGAATACCTGCAAGGCACGTCAGGCTTTGACCAAGCACTGACCAAAGCTACGACAGCTCCCAACAGTATGCAGGCCGGCATGGATGGCGATGCACTCACCGCCGCTGGCTTCCAGACGAAGACCAGTATTAATAAAGCTTTGCAACAACAGTTTGGTAACAACACCAGCCAACTCCAACAACAGGTCAGCGGGCAAATACAACAATGGCAGGATAAAGCGCAACCGTTGATTAGCGATATAAAACAGGCTAAGCAAACAGCACAGCAGTTAAAGCAGATCAGGAAACCTTCACTTCATCTGAACCCCATGCGTGGAAGGCCTTTTAAATTAAGGCTGGAAAAGCAGTACGGTTTTCAGACTTTACGTGCTACCAATGATAAACCTGCATTGCTTGTCCTTTCTGCATCTATCGGCTATAAGCAAACCACTAAGTTCAGCTATGGCATTGGAGCCATTGGTAATATTGGTTTAGGTAAAAACTGGTCAAATATCCATTTCAGTTTTGAGGGTGTAGGTGTTCAGGCGTACACTCGTCTCAAATGGCAATACGGTATTGCTGCCTACTCTGCTTATGAGCGCACATGGAAGGAGAATGTATTTACCGGAAAAACCAATGATCCGCCTGAATTTACAACATCCATACACAATACCGCTAACTGGTCGGAGGCTGTTGTCGTGGGCATAGAAAAACAGTATAAAATCTCCTTCAAATACAATGGTGCTATACAGTTGTTGTACGACGTTTGGTGGCACGAAAAGAAACTCTCAACGCCTTATATTTTAAGATTTTCAACAATAACAATTAAATAAGTATACAATGAAAAAAATCGGCAAATCATTTCTGTTTGCAATTTTCGGCTTACTGTCGAACCCGGGATTCGCCCAATTAACAGTCAATACCCCGACCTCTGACAATGCAAATGATGTTGGATCGACCACCGTCCAAGGTTCCAGCAAATTAAACAACCTTTATGGAGTAGACTTATATACTGGTACTGCAAACGTAAGCCTCCCCATTTTTAATTACCCGGTTGATAATTTAAATCTTGGTGTATCGCTCGAATATAGCACCCGTGGGCAAAAAGTGGATCAGATAGCCGGATCAACGGGGCTTGGTTTCTCACTCAACTTTGGCGGCTCCATTCAACGTGACGTGTTTGGGATAGATGATGAACTCACCATGCGTGGCCTTACAGGTATAGGGCCCTATGGGAATTATACACTTCTTTCCGGCCAAAAAGGATACTGGGGATTCGTTTTTAACACTGGTCCTCAGCATGAGAAGGAATTTGATTTATTTCACGCCGCAATTGGAAACAGAAGCTTCCAATTTACAATTTCCGGCTTCTCACACGATGCGAATGGTAATGTAGTTGCTCACTGCAACACTTACCCGAAAAGTGAAATAAAAATTGATGTATATGAAGTCAACCCGAATTGGCCCGCGTATGGCGCATATCCGGGTATTCCGATAACTTCATCGGGAGCGTTTGCAGGCATTGATGATACCATGTCACAGCATTACTATGTTTGTTTTGTAATCACTGACGAAAAGGGTAATCGTTTCTTTTTTGACAGAGGCGACTATGAACTGAAGTATTACAATCAGGAAGGAGCAATAGATCCTTACTTTTACTACTCTACTGACAACTGGGTATTAGATAAAATTGTGACACGAACTAATGACACAATCAAATACACCTATTTACCCAGCAACTACTTATCCTACCCATTGTCAAAGGACGAGAAGGTTAAAGAAGTGTTAGATCATCATGAAAGCAAAGGCATCCAGTGGGATACCGCCTACTTGGCACACGCAGCAATAATTGCAGACAGTACCATCAATTGGAAAGGTTATTATAAACATCTCTCTAAAATTGAATATCCAGACGGCACCCAGGCAATTTTTAATTTTGAAGACAATCCCAATATTACCCGTTGCGATCTTCCCGGTGGACAGGTTGTAAAATCCATTACAATTAAAAACATAAATGATAACACTGGTAAAGCGTTTACCTATCAATTCAACTATGCTTATTTTCGTACGCCAGATATAAACAACTCGACATTAGAGATACCTTACGGCTCTTCATGTGGCATTGCATCTTCGCTTTCTCTTCGTTTAAAGCTAAAGAGCATTGATAAAATAGGAATTGATGGGAGCGCCACCGAGCGCTTCTACACTTTTGATTATAATAGTACGCCCCTTCCAAGACGATTATCGCCATCAAGGGACTACTACGGCTATTTCAATGGGCACAACTCACAATACAGCTCAACAGGGATTTCAAATCCCGTGGATCTTTCAGGGTTGAGTATACCTCTGCATGTATTCAAACTAACGCCCAACGCTTCTTATACATATGGTGTTGACAGAACCCCAGATGTCAACTATATGCAGGCATGTAATCTTAAGAGTATTACGAACAGTCTTGGAGGCAAGGTTTCATTCTCATACAAAGATCATAGCCTTTACAATCCACAATATTCGTATGGTAACAACCTACCTGGTAACATTGGTACTTTACCAACCAACTTTGAAGGCGCTGACGCAAACGACGGGTTATGCATCGATGAGATTACTTTATCAGATGGATTCAATGTAGACAATTCCATCAAAACAAAGTATGACTTCTCGGGCGGCCAGCGTTTTTTTAGGGGTGGCTATTTTTGGGACCCAGCGTATTTCCTGGCTTACACAGACCAGATTGGCCAGGATAGCTTTGTCTATTATAGAAACACCTACACAAATAACTACGTAACACCAAGGCAGCTTTTTAACGGTTCCAATCATGGATATACATATGTGGTTGAGCGGAGGTATGGCACAAATAACGAATTGCTTGGAAGTACTAAGCATAAGTTTACTAACCTAATGGACGAAAACGACTCGACGGTCTCCAATCTGATGGTTAAACCGAGAATAGTTTTAGGCGGAGGGCAAAATGGCCTTAGAGTGCTTATCAATCAGTTTCATCCTGTTCATTTTTACCAATACCGCATGGGGCTTGAACTTGAAACAGATGAATATGATCCAAATGGGGATCTGCAAAGCTCGATAGCAAATACATACGAGGACAATACTCAATTGTATGTTGATGCGGGACCAAATTTGCGCTACGTTCAGTATAATACCGGTACCGATGCTCAAGCATACTATAGTGATCAATACACGCATTTTTATCCGAAGCTCAGACGAATTAAAAATACTGTAAGTACAAAATATTCGAGCAGCAATCAGATGTCTGCGGTTACGTATTATAACTACGACGTCAATGATAACGTTACGAATGAAATATGGACAGACAGTAAGGGAGACACATTCACAAAGAAAGTTTTTTACAATTACTCATTAGTCAACAACTCTCCCATATTTGATAGCACAGTATTCAGCAGCGACCTGCAGTTTCAGGTCGTATCAGAACTCTGGAAAAAAGTAAACGGTATAGACTTTTTGTTGGGTTATTCAAAAACGAATCCACCTGGGTATAGTGGTATTGATTTAAATGACTACTATTCTCTAAAAACGAAAATTCCTGTTTCGCTAACTCAGTATAATAGCCCCAGCTTTATGTCGGCAAATGTTACTGAAGACAAGCATTACACATTCGATCCAAAAGGAAATGTGATAGAAGGCAGATATAATAATGGATCGATATACGCATCAGCAATTTGGGATATGAAAAACGGTAAGAAAATTGCAAATGTTGACAACGCGAAGTACAACCAGGTTGCTTACACAAGCTTTGAAGGTAGTTTTAATGGTTTAGGCAATTTTGATTACAATAAGGGCAACTGGGATTTTGATCCTTCGGGGGTAATTTATTCAATTAATAACGGTTTAGTAAAGCCGCTGTCAGGTAGTTATCATTATCAACTACCACAATCAGGAAGCCCGATTAGTTCATCTAATCTGTTGCAGTCGAATATCGCTTATAAACTAACCTTTTGGGCTACAGCGCAACCAACGGTCACAGTTGGGACGCAGCCGATAACTGTCTCTATTGTCGCAGAAAAGCAATACTGGAAACTCTATAGCGCAACCATCAATGGTTACTCTGGCATCCTAAATATCTCGTCCACTTCAGGAACAGTTAACATTGATGAGCTGCGTCTTCATCCATTTTACTCAAGGATGGAAACCGCTACCTATGACCCATTGCTTGGCCAAACAAGCAAAGTGGATGCTCAGAATAACATTCTCTATTATCAATATGATAAGATGGGCCGCTTGAATGTCACCAGGGACCGGGACGGGAATATCAGGACATTTTCGCAAGAAACTATACAAGGTGCAGATTACTAATTCTGATAATTTATTCCAAAGAAAATCGTATGAAACTGATAAAATATATCTCGATAATTACAATTTGCTTGCTACAGCAAATTATGTCTATCGGTCAAAATATCCCGCTAGATAATTCAACTGCTCCTTCGGGAACCTCGATACTTCCTGTTTTTCCTATAGCGTACAACCAGGGAGGAAATGTAGCACCCAGCACATTCAATTTTACACGAACGTGGCAACCATTAGTGCCAATTACGGACACCACCGGATTTAATCTCTATACGGGGTATTCATTAGGTGCATCCAGTGTGAAGGTTGGAACTTTATATACTAACGGCTGGGGCAGTTCGCTTTTAAGCATTCAGCATCGGACTGATAATCTCCATGATATTGCCACGCCTTATGATACGCGCACTTCATCAACACAACTAAGTTTTTTAAGTTTTCCCACTGATTATGCGAACAGCCATTTCTTAAATGATCCTTACGCAACGCAGAAGACCTACTATCAAAACCTATATCCGTTGGAAGATGGCGTTGCATATAAGGAAACGAAAAAGTTATTTTCAAACGGCATTGAATCGAATTCACTGTTTATTGCAGGAAAATCTTTTGCTGGTCAAAACCGAGGCATTACCACACAAACCACATTTAATAATAGTAGCGACGCAATTCGCATCTGGTCTATTAATGCTGCCGGACAACCATTTACCAATGGGATATATAATCCAAATGTATTAACAAAGACTGTAAGCATTGGGCAACATGATCAACAGACCATTCTTTTTAAAGATCGGACAAACCAAACTGTTTGTAAAAAAAACTATGCTGGGAACAATGTGTGGCTCACTACATACTTCGTCTATGATGACTTCGGAAGGCTATGCTTTGTACTCACCCCAAAAGCCGTTAAGGCAATAGAGACAAATGGCTGGTCTGTTAGTAGCTCTGTTTTGACAGGTCTGTGCTTTTCATATGTATACGACAGGAATGGCAGGGTCATACAAAAAACTGTTCCTGATAAAAATGGCTCTGATTACATCATCTATGATCGCTTTTCGCGTGCTGTACTTACGCAGAATCCTTTAATGCAGCAACAAAGCAAATGGCAGTTTACAATTTTTGACGAACAAGATCGGCCAGTTTTCTCCGGAATTACAACCAGCTCTAATACACCCTCTGGTTGGCAAAACCAAATAAATGCAGGCACGGCAACACCTGGAAGCTTGCTGGATTTTCTAATTAATGGATTTAAAGGAATCTATCCAGCTACAAATACAAGTTTACCATCTTCTGAGATTTGGGAATACTATTACTACGACACATACGATCAAGACCCGCTGCTTACCGGGCGATCGTTTGATTATGGAAATGCCAACGAATATCTGCAGGGAAGCTTTTATCTGCAGCCACAACCAAGCAATAACACATATGGAAAGCTCACGGGAAAGCGCACGTATATTCCAAACGCCACTGGAATAAACCCATGGATCAACAGTGTCGTATTCTATGATAAGTTTGGCAATGTTATTCAAACTCAAACACAAAATCCATTTAATAATTTCGGCCAATGGGATATCGTTACAAATCAGTTTTCTTTTAATGGAGAGATTTGCCTGTCGATCAACGATCACCATTCATGGCTTGGAACAACTAAACCAGATACCAGGCTCATTAAGAAATATGAATACGATTTTGCCTTTGGGAGAATTAAAGAGATAAAACAAAAAACAGACTATGATCCAACCTGGCATTCGATAGCCACGTTTAGCTATGATGCACTTGGAAGGGTAACAGAAAAGCGATTAGGCGGCGTCGAGCATCAGGTGTTTAACTATAATATTCGGGGCCAGATTACAGACCTGAATAAGGACTTTGTCAACTATCCCAATACATCCTCGACACAGGACATGACCTTTGGCATGACCCTGGGTTACGACTATGGATTTACCAATCCAAGGTATGATGGTCAAATATCTGGCTTTATTTGGCGGGGAAGCGGCAATCATAGTGCTAAGAGAGCATATGGATATTCTTATGACGCAGGCATGAAACTTACGGCTGCAGATTTCCGTGAGTATACGATCACAAATAACAGTCCACTTGTCAATGTCTGGAACAAAGATCAAACAGACTATAGTGTTTCTAAACTCACATACGATGAAAATGGCAACCTGCTTACAATGAAGCAACGGGGTGTAGACGTCTCTGGAACCAGCATGCCCGTTGATATTGACGATCTCACCTATTCATATCTTCCTAATTCAAATGCGCTGGACAAAATTGAGGATGCTGTAAGTGTGAATTATCACCTTGAAGATTTTGTGAACAACAATCAGAACACCTCAGATTACAGTTACGACGCAAACGGCAATTTAATTGGTGATGCAAACAAGGGCATAATAAATATCGCGTATAATTATTTTAATCAACCGGTTACGACAAATTCAAGTGCCGGCACTATTTCTAATTTGTATGACGCTACGGGCACGTTGTTACAAAAGACAATCGTGCCGAGTTCTGGCCCCACGCAGGTCTATAGGTATTGGGGGGGCTTCACCTATCGAAATGATAGTCTCCTCTATGTACGACATGAGGAAGGAAGAACCAGATGGTTAGCTGACAGCAGCAAGTTTAAATATGACTTTTTCATAAAAGACCATCTTGGCAACGTAAGGACTACTGTCACTGCTGATGAGGGCGGCACTAAGGAGTTTGTCGCGACATATGAAATAGCTGCTGCAAACACCGAAAACCTGATTTTCGAGGGTATAGAGGGACATCGTGCGCCGAAACCTGGCAGCACAAATAGTTCGGACGTTCAAGCCGCATTGCTCAATGGAGCTGAGCCGGACAAAAGAATTGGAACCTCATTGCTTATTAAAGTTATGGCAGGAGACAAATTTAACACCTCTGCCTTTCATTTTTATGATTCCGACGGTGATGATAATGTAAGTGCGTCATCTGATGATATGCTTGGTAGTATTCTCAGCACTCTGACGAATTCAAACAGTCCTGTTGGCGGAGAAGGATCTTCATCAACGATAGTGAACAAATTGTTTACGCCAGCCAACTATTCTGACATATACGATGGAATCAAAGAACAGGCAACCAATCCCGATCTTCCTAGAGCATATCTCAATTACATTGTTTTTGATGAAAACATGCGCATTGTTCCGGACCAAAGCGGCGCATTGCAAGTCAATAGTACCGTTGGATCATGGCAACAAATATCACTACCAACAGAGATTACAGTTGGTCAAAATGGATACCTGGCGGTTTACATCAGCAATGAGCAACACAAAAATGTATACTTTGATTATTTAAGTATTTCACATTATCGCGGACGATTGCTGGAAGAGAATCACTATTATCCCTATGGACTTACAATCCGTGCAGGTTCTAATACTCCACTTCCGAACAAGCAATTATACCAGGGGAAAAATTTCCAGGACGAATGCGGGTTGAATTTGTACGATTTCTCTGCCAGGCATTATGACCCTCAGATTGGCAGATTTTGCGGTGTGGACCCAGCAGATCAATTTGCCAGCGGCTACATTGGGATGGGAAACGATCCTGCTAATAACATTGATCCTTCAGGAATGCAGGCGTCCCTCCCTGGCGGTGGTGCTTCAACATCTGTCAATGTTGATGCAAGCAGATCGCCAAAAGACGAGCAGCCCTGGAAAACCAATTTGGATAACTGGGAAGATTACCTTCCGGCCGGATGGGAAAGGCCGAGCAGCGGCTCGCTGGATGTTATGGTTGTATACGCGTCGGAAATGTCGTATAATCTCGAAGCAAAGGTTAAAACCTCAGCTAAATGGTATGGCTCGAAAGGGTTTGGATTATGGATAGAATCGTTCGATCATGACTTGGGCTTCGGCTATTACAAGCCTGAAAAGGATGAAGCAGATGAAAATGGCATAAAAACAAGATATGCAATTGGTTTTGGGCGAATGGGGCCCGTCTCAAAGTGGCAATCTTTAGCTCCTTCCAGTAAACGTTTCGATTTTCCTGAGTTCGGACATCCTCGTGTTTATGATGCTCCATTTGGTACCTGCGATTATGAATGGTTATTCATACCAATGCCACCTGTACTTAAAGTCTTTGGCATCGGAGTTAAGGGCGCGAGGGCTCTAGAGCTTGGAGCAGTCGCCGAGGAAAAATCTTTAGCCATCGCTGAACGTGGACTATGGACGGGGGCTGAAACAGAAGGAGTTGCCATTACAAGGGGATTTACAACACTAAGTCAAACAAGGGCTGGTCAAAATTTGATTAAGCTTACTCAAGGTATGCCTTGGTATCAAGGTTCTCAGGCGTATAACATGTGGAAGAGATTGTCTGCCGCTTTTGTGATGGGTATTCCCGAGGGATCGACGGTTCATGTTTTCGTCACAGAGGCCGCTTTGAAAAATTCAGAAAGTATCTTTAACGCGGTAGAAAAGCCTATATTAGAGGCAAGAGGCATTCCTTATGTTATAAATATGATTAAATAATCAACAATGAATATTTCAGAACTAATTACAAAAGTTATCCCCATAAGTGATTATGAGCACCGAAACGGCTTTTCTAACACGCCAATCATTGACAGTTTAGATGCGGAGACAAAAAGAGAACTTGAACAGGAATTAATTAAATTGCTGGACAAAGATATTGATCCATTGGTCGCAGAAACATTAGCTTATATGAAGTCCAATGCAGCTGTACCAGCTTTAATGGATACAATAAGTAGAATCAATGAACCGGCCGCCAAACTGATTTTTGCCAATTCTGTATACAAAATTGATGGCAATCAGGAAGCAATGGAAATCGGTATTAATGCTTTCAAATCCGTATCGGATAAATATGGGAAGATGTCGCTATTCTGTTACTTGGCCACATTTAAAAGCCCTGACGTAGATGAAATACTAGACCAATATTCTGCTAGTAAGGATATTCTTTTGTCAGCGAACGCAAAAAAAGCAAAAGCCAATCCTAAATAATTAGCTCACTTGGGGCACAGCACGTGCCCCTATTTTCAATACTGGTCCTATGAGAATAATAATTGTTATTGCCCTTGCGTCGTATCTCTTTGTTTCTTGTAAGAAAAATGATGACGCAAACAACGATGCTGACTTTAAGCAGAAACTTGTTGATAGAAAATGGATGGTAACTTCAGATCTGGAGCAAGATAAAAGCGGGAACATCGTTGATGCCTTTAAGACATGGAATTACTGGGAAATCGATGATTACTACATATGGTACAGCTCCGGCAAATATGTGGTAAATGACGGTGCCAATTTTCACCCAGGTAGCTTCCAACAAATTTTAGATTCAGGAAGCTGGTCATTCAAAAATGCTATTATCACGGTGTCCTCGTTAAATAGCGGCGGCACACACTATCCGGCAGAGGTTAAGGATGTTTCTCGTGACACATTGAAATTAGAAATCGAATATACTACTAGAAATGTGAAGGCCTTTGTAACCCTTGCCAATATTCATTAAGATGAGATCTTTATTATTATCCGCAAAATGAACTGATCTTATTGCCTTTGGCACCCCTTCGAAGGAAATATATCCATGAAAAAATACCCTGCGGCATTGGTCCTATTGCTTTGTTCATTTGGAGGTTTTGCGCAAATCGACACCTGGTCTACAGCTTCAAAGCAACACCAGAAAACTCTAGAGGCCGTACCGTCCTGGCAGGCTATCCGCTGCGTTTTGATATGGCCTGGCCGGGTGAAGGTGGCAAGCCGGTCTGATATTTATCGCTGAGTAAAGCACTTTAAATTGAATTAATGAAAGTTAGACTTCTAATGACGCTATTTGTACTCAGCTTTGCTGCCAGATCATTGGCCCAGCAGTCGGATAGCCTTTTTATTGGAAAACATTTACCTAAGGTGAATTTACCGGAATGCAGCGTGAGGCTGCCTATAATAACAGAAGCCATGTAGGAAGAAGATATCCAACATTCCTGGTGAAAACATTGGCAGGCCACACACTCACTAATGATTCATTGAAGGGAAAGGTTTGTCTGCTTGTATTTTTCTATCCCGGCAGCAACCAAATAAGGTGGCAAATCACGATATACCCCAAATAGCAAATATGAAAAATACCCAACTGGTATCGGCGTAAATGTAATTTATCCTCCAAATGGTGGCTACTGTAACCAAGCACAGGCGCTATTTGTGGAACACATGTATATTATGAATTACTTTTTTAATCACGGTACCTTACCCCCAGGAAATAGAGTTGCCTGGTAAGTTGTAAATTTGATTTTATGAGAATATTACATATAGGGGGCGACAAGCCCCCTCGTTACGGCATGATTGGCGGCTATTTTGAAATTGAAATGGCTAAATTCTTTGAAGATAAGAATTACGGAAAAGCATGCGAAGAGATAAACTTTCAAATCTTTTGCATTGATCCTGAAATCTACGATTACGAAGACTTACTGGAATATTTCCAAGAAGAAAAAGCAATAGACGTATCAGTGCTTGTCGATTTGAAAGTTGTTTCCGGTTATAAAATAAAAGGAGATTACATTGACTATTTGATAAAAGCCTATACTATTAAAATCAATCGTTTTTCAGAATTGCAAATTGAAGATTTTGATTCGCTAAGTTTCATGCGAGACTTTGAAACTTTCTCAGGCAATTATGCAATTTCTTATACTGATCGAAACGTTCCAATTACTGACCGTAAATAATCTAAAACGTGAAGTCGCAACAATATTCCTTTGATGATTTGATTTGAGAGCAAACCTCTATTTAGATTTTTTAGAGCAAAGTTCCAATGTCAGGGCATTTCCAGATCGAATAGAAATTCGGAAAGAGATTAAAAAAATTGAATCTTCAAATAGCAAAAGGAAAGCTGATAACTTCAATAGAGTAATAGACATTCAACTAATCGCAAAGAATCGTCTCTCAAATGAAGAAAAAGATGCTGTCAAAAAAATATTTGCAGAAAAATTACAGGAACCATATGATGCAGTTAAAGAAAAATTCCTGGCGCGATATCAAAGTATCATTAAGAATAAACGAGCTAAAACTCAAACTGAATTCTTAGATGGTATGGAGATTTATAACAGTAACGATATTGGTTTGACAGTTGAAGAAAAAGCAATACTAAAAGATATCCTTGATGGAACTTTGGTTTGCCGTGGCATGTCATATGAGTTTTCCGATGTGATATTAAAACGGTTTGAGAAAACCAGCTGAAATCCCCGGCTAAAGAAGATGCTGCTGAAATCCTTCAAAGCTTTCAGAACTCGTAATAGTCCCCCGGCGGAGTTATATAAAAAGCTTTTTTAAACCGGGTCCCTTTGATCTGTTCGCCAAAATGCGTTTGGTCAACTGGTAGCCCTTGTTCCGGCCAGTCAGGATCTGCAATGTCAAATATGGCAGGGTTGACTTCAAAGTTTTCTACACCTTGTTCCCGATAAAAATAGCCAATTATGTAATGAGGGAGCAACCCACCCTTTAGCGTTATCTCGTGCTGCTCTTTGTAAAACCTGCCTGCAGTGGGCAGGTCAATTGATTGAAAGATTCGTTGTTTGCCGGCTAACATAAACCGGTTGTATAGTAAATGACCCTGTTCTTTCGGTACCCAGCCAAAAAGAATAATTCCATTATCATTTATTTGGTCCCAGCGAATAAAGCTTCTCGCTACACTGATTCGTTTTGTAACAGAGAGTAAAAAAGAAGCAGGGTAAAAATCATTTTTGCCAAACTGATGCAGCAGAGTGAGATAAAAGTCCCGTGCATTAAGCCGCTCACGGGGATTAGCACTCAGAATTTTGGCAATAAAGTCTTTCTTATTCTTTTTGAATTTGAAAAAATCCATGAAATCAGGATACTTCACGGCAAATTCTTTCAGCCGCAGATTCAGAGATTCTGAATAGTCCTTTCTGATAAGAATGGAGCGTAGCGTATCAAAAATAAATTCCAGAAATTCTTTGGATGTGTCTGTTAAATCAAATGTTGGGATTGTATGCCCCCCTTCTTCAATCGCACCATTCCAAAAATGCCGGCCTTTATCCCCGATCATAAAAAGGTAGTCATTAAACATTCGGGGAAAACCGTGTGGTTGGATGTTAAACTTATCCAGTAGTCTATCCTTTTTGTCTCCACGATAAATTAGATGGGCATCGGCTTCCTCCAATTCTCTCAGGCGCTTAAAAAAAATATTGCTCTGTCTGGCAGATAATTGCTGTCCGTTGGTTTGCAGAAGAAATGAAGTAAGGTCAGGTTGCTCAAAAGATCCTATCGATTTCCGGGATATTTTTTTGGGGTTAGTCTCTGATCGGGTCTTTTTTACAGAATTATCGTCTTTGGTATCATGCTTTTTCCTGGGAGGCATTAGTGAAGGTGTTTGGTCTGCAAAATTAAAGTTTTGTTGTGAATGCCTGGTTTTGATAGCGATACTCCCCTTATCTGCCACCAGTCTCAACGATATTTTATGCAGCAGATAAAGCAGGAAAGCTCAAATAACCCAAAATACAATCAAGAAAAAATATAAAATTGATTATCAACGATATACTTTTCGTTTTTGCTAAAAAATTTGGCAAATGATTTGCATTTTGATATTATTGATGTCGGATAGATGTCACTAAAAATGCCATTATTGGTTTTTAGTCCTTTGTCCGAACGCCAACTATAGACCCAATCTTGTTGCTAATGAAACTGAACTGATATGTATGGAACAGATAGCGACAAAAACAGAAATCTTCAATCAACTCCAACAGGAGATCCTGCGGCTGCAGGGGTTGTCAAAGCCAACCACAGGTTCGGCGATCCGCACGGGCCTGGGACCGGTAGAGGCTGCATGTCCCGGTGGGGTTTTCCCAATGGCCGCCGTACATGAGTTCCTTAGCTACCAGAAGGAGCATGCAGCTGCTACCAATGGTTTTATCTCCGGTATACTGGGCCGGCTTATGCTTAGCGGCGGATCCTGCCTCTGGATCGGTAACAAACGAACCATTTTCCCGGCTGCAATGAAAATATTCGGCCTGGAGCCTGACCGTATCATCTTTCTTGACCTGGAAAGGGAGAAAGACGTGCTTTGGGCGACCGAAGAGGCGCTGAAGTGTGAAGGGCTTGCTGCGGTAGTCAGCGAGCTCAGTGAATTAAGTTTTACCGAGTCCCGGCGTTTGCAGCTGGCTGTTGAGCAAAGCCATGTTACCGGTTTTATACATCGCTATTATCCAAGAAAGGAAAACACGGTGGCCTGTGTTTCCCGGTGGCGGATCCTGCCGCTGGCCAGTGAAATGGACAGCAATCTGCCTGGCATTGGTTTTCCCCGCTGGAATGTAGAGCTGCGGAAGATAAAGAATGGCCGGCCTGGGACGTGGCAATTCGAATGGTCGGATACAGGCTTTCGTCACCTCTCTACTGCTATACCCGTTGCTATATCACAGAAAGTAAGTCAAACGGGATAGTATGCAGTCACGATACCTGGTCATATGGTTTCCGCATTTATTGACGGACAGGTTCGCCATCCGCCAACCAGAACTGCGTAGCGTTCCATTTGTGCTTATTGCCCCGGTACGTGGTCGCATGGTCATACAGGCTGCCTGCCCCCGGGCAGAGCGGCAGGGTGTCTTTACAGGCATGGTGGCTGCGGACGCCAGGGCAATCTGCCCGGAGCTGCGGGTGCTGCATCACAAACCGGAGGTAGGAGAAAAGCTGCTTAAGGCCCTGGCCCTATGGTGTATCCGCTATACACCGGTGGCCTCCGTTGACCAGCCGGACGGACTGGTCCTTGATATCTCCGGTTGTACCCATTTATGGGGTGGAGAACGGGCCTACCTGGAGGATCTTCTTTCAAAGCTAAGTGCCGGTGGATATAACACCCGTGCTGCTATCGCAGATACGATAGGGGCTGCCTGGGCTGCCTGCCGGTACGGGGCATGTTCCATGATTATTGAACCTGGTCGCCAGATGGAGACATTACTGTCCCTGCCCCCTGCAGCGCTGCGACTGGAACAGCCCACGCTACAGCGTATGCATAAGCTGGGTATGCATGAGATACGTAGTTTTATTCAGATGTCAAGGTCGGTACTTCGGCGCCGGTTTGGAGATCTGTTACTAACCAGGCTGAACCAGGCTTTGGGAGCAGAAAAGGAAATTATATCTCCGGTCTGCCCGCCCCAGCCTTTTGAAGAGCGGTTGCCATGCCTGGACCCGATCAGGACGGCTGCCGGTATAGAGATCGCCCTGCAGAAATTACTGCAGGGTCTTTGCAGCCGCCTGGAAAAAGAAAGTAAGGGCCTGCGCAGTTGTATGCTCCGGTACTATAGGATAGATGGCAAAATACTGCAGCTCGGTATTGGCACGAGCCGGGCCAGTCGCAACCCGGAGCACTTGTTCAAACTGCTGAAATTAAAGATACCAGAGATAGAGCCCGACCTGGGTATCGAATTATTCGTACTGGAGGCGCCCATAGTGGAGCCACTTTCGGCGGAACAGGAAGCCCTGTGGAATATGGGAAGCAGTAGTAATAACGTTGCTGTCGCCCAGTTGCTGGATAAATTAATGATGAAGCTGGGTGGTAGCGTCATTCGCAGATACCTGCCTGCAGAACATTACTGGCCGGAACGCAGTATACAACCCGCTACTTCACTTCAGGATAAACCAACAACCAATTGGCGCTCTGATCTTCCCCGTCCTATTCATCTGTTGCGGCAGCCTGCGCCTATTCAGGTAACGGTTCCCATACCCGACTATCCACCCATGAATTTCATTTACGAAGGCACGTTGCATAAAGTACGGAAGGCGGACGGACCTGAGCGTATAGAACGGGAATGGTGGATCGATACAAGCCTACACCGGGATTATTACTGTGTCGAAGACGAGGATGGGCTTCGTTATTGGCTGTTCCGCCTGGGACATTATGACGAAGGCGAGCCTAAGTGGTTCATTCATGGATTTTTTGCATAAATGACTTGTGATATGGCATACGTGGAATTACAGGTAACAACCAACTTCAGCTTTTTGCGCGGGGCATCCCACCCGGAGGAAATGGTGCAGCAGGCTGCGGCACTGGGGTATAAGGAGATTGCGATAACAGACCGCAACACACTTGCCGGGATAGTGCGGGCACATGCTGCGGCAAAAGAGAAAGGGATCCGGTTGATCGTCGGCTGCAGGCTCGACCTGAAGGATGGCCCCAGCCTGCTAGCCTACCCGATGGGGAAAGAGGGCTACTCCAGCTTGTCAGCACTACTTACCACAGGAAATCTCAGGACAGAAAAAGGCGAATGTGACTTGTTTAAAGCGGACGTATACAGTTCCTTAAAGGGCTGCAAACTCATTGTGGTTCCCCCCACGTCGCTGAATGCATCTTTCGAACTTGACAAATCATTTCTGGTTGCTGTCCTGGAATACCGTAATCGGCTGGGCAAGGATCTTTACCTCGGCATACGGCGTAGCTACCAGGCCAACGATAGTAAGATCATCTTTCGCCTCGTCCAGCTATCGGAACAATACAATATTCCAATGGTTGCTATAAATGACGTACACTATCACTGTCCGAAGCGAAGGCAGTTGCAGGATGTGCTGACCTGCATTCGTGAAAAGTGCACTATGAGCGAAGCCGGATTCCGGTTGCATCAGAATGCAGAGCGGTATCTAAAGCCTGATATGGAAATGCAGCGGTTGTTCCGTCAATACCCAGATGCGATTAACCGGACCAGGGAGATTGCTGATGCCTGTCAGTTCACACTCGACTCGCTGCAATATATCTACCCGCAGGAACTGACCACAGGTGGCCGTACACCGCAGGAAGAATTGGTACACCTCACATGGCAGGGGGCGAAGGAACGTTTTGGCGGAGAGCTTTCCGAAAAAATAAAGACCACGATAGGTGAAGAGCTGGCGTTTATCGAGCGTAAGAACTATGCATCCTATTTTCTAACGGTGCATGATTTTGTACGATTTGCGCGAAGCCAGGATATTCTCTGCCAGGGACGTGGATCAGCTGCGAATTCGGTTGTCTGCTATTGCCTGGGTATTACCTCGGTCAACCCCTCAAAGTTTAAGCTGCTGTTCGCGCGCTTTATGTCCGACGCAAGGGATGAGCCACCGGACATCGATGTGGACTTCGAGCATGAGCGCAGAGAAGAAGTAATGCAGTATATCTATAATAAATACGGCAGGGACCGGGCTGCGATAGTCGCTACAGTTACCCAGGTACACTACAAGGGCGCCGTACGTGATGTGGCCAAAGCTATGGGCATGTCCGTCGATGCCGTTAACCGTCTTGCCAGTGCCGGTTGGGAATTTACTGAAGACTGGCTGAAGGGTGATAATGTTACTACAGCAGGATTCGACGCCAGGGATCCTTTATTACTGAAAGTATTGCAGCTGACAGGTGAGTATATCGGCTTTCCCCGGCAATTGGGACAGCATACCGGAGGTTTTGTGATCACCCAGGACAAGCTATCCGACCTGTGCCCGATACTGAATGCCCGGATGGAAGACCGTACCTGCATCGAATGGAACAAAGATGATATTGAAGTATTGAAATTCCTGAAGGTGGACGTGCTGGCTCTCGGCATGCTCACCTGTATTCGCAAGGGCTTCGACCTGGCTAAAGCCCATTACGATATGGACCTGACGCTGGCCAACATCCCGCAGGATGATCCGGCTGTTTATAAAATGATCAGCCATGCCGATACGATAGGCGTTTTCCAGATAGAGAGCCGGGCGCAGATGTCTATGCTGCCCCGTCTCAGGCCACAAAATTTCTATGACCTGGTGATCGAAGTGGCCATTGTCCGGCCGGGCCCGATACAGGGCGATATGGTACACCCGTACCTGCGCAGGCGCAATAAAGAAGAACCGGAGGAATATCCGTCTGAAGAACTCAGGGAAATACTGGGGCGGACGCTCGGTGTTCCCCTGTTCCAGGAACAGGCAATGGAGATCGCCATCGTGGCCGCGAATTTCACGCCTGCCGAAGCGGATGGCCTACGCCGCAGCATGGCTACCTTCAAGGCAAAGGGAAAAGTCAGCGACTGGGAAAAAAAGCTGGTGGAAGGTATGGTGGCTAAGGGCTACCAGGAAGAATTTGCCCGTCGGGTATTCCGGCAACTGGAGGGATTCGGCAGTTATGGGTTTCCTGAAAGCCATGCGGCCAGCTTCGCGCTGCTGGTGTATATTTCCTCCTGGATCAAATGCTACTATCCCGATATTTTTGCTGCTGCTTTATTGAATAGCCAACCGATGGGTTTTTATCAACCGGCGCAAATTGTGAGCGACGCCCGTAAGCATGGTGTGGAGATAAAGCCTGTTGATGTAAACCATTCTTTTTGGGACAACAGTCTGGAGCAGATCGACGGTCCGTATTGCCCACTGAGGTTAGGATTCCGGCAGATTAACGGTATGCGGGAAGAGGAAATGCAACTGCTGACAGCTGCACGGACAAAGCCATTTACTCATATCCATACCCTTCGGGATATTGGCGTATCGCAGATCTCACTGGAAAAGCTGGCGGATGCAGATGCATTCCGATCTCTGGGCCTGGACAGGCGGCAGGCGCTATGGGAGGTATCTGCTTTAAGTGACCGCCCAACCGGTATGTTTACCGGCCAGGCTTCAGAATCAGCTTCGGAAGCCCAGACGAGCCTGCCTGCCATGAGCCTTTCTGAGCATGTGGTGCAGGATTATGCTTCCATGTCCCTGTCATTAAAAGCCCACCCGGTTAGCTTTATCCGCCAGCGGCTGTTGCAGTTTAATATACTTGCTACAAAGCAGCTGAATGGCCTGGTCGATGGCGATATGGTCAGAGTGGCCGGCCTTGTCCTGGTTCGGCAGCGACCGGGTACGGCCAGTGGGATCTGCTTTATTACGCTGGAAGATGAAACCGGCATTGCCAACCTGGTAGTGTTCGGGAACCTGTTTAATAAGTTCCGTAAAGAGATACTGTATTCCCGGTTGCTGATGGTAGAAGGGAAGCTGCAGCGGGAGGGAGAAGTTACCCACGTAGTCGTGCGGGACTGTTATGATATGACCGAATTGCTTCGGCAGCTCAACCAACCAGGAGAAACGGTTCCACCAGTGCAGACTTTATCCAGAGCAGATGAACGAGACGGAACACCCTCCGCAGCTGAGTCAGGGAGCGCTCAGTCGCCTAAAGTCGTGCAGGCAGAGATATTTCCGAGTGGGAGGAATTTTAGATGAGTATAATGCACAATGGGCCGTTCCAATAACAGAACGGCCCATTGATATAACGGCTGTATCAAACTATACCATAGTAATTGATATCCCTTGCCTTGCTGTTGATGCTAAAATTTCCCTTAGAATTTCTGCCATGTCGTTCCTGCTTATCAAATCCCTTTGCAGGCATTCGCATACCAATCTGCCAATGTCCAAAAAACCTTCATTAATAGGAATTTCACTTGAACTGATCGGGTCGTAAGATCCATCTGCATTGTCCTTCCGTCGTCTAACGGTCGCCACAGTGGTATCCCAGGCAGCAGCTCCAAACTCTATAGAATGTTCGGCATCGATCCTAATTTTTTCAGTAATATTTTTCATGCTATTTTTTTGAGTCGTTTAAATACCCGGAGAAATCGTTAGTATATATCTCTATGCGGTGCTTATTCGCTTCCAGAAATTCAGAAAGGCTATATATACGCATGTTGTTGTAACTATCTTCCTCTTTAGACGAAAACTGAATTACTAACATCAGATCTTCGCCTTCGTCGGAATAGAATTCATCTCCTTCCCATTGCCGACTTCTGTATGCAGAAAGGAATTCACCATGCCTGTCTTCACCAGCAGGGACAATCAATATCTTATAAATAGTCTCGCTTTCCGGATCGTATTTTTTTCCCTCTTCAAGAATTCCCTTTATGAATTCTCTACCTTTTCTAGCCGTTTCTAAGTTCATAGTATAAAATTAAAAAACTCTTTTTACCAGTGCTTGCGTATGTTAACAATAAACAGGAGAGGACTGGAATATACTCCCTTCCGTTTTATCGGTTACATTAAGAATCTACCTGTTATCAATAGCCCCAGATCATATCAGAACGGAGCTCCCTTTTTCAGCATAATGTAATAAATAATATCAGAGCCTGGGGGTTGAATACGGGTTGCCTGGGATGCAATCCCAAACCGATCCCACTTCCGTAGCAAATGCACGTTCCAGGCTGATGCCCAGGTAGCTGCATTCTGCCTTCAGATCGCTCATCGCCTGCTGTACTGTTTTGCTCTGATGATACAGCGCCGTATTCGGCAAGTAGAATACTTTGTTATCTCTCGGATCGGTGAGCTGGAATAAATAGCCGCCCACCGCAAGCCGTTGTTTCAAATCAAGGTGCCTCCTGGGCACATCATACGTAATCAGTACCGGCATTATTGTCATCTTCTTTTTTGTGATCGTTCCCGCTTTCCTACGGGTAGGAACGTATATCCCGTTGCGTGGAGGAACTACTTCTCCGTTCCGGCCTTAGAGGGTCATCAGCCCCCGAGGGCAGCCTTGTTGCACTGCTGCTTATCCTCTTTTCCCTGCTTTCTTACAGTATTGATATTTTAAAACGGTTTACGGGTTACTTTACGCAGCAACTATGTTGGCTGTATAGTTTTGGCGTCAAATCGATGCAAAATTCCGGGTGTCAGATGAAAGAAAAAAATCCAAATGGAGTAGTACGTTTGGCGCGTTCATACGTATATACTGTATACGATACTGTTAACGTCGTATTAACCGATTTCCTGTTTCAATCCATTAAATTGCTGTAGGGACATGAGCTGTGTAATTATTGCAACCGATAGAAACAACCATTGGACAACCATCTTTACCGCTATGCCCCGATCTATAAACCCAGGCACTATATGAACCTCCCCTCAACAACCGAAGCAGGACGGCCTACCGGTGTCCCCGACCTGATCCGCGAAGAGATACGACTGAACATCATCCGCATCGTCAACATCCTCGCAGGCGTAACCTTCGCCCTTGCTTTTGTTTTCGGTAACATCCTGTACCAAATGACGCACGAACGGAAAATACTCGATGGCGCATCCGTCGAAGCGCTTTTGTGTGTCTTCGTCTTGTTTCTTAACTACCGTAAGAAATTGCAGGCAGCTATTTTGCTCACATTCTTTATTCATTGCGCCAGCACTTTGTACTTCGGGTTGATCTTAGGCCCATCTGCTCAGATCCAGGGGATGGCGATTTTTCTCGGCGGCATGGCCTTCCTTATTTTCCAGTCCTGGCCGGTACGGGGCATCGCCGCCTTTCTCATCGTTTCCTTGCTAGTAACGGTAGAAATCAATTACGTGTATCATTTCGTGAGTACAGTGCCGTTGTACCAGCAAGAGGACATGCTGCGCCGCATGGTCATCAGCACTGTTGTGTTCCTGAACTGCCTGATCTTCTACTTCGTCGTGCGGGAAGTGATTCGGTACAGGGACAGGTCCACCGCTTATATGCTGCAACTACAACAGGCCCGGCAGGCACTCAGCGGGTATGTGCGGGAAAGCAGCCACCAGATGCGCAATGATCTCAGCGTCATCTACAGCGTCGTGCAGCATTCGCTCGCCGGAAAGCGGGCTCAGGACGTGCGTGTCATTCCTATTCCCAAGACTAATCTGCGCGCGATCCACAGCAGCTGCAAAGCCATGATAGACCACCTGAATACCGGGCTGGAATGGTCGCGCATAGAGGCGGGCGTGGAAGCACCGCTGCACCGCCAAGCCTTCGACCTGCACAAGTGGCTGGGCGAAACGGAAGAACGCTTTCGTTTGGCGGCCCTGAGCAGGCCCGCCCACCTTGTACTTAACACACTTCCCAGCCTGCCGCAGTACATTCTCGCGGATAGGGGAAGGATGGACATTATCATCAGCAACCTACTCTCCAATGCGATCAAGTTTACCCGGAAGCACACCACCATTACCCTAAAAGCCTACGCCGTTGATGAAGAGTTACATCTGTTCGTCACCGATCAGGGCAAGGGCATACAGCCGAATCGTCTGGGAAGCATATTTGAACCATTTACTACAGAGGGAGGCACCACAACCGGCACGGGGCTTGGCTTGCCAGTTGCCCGGAAAACGGCACGTGCCCTGGGCGGGGACTTGGTGGTAAGCAGCGACCCGTCGCGGGGTACCACCTTCATGGTACGCCTGCCTTTTTCCACATCAAACGCTGCACAGGTAGCGGAAGCGCAGCCTATACCGGATGACTTCGAGGGCATCTCCGTACTCATAGCCGACGATAATACGATGTCGTTAAAATTGATGCAGGTAAACCTGGAGGGCATGAAAATGGAGATCTACACCACCGAAACGGCGGACGAAACCATGAAGAAGCTGGCAACCACGCCCGCCATAGACCTTGTGATCGTAGACAATCATCTGCCGGACGGCACCGGCATAGAGATTACCCGCTGGATCAAGGCCAACCCAGCCCTGAAGCATATCCCCATTGTCATCATGTCAGGAGATGCCTATGCAGGCAGCCCCTCCGATGTGCGCAGGCAAGCGCTGGAAGCAGGTGCCAGTGCCTATTTTCCCAAACCGATCACCTACCAGGAACTATATATTGAGATCGAACGGCTGATACGCCCACCGATGTGGACGGAATAAATGCTATCGTTATTTCCCGCTCATCTATCAGGTAAGCGGCTGCGAATGAATCGCAGCCGCTTTTTTTATATTACCTGAGAACCCACATTAATCCATTTAAAAGACACAACCTATGCACCCGTTAATGATACCGGAGCTGTACGCTCCGTTCCCCGCGCGTATTCATGCCCATGTAGTCGCCATCAATGAAGCTACTGCCAGTTGGGTGATCCGCTTTCACCTGCACGAAGGCGTGGCCTTCGCCCGCTACCAACGGGAGGGCCTGAGCTGGATGACGGCCCGCTTTTATCCTGAAGCAGCACCGGAGCGGTTGGCCATTGCAGATAAGATCAACACCTTGCTGTTTGCTGTTGATGACCTGATGGACCACAACGATCATAAGTCAGAAGTGATCAGCAGCAGGGACAGGTTCATTGCTTTTACCGACCTCTGCCTGCGGATCATGCAAGGAGAGACGGTAGTCCTACCTTCAACGGGCCACCTTGCAGCCCTGGCGGACGTATGGGCGCAGGCGGTATCGGTCAGCACATCCGCATGGCAGCGCAGCTTCACCGGCGCCATCCGGCAGATGTTCGATGCCGCGCTGTGGGCCTATGACAACGTGGCTGCGGGACGCTGGCCGTCTGCAGCGGAGTATTACCGGATGCGCCCCTTCCTGGGCGCTGCCAACACATCTACGGATATGATCGAGTTCTGCGACGGCATCAAGCTGCCGCAGGATCTACAGTACCATCCGGTCATTGCCGAGCTGACACGGCTCTGTCAGATAACCGTATGTCTGGCCAACGACCTGTTTTCATTATCTAAAGAAATGGCGCACGAAGACCAGCACAATATGGTGGTCATTCTAAAGAATGAGCAGGGCGCATCATTGAGCCGGGCAATCCGCCAGACGGTGAAGATGCATAACGCAGACGTAAAGACTTTTATTGGGCTGTTGAGCCAATTACCCGAGGCAGGGGAACATGCACAGGAACTGCGCCGCTATATTACTTCCCTGACGGCACTGATGAGAGGGAATATTGATTGGAGCGTGAACGAGACAAGCCGCTACAGTTTCCGATACCAGGCCCGTAGAACACACAAAAGGAAACGTTGGGCAGAACGCTAGGCCTTCTTTTTAGCATGACTGTCGGATTGGGCGATGATGAGTTTGGAAACTTCCTGCTTTTCTATCCCGATAAGGTTGGCAATGATGAAGGATTCGCGGAATGTAAAAGAGGCGGGATGGCTCAGGCGGTAGGTAAAAGTCTGATAGTTCATGCCCATATCGTTTGCGAAGTTTGTTCGCTTGATGCCTGTAGTGTCGAAAATCTGGTTGAAGGTCTTTATCAGCCCGGATTCGATCAGGGCCTTTATTCCAGCATATTGTTCTTTAGTAACCTGCCGCGCCATTTTAATATTGCCTATTGAAACCGATTAGTTCGGAAAAGTAGCAACAAATGCTGCTTTCGGATATCATTGTTTCATAGATTGAAGTATTTTATTTAAGATTTTCATATTCTGGTTTATTATTTTTATATTCGTGTTGTGCTGTATGGATTATGTACTGCCTTATGCGCATCAGGCAACAATGCTTGGTTGAAATTTTCTATTTTTACAGCCTTCAAGAAATTGGGGCTTTCACTTTTATGTTTCGTCCTGAAAATCTGAGAAATTTAACTGGCAACGAAACAGTAAGTGGATTGCTCGCACCTTACGGCGCGGGCTCACTTGCTTGTTGCCAGGCTTCTCAGAGCCTTCAGGACAGGTAAAGTCGAGTACCGTGCCATTTTCATATATGCGTCGGCGGCTCTTCTTTTCCTCTTATTTCCTTGAATAATGTAATCCCATTTTGTTGCCAACACCTGGCAGCAAGGGGCCGCTGCCGTAGCCATTAATTCTTTTGGTGAAAAATCCGTTGGAACACGCAATTGCGTACATACATCAACGGGAGCGGCCATTGTTGCAACTTTTTCTCTGACGTGGGCAATATAGTGGGTAAGCCAGTCTTAATCTCTTTTCACCCAAAAACCTCAAGTACTATGATGATGTTTCGATATCTCCATCCCGCTAATTGGAAATATGCCCCGAAGCTCTACCACGCCTGTTGGTGGACGATTTTTATAATTCTTGGCGTCTATGCCCTAATGTTCCCCGGTGCCGTGCATTCTTCATTGGCACACACCGTATACCCGATGCCGCTTTCGTGGCTGGCGATGCTGCCTATTCTTGCGTTGTGTATCACGGTCGTTCACCGCTACAGCACAGAGTTGGGCCGACATGCAGTGCGTCAGGGAGAGACAGTCGTAAGGCAGACGCTTGCCTTGCAGCAGGCGCAAGCCAAGATCGACTATCTTTTGCGGGTACTTCATGACCTGCAATCACCGATTACCGCCATACTGAATGCAATTCCGCTGGTGGAAAATGGTCAGACCGTCTACATGCAGAGCATCAAATCTGCCTGTAGCCATGTGATAAACCTTGTCAGCAAGTCGTTCAGGGATGCCCGTGTCGCCGACCTGGAACTGCTGAAGTCCAAACCGATGTTCCTGGCTGGGTTGTTTTATGAAGTCATGGAAATGCTGAAGCCGACCGCTGATAAAAAAGGCCAAACACTCAAGCTGGGCCTTGAAGAAGGGATGCCGGGCTTCATAGAGGCTGACCCGCAAGTGCTTGCCCGCATCATGATGAACCTGTTGGAGAATGCCATTGCGTACAGCCCTGTCCATAAGGAGGTGTTGATCTCCTGCTATACCGAATCTTCAAGCCTTGTGATACAAGTGACCAACGAGGCCACAGGTCCAATCAAAAATGGTGCCTTCCAGCCTTATGTGCGGGGAACGGAAGGGGACGGCAAAGGGTTGGGGTTGGCCATTGTCCGCACACTGGCGGAACGGATGGGCGGCAGTGCTTATTCAGAGTTGCAGGAGGGCGGCAAAGTATCGGTGTTTGTCCGCATCCCCCTTATTCCTT
>Ga0102590_1000601_pt1 | contig 73983 bp, 54 predicted proteins | sample AraplaMF_Col_mMF_FD_76859 | JGI IMG/M metagenome (GOLD analysis project Ga0102590, IMG submission 76859) | Arabidopsis root microbial communities from the University of North Carolina, USA - plate scrape MF_Col_mMF | ecosystem: Host-associated > Plants > Roots > Endosphere | place: USA... | reverse complement strand
CGCTGGGCCAGGAAGGGATTCATCGGCGGCAGCTCGACCGCGCGGTCGTTGAGCAGGTCGATCATGGTGCCGCCGGCACCGAAGCCGATGATGGGGCCGAACAGCGGATCGCTGGCGACGCCGATGTACAACTCGCGGCCATCGCGCTTGCCGGCCATGCGCTGCACGGTCACGCCGTTGATGCGCGCGTCCGGTTGCAGGCGCTGGACGTTGGCCAGCATGTCGCTGTAGGCCGCCGACAGGGCGGCGGCATCGGCCAGATTCAGCACCACGCCTTGCACCGCCGATTTGTGGCTGATGTCGGGCGAGTCGATTTTCAGCGCTACCGGATAGCCCAGCTGCGCGGCGATCAGCTGCGCCTCGGCCGCGCTGCGGGCCGGCATGGTGGGTGTGATCGGAATGTGGAAGGCGGCCAGCAGGGCTTTCGATTCCATCTCGGTCAGCACGCTGCGGCGCTCGGCCAGTACGCTCTCCACCAGCCGGCGCGCGCCGTCCAGGTCCGGCTTGGCCAGTTGCGACAGAGGGGGCGGTGTTTGCTGCAGCAGTTGCTGGTTCTGGTAGAACACCGCGATGCTGGCGAAACCGTCCACCGCCGCTTCCGGCGTGCGGAAGCTGGCCAGCCCGGATTGGGCGATCAGGTGGCGCGCCGGCGTCACGCGTTCGTCGCCCATCCAGCAGGTCAGCAGCGGCTTGCTCAGCCCACGGCCGGCCTCGGTCACGCCGCGCGCCACGGCCATCGGGTCGCCGTCCAGCTTGGGCGAGTAAATCACCAGCAGGCCATCGATATCCGGATTCTGGGCGCAGGAACGGATGGCGGCCGCGTAGTGTTCCGGGCCGGCTTCTTCCGACAGGTCGAGCAGATCGGTCAGGGTGGCGTAGGGCGGCAGCTCCGGCGCCAGCGCTTGCGCGGCCTCGGTGCCGGCCTGGCCCAGCTGCAGCCCGAGCCGGGCCAGCCAGTCGGCCGCCAGCACGCCCGGACCGCCGCCGTTGCTGATCACGGCCAAGCGCGGCCCCACCGGCCGGTAGCGCGAAGCCAGGCACTTGGCGGCGGCAAACAGCTGGACAAAGGTGCTGACCCGTACCGCGCCGGTCCGGCGCAGCGCGGCATCGAATATCTCGTCGCTGCCGATCAGGGTACCGGAATGGGTGGCCGCCGCGCGCGAAGCGGCCGCGCCGTTGCCGGCCTTGATGATGACCACCGGCTTGGTATTGGCCGTGCCGCGTAGCGCCGACAGGAAGCGGCGCGCGTCGGTGATGCCCTCCATATAAATGACGATGCTTTCGGTGGCCGGATCGGTGGCCAGGAAGTCCAGTGCCTGTGGCAGGTCGACCGCCGTATTCGGTCCCAGCGAAATCACCGCCGACAGACCGACCCCGTTGGTGCCGGCCCAGTCGAGGATGGCGGAAGTGAGGGCGCCGGACTGCGAGATCAGCGCCAGTCCGCCGGCCTGGGCCAGCTTTCCGGCGACGCCGGCGTTCAGATGCAGGCGCGGCCGCTGGAAGCCCAGGCTGTTCGGCCCCAGCAGGTGCATATCGTGCTTGCGGGCGATGGCATGCAGTTCGGCCGCCTCCGCCGGCGGCACGCCGGTCGAAACGATCAGGGCCGATTTGCACTGGATGCGGCCGGCCACTTCCAGCGCGAAAGCCAGTTCGTCGTTGGGCAGGGCGATCAGGGCCAGGTCGGCGCGCGAATGCACCAGGTCGGCCAGGGTGCCGGTCATGCTGACGTCGAGGAAGGTGAGCGAACCCTGGTAGCCGCTGTCGCGCAGCTGCGCACAAACGGCGCGGCCGAACATATTTTGCCGCTCCGGTTCGTCGGGCGGGCCGGCAAACACGACGATGGATTTGGGCGCAAACAGCGGGTTCAGATAGTGCAGGTCCATGACATCCTTATTCAACAACAGGCAGACCATACTATACGCCAAGCGCGATGTTACTGTAACGACACTTCTCGCAATGCCAGCGGCACGCTAGCATCGCTCCATGTGATCGTGTGCAAGTCAGGGAGATGCAGATGAGCCGCAGCAGCAAACGCCAACCCCAGTCCGCCGTGCCGGGCCAGAAGGCCGGTGCGGCAGATTCCACCGCCCGGAGAATGCCCGACAGCCGCAAGGAGTAGGGCAGACTCAGCAGCCACCGGCAAGCGGCGGACGTGCCGCCGCAACTGGCGCAATTGCAAGAGTATGCTCAATTGATGGCCCAAGGCAGCGGTGTGGTGGTCCAGAAGTTCGACTAGAGACCTATGAAGACAGCGACGAAGAAGTCGAGCTCTCGGGCGTCGACCTGCAGCGCTTTATTATCGAGATTGCGCAAGAGCTGCAGGGCGCCGATACCGGCGGATTCCGTCTGGGAACCTTCGGTTTTGACCCGGACGTGGCCCTGCCGCGGATAGTCGATCCCAAACCGGAAGGGTACGGGATGCAGCCGCTGCCTGGCGACTTCGACACGACTGAACTCGACTCGTTCATGTGGACTGCCAGTTCAATCGCGGACAGGGCGCGCTCGGCTTTCACAAGGATAGCCGGGGCAGCACGGTATTCTTCAACCTGACCTATAGTAATGCGGAACCCATGCGGGGACCGGACTATTATCAGGATCACTGGGGCGCCGGACCCGCCCCTAATCTCTACCATTCCCCCGCAGGACTTCGATCGTGCCGGGCTGATTGATCAACTGGTTCAAACATATATTCGCCAAGGCAATTACACGGTTTTTTTTGAAAGCCTGAGTGACGAGGAATTGCCGCATTATGTCGAACCCTACAATTTCCACAAAAGTGAATCGGTCGTGACGGAGGACGCAGCGCTGGAAATGAGGAATCTGGCGAAACAGAGGCAGCGCAGACTGAGCGTGGATTTGACCAACGACGACACACTGCAATACGCACTGAACCAGGAGGCGCTATTGCCCAGAACGTTTATCCCGACCTGGGTCCGCATGGTGTACAAGGCAGATAATGTAATGGAGCGGAACGGGTCCGACGATGATATGTGGGGAGACAACAATAATGATATCGAACACGCGCGGGAAGAAGATATCGTCCAGGACCTGTTCAACTAAGCGGCTGAGCGGTATAAAAATCAAGGGCTTAGTCTACGGAAGGTTTCCAGAAGAAAGAATTTTCTGAGCGGATATAGAGTAATCCCCAAAGGCATACAAGACAACACTAGGGGACTATCATCAACCATCCGGCACTCACTCTGGCCGCTACGCCGGCCACGCCTGCGCTGACGTCGCAGCGGGACAGCGAGGAGGAAATCCTTGCTGCTCTGAAAAAGGTTTTGGCGAGCAGGCAATTCTCGAAAGCCCATCGTTGCGCTGCGCTGCTGGGGTATCTGGTGCGCCGCTGGGTGGGTAACGATGATGCGGCAGCGCCGCCCGAGCATGAAATCGGCGTTGCCGTGTTCGGCCGCGACCGCATGACGTATTTCACCGGCGACGATCCCATCGTGCGCGTCCAGGCCGGCCGCCTGCGTTTGCGGCTGGCGGCCTACTACGCCGAGGAAGGCGCCGATGACGCGCTGCGCATCAGTATTCCGACCGGCAGCTATCAACCGAAAGTTGAAGTCGCGGATCGGTGCGCGCCGTCTGCGCCGGTAATGGCTGCGCCGCTGGTGATGTTGCGCCCGCTCGCTTGCCTGAGTGCCGATCCGCTGCTGCGCAGCTATGCGGCTGGTCTCAGCGATGAAATCGGCTATCGCTTGTATCGCGCGGTCGGCCCGATCCGCCGCATCGATGGCGAGATTCCGTTGACCGCGCTGGGCGGCCTGACCAACGCAGCGCTGCTCGAAGGCACGGTGCGGCAGGACCTGGCTCGCCTGCGCGTGTCGCTGCTGCTGCGCCGTGTCGGCGATGGCGCGGTGTTGTGGTACGAGCAGTTCGACGACGCCGGCGGCGCTTCCATCGCCGCGCAGGAGGCGATGGCGGAGCGCTGCCTGCTGGCGCTGCGCGACCATTTGCCGACGTAACACCAGCAGTGTAACGGTAAAGATACTTCATCTGGACGGCGGCTGGGGCTAAGGTGAGCGCAACCTTATCGGAGCGGCAAATGATTAGTGCGGCACTCAGCCATATGGCGCATCAGCTCAACCAGCAGTTCAGGATTAATTTCCAGCTGGGCGAGGATGTGGCTGTGGTGTCCAATCTGGTGGAACTCGATGGCAGCGTGGCCCCCAACGCCAACAACAAGCTGGTGCTGACGCTGGTGAATATCGAAAAGGATACGGTGCCTTACCGGCCGGGCAACGGCGCGCGCGGGCTGGACGACCGCTTGCTGCAGAACAATGCGCCGCTGTTCCTGAATTTGTATGTCATGGTCAGCGCGAATTTCGGCGCCGGCAATTACAGCGAGGCGCTCAAGTACATCTCGCAGGCGGTGGCGTTTTTTCAGATGAAGCCGGTGCTGGACCAGCGCAACAGCCCCGGCCTGGACCGCCGCATCGACCGGTTGGTGCTGGACATAGAAAACCTGCCCATACCGGATCTGAATAATTTGTGGAGCCTGCTTGGCGGCCGCTATCTGCCGTCGATGTTTTACAAGGTGCGGATGGTAACGGTGGATGCCGGCACGGTCAGTGGCCAACTGCCGTTCATCACCGACCTGCAGCCGGTGCTCAAGGGGTAGGCGATGGCGCGTTACCGCAGATTGCTGGCGCTGGACGTCACGCACGAATACCTGGCCGGCGCCGCCGTGCCGGGCCTGCGTTACGTGCCGACCGCCGAGACCGAGGCGTTGATGGAACGCGAAGGCCTGCTGTTGCGCAGCATGCCGCTGGGCGTGGAGCTGTGGCAGGAGCAGCACGACGCCGCGCCTGAGGACGTGGTCTGGCAGCTGGGCTTCGATGTGTACGCGGCGGACGCGCGGCTGCGCTTTTACACCGACTGGCCGCAGGCGGCCTATCTGTCCATGTCGCCGGGCGTGCAGGGAGGCGTGCAGGTGTTGCGCGCGGTGGCACAGGCGGCGCGTGCTGCGGAGGGCACGGCGGCTGGCCCGGTGCTGTGGCTGGACCTGGCTTGCCGGCCGCAGGCATCGGTGGACGAGGCGGTGCTGCCGTGGCGCGTGGCGTTGCGGTCGCGGCGCCTCCATTGGAAGTATTTTTTCTCCGGCGGTCTGGCGGCGAAAAAACTCAGCATCGTCGATCTGGATGCGTCCGGCGGTGAACCGGGACTGCTGTTTGCCCCGTCGCCGCTGGCCGCCACAGCAAACGGGACGGCGTACCTGTCGGCGTCGCCGGTAGCGATGCAAAGCCTGCCCCCGCAGCGCTTGCAATTGCGGGAAGCGGGAACGGCAGGAAAGGTATTAATCAGGCGATTGCCCAATGCCAGCGTTGAAAAACTCGGCAAAGAGCGTGGTCCCAACGGCCAGTCCATGATCGTTGCGGAAATTTATGTGCATCAATAATCTTCAAAGGAAAACATATGGCAGGCGCGTATAAAACTCCTGGTGTATATATCGTTGAGAAAAATGCCTTTCCGAATTCCGTGGTAGAAGTCGCCACGGCGGTGCCGGCATTCATCGGTTACACCGAAAAAGCGGACCACAAGGGAAGTTCGCTGCTCAACAAGCCCAAGCGCGTCACGTCGCTGGCGGAATACGAGGCTTTTTTCGGCGGCGCGCCGAAAGACAAGTTCACGCTGGTGCCGTTCGAGGCCAGGAAGGCCGACGGCGCCGCTCCCGCCGATGGCGAGGCCAAGCCTGAAGACAAGCCGGACGACGCTGCCGCGCCCGCCGCTGCAGCGCCGAGCGCGCCCGACTTCAAGGTCGGCGACAAGGGCTATCTGGTCAAGCGCAGCAACAACAATGCCGACACCGAGCGCTACTACCTGTACCGCAGCATGCAGCTGTTTTTTGCCAATGGCGGCGGGCCGTGCTACATCGTCTCGATCGGTTTGCACGGCGACAAGCTGGATGTCCAGAAGAAGGCGCTGGAGAGCGGCCTCAAGCTGCTGCTGAAAGAGCAGGAACCCACCATGGTGGTGATCCCGGACGCGATGGCGCTGTCGCAGACGGAAGGCGTCAATCTGCAAAAGAGCATGCTGATGCACTGCGGCGTCGACATGAAGAACCGCTTCGCCATCCTCGACATTCATGACGGTTTCAACGACAAGGATGACGGCGATCCGGTCAGCGTGTTCCGCAACAGCCTGGGCACGACTGAGCTCAAGTACGGCGCCGCCTACTATCCGTGGGTGAACACGGTGATCGTGGAAACCTCGGACCTCGACTTCGATACCTTTGAAAAGCGCAGCGAACTGACCGAGCTGCTGAAGACGGCGCACGCCGGCGACGCCGACATCATAGGCTTTATCGATCAGGTGGCCGACACCGCGCGCAAGGTGGGCGACAAGATCCTGTCCGACGAGGAACTGCACAAAATCCTGTTCGCGGTCAGCCCGACCTACGTCAACATCCTGTCCGTCGTCAAGCGCAAGCTCAACCTGCTGCCGCCGGCGGCCGCCATGGCTGGCGTCTACACCCTGGTCGACAATTCGCGCGGCGTGTGGAAGGCGCCGGCCAACGTCAGCCTGGGCGGCGTGGTGTCGCCGGCGGTGAATATCAGCCACAGCGAGCAGGAAGCGCTGAACGTGGACACGGCCGGCAAGTCGATCAACGCCATCCGCGCCTTCATCGGCGAGGGTGTGCTGGTGTGGGGCGCGCGCACCCTGGACGGCAACAGCCTGGACTGGCGCTACATCAACGTGCGCCGCACCATGATCATGATCGAGGAATCGCTGCGGCTGGCCACCAAGGCCTATGTGTTCGAGCCGAACGTCAGCGGCACCTGGGTCACCATCAAGGGCATGGCCAACAACTTCCTCACCAGCGTGTGGAAGCGCGGCGGCCTGGCCGGCGCCAGCCCGGAAGACGCGTTCAGCGTCTCGGTCGGCCTGAACGAAACCATGACGGCGGAAGACATCCTCGAAGGCATTCTGCGCGTGACGATACTGGTGGCTGTCAGCCGCCCGGCCGAGTTCATCGAGATCACCTTCCAGCAGCAGATGCAGAAATCCTGATCAACCAATAACTAACTGAAGAGGTGTGATATGGCAGACGATGGCGCAAGTCAATCCGCAACAGTATGGCCGATGCCGAAGTTCTATTTCCGCGTGAAGTGGGATTCGAACGAAATGTCGTTCCAGGAAGTGTCCGGTCTCGACGTGCAGTCGGAAGAGATCAAATACCGCCACGGCAACAGCCCGGTGTTCTCGGTGATCAAGATGCCCGGCCTGAAAAAGTACGGCAACATCACCATGAAAAAAGGCGTGTTCAAGGGCGATAACAAGTTCTGGGACTGGCTCAACCAGATCAAGATGAACACCATCAAGCGCGTGCCGGTGACCATCAGCCTGCTGGACGAGGAGGGCAACGACACCATGGTGTGGACCCTGACCAATGCCTGGCCGACCAAGATCTCCAGCACCGACCTCAAGTCGGAAGGCAACGAGGTGGCGATCGAGTCGATCGAGATCGTCCACGAAGGCCTGACCATCGCCAACGGCTAGTCGTAGATGAGCCTGTTCAACGACTACCCGCCGGCGGCGTTCTACTTCACCGTCGCCATCAGCGGCGCCGCGTTGGCCGACATGGCGTTCAGCGAGGTCTCGGGCATTGCGTCCGAGATCGAGCTGGAGCCGGTGCCGGAGGGCGGCGAGAACCGCTTCATCCACCAGCTGCCCAAGGCGATCAAGCACGGCAATCTGGAGCTCAAGCGCGGCGTCGCCAGCATGTTGTCGCCGCTGGTGTTGTGGTGCAAGGACACGCTGGAGGGCGAGTTCGCCACCCGCATCGTGTCGCAAACGGTGATCGTGATGCTGCGCGGCGGCGAGGGCGAAGTGCTGCGCGCCTGGCATTTCAACGACGCCTATCCGGTCAAGTGGAGCGTGGACGGTTTCAGCTCCACCAAGAACGAGGTGGCGATCGAGCAAATCGCGCTGGCGTATTCCTACTCCCAGCGCATCCTGTAAGCACGGAGGCAAGCCATGTCGATAGAAATCCGCGAACTGGTGATCAAGACCACCATCGTCGAACGCGCCGCCGGCGAGCAGGCCGAGGCGGCGCAGCCCACGCCGGCGCTCAAGGAAGAGATTTTGTCGGCCTGCCGGCAAATGATCCTGAGCCTGCTGCGCGAACGTGGAGAGCGCTAGCAATGTCGGGCCAGAAAACTCTGCTGACCATCGCCGGCTGCACGCTGTCGCGGGACGGCGTGCTGAGCGTGGACAGCTCGCGCCCGGAATTCAAGGCGCTGATCAATCCAGCCGGCTATGAGCATGGCTTCAACATCCGCTACACCAAGAACAAGGCGCTGGGGCAGGCCGGCACCGAAACCAAGTACGACATCACGCAGGCGGAAAAACTGACGCTGAAATCGCTGGTGCTGGACGGCACCGGCGCCGTGCCGGGCGAGCTGGTGCCGGTGCGCACCCAGGTCGAGAACCTGCGCCGCGCCACTTACGACTACGTGGGCACGTTGCACGAAGCGCCTATCGTGCAGGTGGTGTGGGGCGCGCTGCTGTTCTTCGGCCGGGTGGAGAGCCTGAAATTCGATTACACCCTGTTCAAGCCGAACGGCGAACCGCTGCGCGCCAAGGTCTCGCTCAATCTGGTCGAATACAAGAGCCCGCCGGAAATCGTCAAGGAAAGCAAGCAAAGCTCGCCCGACCTGACGCACCTGATCGTCGTGCGCGCCGGCGACACCTTGCCGCTGCTGTGCGAGCGCATCTACCGCGATCCGTCCTACTACCTTGAGGTGGCGCGGATTAACGGCCTGACCGCGTTCCGTCAGCTGCAGCCGGGCACCAGCCTGCGCTTTCCACCATTGGGATAAGCATCATGGCCGCCTCCCCACTCACCGACAGTACCGGGCCGCTCAGCTACCTCATCACGGTGGACGGCAAGCCCAAGGCCGACAATGCAATGGTCACGTCCATCGTGGTGCGGCATGAAACCAACCGCATCCCGAGCGCCGTCATCCGCATCGTCGACGGCGACATGCCGGACGCCGAGTTTCCCGTCAGCGACGAAGGCGCGTTCAAGCCCGGCGCCGAGATCTGCATCAGCGCCGGCTACGAGGGCGAGGTCAAGCCCATCTTCACCGGCATCATCGTCAAGCACGCCATCCGTATCGACAGCAGCAACACGGCCACGCTGGTAATCGAATGCCGCGACCGCGCGCTGGCCATGACGGTGGGGCGCAACAACGCCAACTTCATCGACAAAACCGACAGCGATATCATCTCCGGCCTGATCGGCGCCCACGGCCTGACGGCGGCGGTCGATGCCACCAGCATCACCTACAAGGAACTGGTGCAGTACTACGTCAGCGACTGGGACTATATGCTGGCGCGGGCCGAGGCCAATGGCTTGCTGGTCACGGTGGACGCGGGCACGGTCAGCGTCAAGGCGCCGGACGGAACTACCGCGCCGGTGCTGCTGCTGACCTACGGCGTCGACATCCAGTCCTTCGATGCCGAGATCGACGCGCGCTGGCAACTGACGCAGGTGACGGGCAGCAGCTGGGATCTGGCCAGCCAGGCCGTGATCCAGCAGACCGCCAAGCCGGTAACGCTGAACCAGCAGGGCGATTACACCGGCGCCACGCTGGCCAAGGTGCTGGGCGTGGCCGACTACGTGCTGCAAACCGCCGCGCCGCTGGAGAGCGCGGCCCTGACCGCGTGGACCAAGGCGCAGCAGACCAAGTCGGCGCTATCGCGCATCCGCGGCTCGGTCAGCTTCCAGGGCCATGCGGCGGCCAAGCCGGGCGTGGTGCTGCAACTGGCGGCCACCGGCAAGCATTTCAATGGCAATGTCATTGCCAGCAATGTGACCCATACCCTGATCGACGGCAACTGGAGCACGACGGTGGACTTCGGCATGCCGCCGTACTGGTTCAGCGAGGAACACCAGTTGCACGCGCCCGAGGCGGCCGGACTGGCCGGCGGCATCACCGGCCTGCACGTGGGGGTGGTGATGAAGCTGGACGCCGATCCGGCCGGACAGCACAAGATCCAGGTGTCGGTGCCGCTGATGAAGGCCCAGACCGCCGGCGTGTGGGCGCGGCTGGCCAGCTTTTATGGCTCCAACGGCATAGGCGCCTTCATCATTCCCGAGATCGGCGACGAGGTGGTGCTGGGCTTTTTCAGCAACGACCCATCGTGCCCGGTGATATTGGGCAGCCTGTACAGCAGCAAGCGTGCGCCGCCGTACGAGCTGGCGGCGGAAAACAATATCAAGGCGCTGGTCACGCGCAGCAAGCTCAAGCTGGAATTCGACGACGAGAAGAAAGTCATCACCCTGCTCACGCCGGGCAATAACAAGATCGTCATCAGCGACGATGCCCAGTCCATCCTGCTGCAGGACCAGAACAGCAACAAGGTCGAGCTGAGCCCGAGCGGCATTCTGCTCGACAGCCCCAAGGACATCACCATCAGCGCCAAGGGCAAGGTGTCGGTCAGCGCGGTGCAAAACGTGGAGGTGGCGGCGCAGATGGACGTCAAGGTGACCGGCCTGAATATCAACCAGAGCGCCAACATCGGCTTTGCGGCCAAGGGCGCCGCCACCGCCGAGCTGTCGGCCGCCGGCCAGACCACCGTCAAGGGTGCGCTGGTGATGATTAACTGATTAAGCAAGGAACCAGCCATGCCGCCCGCCGCCCGCATCACCGATATGCACGTCTGCCCGATGGTCACGCCCGGCGTGCCGCCGATACCGCACGTGGGCGGACCGATTTCCGGCCCCTGCGTGCCGAATGTGCTGATCGGCAGTCTGCCGGCCGCCGTGGTGGGCGATATGTGCGTGTGCGTGGGGCCGCCGGACAGCATCGTCATGGGCAGCGCCACGGTGCTGATTGCGGGACGGCCGGCGGCGCGCATGGGCGACACCACCGCCCACGGCGGCAATATCGTGCTGGGCCTGCCCACCGTGATGATAGGCGGCTGAGATGAAAGAAGACCTCTCTTTCCTCGGCAGCGGCTGGAGCTTTCCGCCGGAATTTTCGCGGCGCGGCAAGGTGCGCGTGGTGAGCGGCGAGGAAGACATCTGCCAGAGCCTGCTCATCCTGCTGGGCACCACGCCGGGCGAGCGGGTGATGCAGCCCAGCTTTGGCTGCGGCCTGAAAAGCCATGTGTACGACAGCATCAACGAAAACACGGTCACCGTGCTAAAGGATGTGATCCAGCGCGCCATCCTGTTCTTCGAGCCGCGCGTGACGGTGGAAAGCATCGTCGCCAACAGCAGCGATGCCTATCACGGCCGGCTGGATTTCCTGATCGTGTACACCATCATCAGCACCAACACGCGGCACAATATCGTGTACCCGTTTTACTTCCGGGAAGGCAGCGATGTGCAGATCTGACGGAAGCCGGCCATGAGCGCGCGCCTGATCGTCAGCGACGGCCGCGACCAGCAGGGACGTCGTCCGCCGGCCCTGTGCGGCGACTATTTCCGGCCCAATGAGCTGTCGTTCGAACAGTTGCTGGCCCTGGCGGCCGAGTATGCGCGCCAGGTCCGCTTTCTACAGCTCGACCGTAGCACCAATGGCGACTGGCACAGCTATTTCAGCGCCGACGAGACCGTGCAGATGGCCATCATTCTGGCGGTGGACACGGAGCAAATGCTGGTGCGCTTCGAGCAGCGGCTGCAGCGCGAGCCGGATTACCGCGCCTGGTTCGCCGACGATATCGGCCGGCCCCTGCATGGCGACTACCGCGCCTGGCTGGATTCGCCGCTGATGCTGGCGCGCGCGCTCGATGCCTGGGTGACGGCCATGCAGCCGCTGCATGGCCACGCCGGCCAGGAAGTACGGGCCTTGCTGGAAGGCATATTGAACGGCATGAAGCACGAAATGGCCGAACTGGTGCGCGCGCTGCCGGCCGGGGAGGAGTCCGGTTTCCTGTACGCCCGCATGGAGGGATTGTTTTCGCCCCGTTTCCGCATGCTGACCGCGCTGCACCATATCGAACCGGCGGAGGCGAAGCAGCTGCGCATCCGCCATACGTTCCACAATCTGGTGCAGGCGGTGCGCATGCTGCAGAACGGCATCCGCGCGCTGCTGCCGGCGTCCCTGCTGAGCGGCAGCCACGACCCCGCCATCAGCCTGCTGATCGCCTTCATACGCTTGTTCCAGCAATTGCTGGAGCGCCTCAACCGCTTTGGCGACAAGCGCATCGATTTCTACTACCAGCGCGTGCTGGACATGCGGCCGCAGCCACAAACACCGGACAGCGCCTTTCTGGTGATCCGGCCCGCAGCCTCGGCACGCCAGATCCAGATCGACGCCGGCACCGAGTTCATTGCCGGCGTCGATGAAAATCAGGAAGACATTATTTATGCCGCCGATACCAGCACCACGCTCGGCGACGCGCGCGTGACCGCGCTGCATTCGCTGTACTTCGAGCGCCGCCCGGTGTATGGCACGGTCGGTAGCTACCACCACGAGTTTGAGGTGCTGCAGCTGGATGGCGACGAGCGCGAGCACGAGAAAATGCCGGCCCGGCCGCTGATGGGAGCACCCAAGCCGGGCGAGCCGAAGGCCACCAGCACGCCGGCGGCGTTCGGCTTCATCCTGTCCAGCAAGGTGCTGCTGATGCGCGAGGGCGAGCGCACGGTGCGGGTGCTGTTCCAGTATCGCGTGCCTTCGCACACGGGGCGTCCGACACTGGAGGAAGCCCTCAGACAGGTGCTGGAGCAGGTGCGTCAGGATCCCAGGCGGCCGGCTCACGAGACCCGCGCCATCCGCGTCAACGACGTGTTTGTACGCCTGTTCCGCAGCGTGTTCCGCATTTCCGTGACGACGGAAACCGGCTGGCACCAGGTGGCCGAGTATCGCCCCGAATACAGCGGCCTGAACCCGGATCTGGACAACGATTGCCTGTCGATCGAATTCACGCTGCCGCCCGGCGCGCCGCCCGTCACGCCGTATGTGGCAGCGGTGCACGGCGCCGCCTACGAGAGCCGGCTGCCGCTGCTGCGCTTTGAAATGACGCAGAACGAGTACCGCTATCCCTATGACCTGCTGGCCGACTGCATCCTGCGCCATGTGCGCATCGAGGTCAGCGTGAAGGGCATGCGCCAGCTGCTGCTGCACAACCAGGTCGGCCAGCTAAGCGCCTTGTCGCCATTCATGCCGTTCGGGCCGCTGCCGGCGGTGGGCGCTTATCTGGTGGTGGGCAGCGAGGAAATCCTGTGCAAGCAACTGAGCGACGCGACGCTCGACATCGAATGGGCCGGCTTGCCGCCGGGGCTGGGCGGCTTCCCGGCCTACTATCGCGGCTATGCCGATCCGCTCAAAAGCGATGAGGTGGAGGCCGGTGTGGCGGTGCTGGCCGACGGCAAGTGGCTGGGTACCGGGACTGCGGTCAAGATGTTCCGCTACGAGAACTACGACGACGGCAGCCCAAGCAACCTGACCAGCGAGCGTAACACCATCAGCATGCGCTCCGCGGTACAGTACTACAAACCGGCGGACAGAATGCCGGAGCCAGGGACGCCGTTCCAGTACACCTCGGCCAGCATGAACGGCCTGTTCAAGCTGACGCTGAGCGGGCCGGGCGGGGCGTTCGGCCACCAGGAATATCCGGCCTTGCTATCGCGCGTGCTGACCCTGAATGCGCAGAAGAAAAAGCTGGCGCTGGCGGATCCGCTGCCGAATCCGCCGTACACGCCGCAGATCAGCCGCATCGCGCTGAACTACCGCGCCTCGGCCTCGATTGTGTTTGAACTGGGCCGCGATAGCAACCCTGCCGAGTGCGACAGCTTCATCCACCTCCATCCGCTGGGCTGGCAAGGCATGTATTTCAATGATGCGCGCATCATCCGCCAGATTCCGCGCTATACCGAGCCGGGCCAGCTGTTCATCGGCCTGCGGGGGCAGCAGGTGGGCGGCACGCTGTCGCTGTATTTCTATCTGCGCGAGGATTCGCTGCCCATGGCCGGCGTCGGCAATCCAAGGCTGGCGTGGCGCTACTTGTCGGGCAACCGCTGGCGGCGGCTGGAGCCCAACCATATTCTGGAAGACACGACCAAGGGCTTCATGACCAGCGGCATCGTGCTGCTGCAACTGCCGGACGATATCGACACCGACAGCACGGTGATGCCGTCCGGGCAGCTGTGGCTGTGCGTGTCGGCCGAGCGCGGCATCGAACGCTTTTGCAGTTTGTATTCGGTGTATGCCCAGGCCATCCGCGTGACCTGGCGCGCCGACCGCGGCGCCAAGCCGCAGGCGGTCATGCCGGCCATGCACATCACCCGTGCACGCGAGCACTTGCCTGGTGTCGACAGCATCTATCAGGTGCGCCGCTCGTTCGACGGCAAAGCGGCCGAGAGCGCAGCGCAATTCCGGGTGCGCGCCAGCGAGCGGCTGCGCCACAAGAACCGCGCCCTGACGGCCAGCGACTATGAGCAACTGATTCTCGAACGCTTTCCGCAGGTGTACAAGGTGAAGTGCTTCCCCAATCTGGTGGTGGATACCGATCCGGCGCAGTGGGTACAGGCCGGTCATATCCTGATTGTGGCGATTCCCCATCTGAACCGGGGCGGCCATGTCAACCTCAAGCCGACGCTGAGCGGCTATCTGGTGCACGAGATCGAAGCCTATGTGCGCCAGTATGCCTCGCCGGACGCGACGATCCGCGTGACCAATCCGGTCTACGAGGAAATACAGGTGCGCTGCACCGTCAAGCTGAAATCGCTGCTGAACACCGGCCGCCTGAGCGAGCAGATCAATCAAGCCCTGTGCGATTACCTGTCGCCGTGGAACAAGCAGGGCATCAACCAGCATTTCGGCTGGACCGTGCGCCAGCACGATGTGGTGTCCTTTCTGCTCGACCTGGGCTATGTGGAGAAAGTGACCGGCGTCTCGCTGCTGCAGATCGCCCCGTGGGGCCAGCCCATGGACCGTTTATACCTGCTGCGCGACAACGCCACCCAGCGTGACGTGGTGCACAAAGTCATCCGGCCGACATACCCGTGGAGCATCGCGGTCCCCATGAACCAGCATGCCATCCAGATCAGCCTGCAGCCAGGCTTGAAAGAACCGACGCCGATCGGCATCAACGAACTCAAGGTGGGCTCCACCTTCATCATCCCCAAAAGGACTGAATCATGACCCGACGCCGCCGCACCATGCTCAAGGAGCAGTTCTTGGCCGGCAAGATGCCGACCGAGGAGGATTTCGCCGACCTGATCGACTCCATGCTCAGCATGCTGGACGAAGGTTTTGAAAAAACGCCGGAGGACGGTTTCAAGATCGCCCAGCTGCGCGATGGCAAATTGCTGAGCTTTTACCAGGACATCGGTTCCGGCCACGCCACCTGGGCGCTGGGGCTGGACAAGGCCAACGCCAGCCTCAGCTTCCAGGACCGGCGCGAGCAGGCTTTGCTGACCCTGTCCAGCACCATTGACGATAACGGCATGCCGCGCGCCGGCGTCGGCATCCGCCAGAGCGATCCGCGCCATGAGCTGGACGTGGCGGGCACGGTGGCCTCGCATGGGCGCGTGGGCCGCAGCGGCGAACTGGCGGTGCCGGCCGACGGCTACTGGTACGACGTCACCGATTACATGACCGGCTGCCAGGCGTTCGAAGTGGTGGCCGGCGTCGGCGCCAAGGACAGCGAGGGGCGCTACGCCATCATGCACGCGTTTGCCACCAATGCGTTTGGCGCCAACGGCGATATCAGCTATCACCAGAGCCACTTCGGCAACAAATGCAGCCGCATCGAGCTGCGCTGGCAGCGTGCCGAGGTCGGCAAGCCGTTTGAATTCAAGTTGCAGATGCGGGTCGGTTGCGCCTATGGCGACGATGTCTGGATCAAGTACCACATGACCCAGCTGTGGCAGGACACGCTGATGCTGGAAAGCGACGACAAGCCGCTGCGCCAGCCGGTGCCGCAATACGATGAAAAAGGCAAGATCAAGGGCTGACACCATGTGCGAAACCAAACACGGCATGAGCTTGTACCTGACGCTGGCGCAGGGCGACCTGATCCTGGAAGGGCTGGCCGAGCGCCCGTTCCGGCAGGTGGTGGACCTGATCGGTTCGCTGCACCGCCAGGCCGCCGGCGCCGATCCGGAACGCGTGCATTTCGAGCTGACGCATGCACAGCTGCGGCTGGTGCTGGAGGTGCTGGGCGAGATGCCGTTCAACCGTGTCCAGCGCCTGCTGCACAGCATGCACCGGCAAGTCGAGGCCTGGCGGACGGGGGCGCGAGCGCGTGAAGACTGAGGATCACATCAAGCGTTACCACAGCGATCCTGACGGCCTCGATTTCGACGGCCTCAGGCGCAAGGGTATCGCTTTGCTGCAGGATTTGTCGGGCCATGCGTGGACCGACTACAACCTGCACGATCCGGGCGTGACGCTGCTGGAACTGTTGTCGTATGGCCTGACCGACCTGGTTTACCGCACCGACTTCGATGTGGCCGACCTGCTGACCGGACCGTCCGGGCAGATCGAATTCGACCGGCAGGCCTTGTTCAGACCGCAGGATATCTTCCCCAATCAGCCGGTGACGGATATCGATTTCTGCAAACTGATCTACGACAACCAGCCGCAGGTGGATGATGTGTGGATACGGCCGGCTCCGGAGCCGGGACTGTGCAGAGTGTTCATCAAGCCGCACGAATCGCTGTTCCACAATGGCGACAGCAGCGAGTGCGAGGAATTGCGGCGGGCGGTACAGGCGTTGGCGCATGCGCACCGCAACCTGTGCCGCGACGTGGCTGAAGTCCGGATTGTCCGTGCGCGCCGCTTCGGGCTGAGCGGCGAGATCGAGATCGACGATAGCCGCCCGGCGGCCGAGATTTATGCCGATATCTACTTCCGCTGCGCCAAGGAGATTTCGTCCGGCGGACAGGTGGTGCGTTTTGAGGATGCGCTGGCGCAGGGCATGAGCTGGGAGCAAATGCTGGAAGGGCCGCTGACTTACCACGGCTATATCGCCGACGAGCATTTCCGCGAATCGAATTACGAGATCGATGTCACGCGGCTGATCAAGGTGGTGCGGCATATCCCCGGCGTGCGCCAGGTCAAGCGCCTGTGCCTGCTCGACGATGAACACGGAGAGCACAGCTTTATCAAGTTGAATCAAACGGGCGACGAGTGCCCGGTGCTGGCATTCCACGACGACCCGGAAACCACGCGCCAGCTGCATCTGGTGCACGGCAAGAGCGCGACCCGGCAGCACGCCGGCACCCATGCCGTGCAATTTCATGGCGAGGTGTCGCTATACCTGCGCAAGCTCGAATTTGAGCACGATGCGTTCCGCAACAACGATGGCCAGTTGCAGCGGCTGGTCAAGCTGCCGCAGGGCCGTTACCGTCCGCTGGAAGAATACGGTTCGCTGGGCGAGCATACGCCGGCTATCTACGGCATCAACCGCTACGGCGTGCCGGATTCGGATCCGCCCGAGGTGCATGCGCGGGCGGGGCAGCTCAAGGCGTATTTGTACCCGTTTGAACAGATCATGGCCAATTATCTGGCCTCGCTGCAGGGCTTGAAGCAACTGTATTCCTCCGATCCCGGGCTGGACCGCAGCTACTTCGCGCAGTTTCTGGACGATGCGCAGGTGGCCAATCTGCCGTCCCTGTATCGCGAGGGCACAACGCGTGCCGAGACGGATGCCGTGCAGGCCGGGCAGGATGCTTTCGACGACCGGCGCAGCCGCGTGCTGGACAGTTTGCTGGCAGTCTATGGGGAAGTATTCCCGGACGAGACGCTGAAGCGCTATGACGTTTATCACGCCGATGCTTTCGGCCGTCACCTGATCGCCTGCAAGATCGGCTTGCTGCAGCATTTGTGCGAGCTGAGTGCGCGGCGCGGGCTGGCCATGAATGTAATGGCGCCATATTGGAAGGGGAAAAATCATGCACCCATCCAGCGCCGGATCCAGCTGCTGTGCGGCGGCGGCGAGTCGGCGCTGGGGCGCTCGCTGATTCAGGCGGTGCACAACGAAGAGCTGCGCTTCGTCAGCGACACGCGCTATGCGCGGCTGCTGGAGCAGGAAGTGCCGTATGGCGACACCGATCCGGTGCCGTGGCCGGCGGCCGTGGAGGCGACGCCGGCGGCGCTGCCGCACGGGGCGGTGTGCGCTTCGCTGCTGCGGGCTGGCGTCCTCAAGGAGAACTACCGCGTGCATGCGGCTGAGGACGGGCAGGGCTGGCTGTGCCTGAATCTGGACGACCAATCCTGCTGGCCTCTGCTGCGCCTGCCGCTGGCGGAAATCGGCCCCGCCGCGCACGCCATGCGCGATCAACTGATCGACTTGAGCAAGGCGTGCGAAGGGTTCCATTTGCTGGAGCATGTGCTGCTGCGGCCGAGGTCCGGCGTGGAGCATGCGGTCGAGCCGGGATTCTATGCGCATCGGGTCAGCGTGATACTGCCATCGTTCACGGCGCGCTTTGGCGACAAGGGATGCCAGGCATGGATTGAACAGTTGATTGCGCAGAACTTGCCGGCGCACGTTTTGCCATCTTTTTATTGGCTGGATTTTGCTTATGTGGCGTGGTTTGAAATGCGCTATCGGGAATGGCTGGGTGAGCTTGCCGAGGGCGGCGACCCGGCCAGGATCGATGAAGCGGCAGGCAAGCTCATCGACGTGCTGGGCAAGATCGACGCCCACCGCACCAACCGGCACTGGATATGATCGTGCGTGCGACCAACCTCATCCATGGCCTGACACTGGACGTCCAGTACGATGGCGACGTCGATACCGGCGAATCGCTGACTGAATGGCTGCGCGCGGTGTTGTTGCCGGTGGTCGACAGCGTTCTTGCGCAGCACGACCGACAGGGACAGGTGTGCCGGATCGAGCGGCTGGAGATTGATCTGGGCACCATCATGCGTGAGGAGGCGGAAGACGAACTCGCGCGGCTGCTCCAGGCCCAACTGGCGGACGCATTGCGTTGGCCGACCGCGCAAAGCGCCCAACTGCCGGCGCCCACGCCATCACGGCCACCGGTTGCCGGGCTCGCATCCGGCCCACGCGGCCTGCCTGATGCTGCGTCCACTGTGCAGCCGGCGGGAGCACTTCATGTGACATCTGCCGAAGCGCCCAAGGCGGCGTCGTTCGGAGGCCCAGCCGGGGCGCCAGTGGAAGTGCGGAGCGAGGCGCTATCGCCGGTACCGGCGTTGCCGGCGTCCGCAGCTGGCGCGGCGGCGGCCGGGGTTGCCCCGGTTGCCGCCGTTGCCGGCGCCGGCGAGGGGCCGGAAGCGCAGTTACTACAATTCCTGCGCAGCGGCCGCTTGCCGTGGTCGATAGCGGCGGATCAGCATGCGGCACACGAGCAGTTACTGCGCCGTGTATTGGCCATGCCATCGGCAACGACGATCCTGAGATCCGTGGTGCAAGATCAGCAAATGGTGACGCGACTTGTTCGTCAATACGACGCCGCACTGTTGCAAGTCGTGGCGACCATGCTCCATGCAGACCATCCACGTCCGCCCGCCGGTGCCGAAACCTCGGAAAGCGACTGGATAGCCGTCTTGCTAGGCGCCGCCCAAGCGTCTGCGCACATGGATGCAGATCCGGCACTGACGCAGTTCCGAAACTGGACGCAACGCCGACTGGAACTGGCCGAACAGCGCCTGTCATTGTCCGAGTTGCATCAATGGCTGATCTGGTGGCTGATGCACGACTCGACCCTGGTCAATCAGGATTGCGGTCTGATGCTAAACGCGATCAATAGCCAATGCACACAGGCACCGGATCCGGTTCAATTCATGAAATTGGTGTTGGCGACACTGCGTGAAGGAAAGTCGCTCGATCTGGACGCGCTGCTGCAGCAATCGGCCGAAGCGCTGAAAGCCGCGCCTCTGGACGCAATCACCACGCTAAAATCGCACCAGGCGATTCGGAACTTCATCGGTCAGCACTCTGCGGAGCGGGCCGAACTGGATAACCTGAACTCGGCGCAACTGCATCAACTGGTGCGCGGTTGGATAGGCGACACCTCATCCGACTTCCTGGCGGCGATAGAAAACCATGCCCTGCAGGCCGGGGACGTGCACGCCTATTTCCGTCATGTTCTACAAAGTTTAGTGGAAGATCGGGCGATAGACCTGGAAAGCCTGACTGCGCCGAACCTCCTCGCACATCTCGCGTCCCCAGCGCCATTGCCGCCGGCGCAACGGGAGCGGCCAACGCAACCGGCACAATCGCCGCAATCGTCGCAACCGTCGCAATCGTCGCAACTATCAGCACAAGCGCTGGAGTCGTTGCAGCTATCGCCGCAGCTGCGGGCGCAAGCACTGGACCCGTCGCAGCTTTCGCCGCAGTCGCTACCCACCGGTTCAACAGCGTCGCAACCGGCATCGGCCCGCAGCCGCTCCCCGTTGTCTGCCATGCTCCAGCAAAGTCTTCCGCAACGCCTCGCCAACGCCATGCTGCAAGCGGACTTGAGCTCGCTAGAGACTATCTGGCCCGAAATCACGCGCTTCCATGCCGACGTACTGCTGGCCGCCACCCAGCGCTACCTGCGTCGGCCGCAAGAGCGCGCGCACCTGATAGCGCGATCGACGCCGGATATGCTGATCGCCATGCTACACGCCATAGCGCCGGCTGCCGGCGAACTCGCCGGGTCAGTGCTGCGACATGCCGAATCCTGCAACGCCGTGCTGCCCGATCCACTGGCCGGCACGCAATTCCAGCAGTGCGTGCTGGAGTTTGCGTTCCGCCAGGCGCTGGATGCGGGGCAGGGCGGCAGCATCACCAGCCTGATCGACAGCCTGTTGCCGCAGCCGGCAGCGCAGGAAACCGTTCAGCTGATCGCTCACGCATGGCGTGCGATTTTGCCACCGGTGCCGGAACTGGAGCGGGTGCTGTATGGTGGACGCTATCTGCAGGCCATTCAACAGCGCTTGCAGGATGATGACGATGCCGTGACCACATTGCACGTCATGCTGGTAGAGGAAGTGTGGATGCACTATCCCAAACTTCTAGACCCACAGTTGCGTGAGCAGTTGATGGCGTCTGATCTGGCCGCGTTCGATGCTGGAGGCGTTGTGCGCGGTGCTGATACAACGGCGCTGGAGGCCGGGTCGGAGGACGCCGGTATCCCGCCTGTGGCCGGTTATGCTGGGATGCCGCGAAATGAGGCCGCATCCGCATCACCGGATTTCGACGTTGCAGGCACAGAGCCTGCGGCGCTCAAACCGGCCGCTACAGCGTCGAGAGAGGCGCATATAGTTGCGACAGATGATACTGGCATTGCACGAAGCAGCCATGCAGCCCGATCGATGGAGCACCCCGACACGGGAATGGCTCGTACGGTTCAGTCGGAGACTTCTGGCATGGTGGTGCCACACGCTCGGCACCCAGCAATGCAGGATGGTAAGTTACCGTTGTCAGCCGCGAAGGACGATCCTGCGGTGTTGAAGCAACAGTTGCCGCTGCCGATGGATCGTGTAGGGGAGCAGGCCAATTCCGGCGTGGCAGCACCGGACGACGCCGTGATACGGGGACGCCAGTTGCCGCTGTCGGCGGATTGTGTCGCGGCCCCGTCAGAGTTCGCGCCTGTGCCGTCGCATCATGCGGCGGCGGAAGCATACTTGCCGCTGCCTACAGAGCGTGTCATGGAGCAGGCAGGAATAGTTGCGGCAGCATCGGACGACGGTGTGACATCGGATGAGAAGTTGCCGTTGCCGACTGACCGTGTGAAGATACCGGTGGAATCGCAATCGCCGACCTCGGAGCATGGCAAGCTGTCGGAGCAGCGGTTGCTGTCGGCGGGCCGCAAGGCTTTGCCGGCGGCCCGGGTGGCGAAGCCGACAGATCGTGAAGCTTTGCCGAAAGGCAGGGTGGCGCAGCCAGTGGGACCCGTTATGGCGCATGCCGCTTTCGTGGCAGCGCCGTCGGAGCATGCGTCGGCATTGGAGCATGCGCCGTTGGGGGATACTGCGGAGCCGAGAGTGCAGTTGCCGTTGCCGACGGAGCCATCGGCAGGCGGCGTGCGGGCGGCGGCTGGGCACGAGGATAGCCTGGTGGGCAATAGCGGCACCTCCGCCTCGGGCGATTTACCGTTGACGTCGGCTCAATGCGCGCCTGCGCTGGGCGTATCGCCACAGGCCGTACCGGCGCCGATTGATGCTGCGACGCTGTCCGGCACCGCAGCGCACCGTCGGATCAAGATTGCCGCAGAGATCGAAGCGCCTCTCGCAGTCCTGTTGATGCGCGCCGAGCCGCTCGGCCAAGTGGAGCATCTGGCCGCCGAATTGCTGCTACAGCGGCTGCTCCGCAAGACGAACGGCGCGCCAGGCGGTACGCTGGAAACCGCTCTGTCTCAGCCCGCAGCCATCGCGCGCCTGACCGAACTGGCTCCCGCACCAGTATTGGCTGAACTGCTGATCCGCCTGCAGCCGGCGCTGGCGGGGCAACTGCCGTCGATCCTGCGCGCGCTCGCATCCAAAGTCCCGCTGGTGAATGTGACCGCCATGCAGAACCGCAACACATGGCGCGCTATCTACCAAGCCGCCTTCGTCGCCGCCGACCCGGTCACACCGGCCGAATTCATCCGCACTCTGATGCACGACCTCGGCGGCAGCGATCTGACGCTTCCGCCTGTAGTTGCGGCCGGCGCCACGCCGCAAGCCATGATGCGGGACCTGCTGCGCCCATTGAACACCCGCCAGCAGCCGGAGCCAGCCGCCGCGCAGGCGGAGGAGGAGCCAGCGGCCACCAGCGGCGATTCCAATATCCGCAACGCCGGCATGGTGATCATCGCCACTTATGCGCAACGCCTGTTCAGCCTGCTGGAACTGACCAAGGACGGCCAGTTCGTCAGCGAAGAAGCCGCCCAGCGCGCCGTCCACTTGTTGCAATACGCTGTTACCGGCGCCAGCGCCACGCCGGAATACCAGCTGGTGCTGAACAAGCTGCTGTGCGGCATCCACGGCGGCCAACCCATCGCGCGCGGCATCGATCTCACCGACAAGGAGCGGGACACCATCGAACAAATGCTCAACGGCGTTATCGCCCACTGGAAAGCCCTCGGTAAAACCTCGATTGCGGGCCTGCGCCAGACCTTCCTGCAGCGCGAAGGCCATCTGTATTTCGAAGACGAGGCGTGGCACCTCAAGATTCCCGTCGCCACCTTCGACATGCTGCTGGACCGCCTGCCGTGGAGTTTCGCCATGATCCGCTTCCCGTGGATGGAACACCCGCTGCGGGTCACCTGGCGCTGACTGGAGCATGAAGATGAACGATATCGCCGAATGCCTCGAACGCGAAGTCGCCTGGTTCACGCGGGTGTGCGACGCCCGTTTCGAAGCCTATTTCAAGGCCGACCACGGTGACAGCGACCTCGCCAGTATATGTCCGCCGCCAGACCTGTCGCGCGCCAACAGCCCTTACGCCCAGCTGGTGCGCGAATACAGCATGGGTTTTGCCGAGCGGGTGGTGCTGATGCTGGCTTTCATGCCGCATCTGCGCCCGCAGGTGCTGGATATGTTCCTGCTGCAAAACGCCGCCCTCGGCCGTGGCTACAGCGAGATCGGCGGCTGGCGCGGCAAGCTGCATTCCGGTTTCCTGCCGACCTGCGAAACCGCCGCCTTCCTGCTGGCCGGGGCCGACATCGGCCTGCGCTTCAAGGTCGCGCAGCTGTTCAAGGACGAGCATTTCTTCACCCGCAGCGGCATGCTCAAGTTCGAGCACGAGGCCAGCGGCGAGCCGATGTTCGGCTCCGCGCTTATCCTCAGCAACGAGTATCTGCAACGCCTGTCCGACGGCGAAGTGCACAAGCCCGACTTCAGCGCCAGCTTTCCCGCCAAGCTGATGCAGACCAGGCTGGACTGGAGCGATCTGGTGTTGAATCCGGACGTGATGGAGGAAGTCGAACACATCGTCACCTGGCTGCGCCAGCCGCTGCACATCCTGCGCCATTGGGGGCTGGAGAAGTCCGTCAAGCCCGGCTACCGCAGCCTGTTCTACGGTCCGCCGGGCACCGGCAAGACGCTGACGGCCAGCCTGATCGGCAAGGCGGTGGAAGCGGACGTGTACCGTATCGACCTGTCGATGGTGGTGTCCAAGTACATCGGCGAGACCGAGAAAAACCTGGCCAGCGTGTTCGACCAGGCGCAAAACAAGCGCTGGATATTGTTCTTCGACGAAGCCGATTCGCTGTTCGGCAAGCGCACCCAGACCAGCAATTCCAACGACCGCCATGCCAATCAGGAAATTTCCTACCTGTTGCAACGGGTGGAGGATTTCCCTGGCGTGGTGATTCTGGCCACCAACCTCAAGGCCAATATCGACCCGGCGTTTGCACGCCGTTTCCAGAGCGAGGTGTACTTCGCCATGCCGGACGCGGACCAGCGCCAACGCCTGTGGCAGGGCCTGTTCACCGACCGTCAGCGCCTGGGCGCCGACGTGGACTTCAAGGCCATCGCCGAGAAATATGAGCTGGCCGGCGGCGCCTTGCTCAACGTGGCCCGCTATGCGGCCATCCGCGCCGTGATGAACGGCCGCGATCAACTGGTGCAGGACGATCTGATTGCCGGCATCGGCAAGGAATTAATGAAGGATGGGAAGACATTGTGAAACACATTATCGACATTCATCGCCTGAAACAAATCGGCATGCTGGCGATCTGCCAACTGGTCCTGTGCGGCGCCGCGTTGGCGGCCGCCCAGGTGGGCTATAACCAGCAGATCAAACAGGCCGATTTCGACGGCCTGCCCAAGTCCACCGTGCTGCAGATGCAAAACCAGCTGAAGTCGATCTACAGCAAGCTGCCCGACTGGCAGGCCGACTACACGCTGAAAGAGCAGCCGCTGAGCGACGGCATCGTTGGTCCGGTCACGCTGCGCTGGCTGCAGCGCTACAGCTACACCTTCCATCTGGCCAAGGCGGACGCATTGCCGCCGCATGTGGAGCGCGTCGTGGCGTTTGGCGGCGTCCATCCGATGGAGCTGGGCGCGCTGCTGAGCGCCAGCTTTGCGGACTGGGAACAGCGTCAGCCGGAAAAGGCCCGCAATGCCGATATCGAGGTGTTGCAGCGTGCCAGTACGCCCGAGCTGATGGAATTGTTCCGCCGCTACGACGGCGGCCGCAGCAGGGCGCCGCGTCCGGCCGCCCTGACCGCAGACAGCGGCTACTCCACCTATGAATTGACCAAGAACGATCTGGATCTGTTGCAGGGCAAGGATCAATTGATGCAAATGCTGGGCTCGCTGAAGGATAAGCCATTCCGCTCGCGGGAGGAATTGCGGGTCGGGCTGATGCAGGCACTGGCCGGGATGCCGGATTTGCAAAAGTCGCTGTGGCCGGCGGTGCAGGCGCAGGCGCGCGAATACTACGGTTACCTGATCAAAGACGCCACCGTGGATAAACTGGATAAGCCGGAGGACAAGGGGGGACTGGAGAAGACAACCATCGACAAACTGCGCAGCCTGGGCACGGTGTATTTGCCCTCGCAGGAAGCCTACGAACAATTCCTGGACGATAAGCTGGAAGCCGGCACGCTGTATCTGACGGACATTGAGAGCGACCGGCTGAAGGAAGCCGCGCGCGTGCTGGATAACATCCATCTGAACGAAGCAGGTCTGCAAACCATCCAGAACGAGCTGCGTGGCAATGTGCTGAATGCCGGCGTGCCGCCGGCGGTGGTGCGCATGCTGGAAGAGCTGCGCGGCGTCAATTACCCCGAGGCCAGCGTGTTCCGCAGCGCGGCGATTTCCAAGATCGACTTCGGGCTGTCGATGTGCAAGCTGAACTCGCCCACCAACAATGCCTATGTGGCCAACCTGCGCATTCCGGATGCCGACCTGGATGCGATGGAGAAGCAGATGGCGCCGCTGCAGCAGCAGCCACTGGACGGTGTGACGCATCTGCAGCACAGTATCGCGGAAACCTTCCAGCGCATTCGCGAACTGCGCGCCAAGGTGGAACTGTGCGACGAGAAAACCGACAAGGAAAGCAAGGACATCGTGCGCGATATCTACCTGAGCTACTTCGGCGCTGCGATCGAAGGGCTGGCGCACAAGAAGATTCCGGACGATTTGCCCAGTATCCGCATCCGCGGCAGCAAATGCGGCTGCGCGGTGGATGACGTGGCGCGTATCGACTATGCCTTTTACCCATACTGGCAGTCGAAGAAGGAAGTCCAGCCGATCAATTTCCGCGTGCTGAACCGGGTAGCTTTCCAGGCTGTAACGGTGGATAATTTTGGCAACTTCCAGCGCGGCAGCGACAGTTTCGACCTGAACCAGAGCGAGAGCAGCGAGACCGAATTCGTGCGCGTGGCCCACCAGTACAATACCAAGGTCGACTGGGTGATTCAGAAGAACGACTGGGATGGCGACTGGCGCAACTTCACGCCGCAGAGCCGCAAGGTGGTGTTTGCCAAAATCCGCGCCAACATTCTGGCCTTGCTGACCACGCCGCTGACCGACACCATGTCGCGCCTCAAGCGCTTCAGCACCTTGGGGCTGGAACCGCGGCCGCGGCGCGGCGACGGCGTGACGCTGTACTTCCCCAACTATCCGACCGACGCCGACGCCACGAATGAATTCAACAATTTCTTCAAGGAGTTGCGCGGGGATCTGGACCGCAGCGAGCTGGGGTTGAATGTGCTGGTGTCGCAGAACGTCTTCACTGCGGGCAAGAACGGCGGACCGGGGGCGTTTGGCGCGGCCAATCTGATCAGCCTTCGCAAGAAGCGCGCCGCCACCGAGCCCAACCGGCCTGGTGGGCCGGAAAACGACGAGTTCATCCTGGTGCTGCTGAACGAGCCCAGTTCGGACGCCAAGAAAGCGCTGCGGGAGGATATCGAAAGCGACGCCAGCCTGCACGGCGCGGAGCGCGCCGACTTCCTGCGCAGCGTCCTGCCGGTGCTGCACTTCGATAACCGCAACTGGCAGCAGCTGCAGGACGACATCGTCTACGCCCGCGACACCTTCGGCGGACTGGGGCTGTGGGCGCCGGACTTCGATAATCTGGCCAAGCCGGTGGAAGACCCCAGCCTGTCCTGCCTGAAATCGGCCAGCCTGACCACCTGCCTGTCACGCAACTACACGGACCCGGGCGAGGATATCCAACTGCCCGGCCCGCTGGAAGCCTTCTCCTGCGTGCAGCGCTGGATGCTGCGGCTGGTGCTGGCCTTGCTGGTGCTGGTGATCGCGACGGTGGTGGTGCTGTTCTTCCGCTTCTGCGGCGCCCAGAATTTCCTCAAGCGTAATTTCCTGTATGTGCTGCTGTTGGTGAACATCCCGGCTACCGTCGTGTTCATCCTGCTGCTGCTCTACGATCCCTTGCTGGCGCGCCTGTCGGCGGGCAATTTGCCGTTCATTTTCATGGCGGCGGTTGCGATGGGGTTGGTACTTGCCGGCTATTTGTATATGCGCAAGCGGCGGCGTCTGCCGGTGCGCCAGCGCAGCACCCTGGTGCGGCAGGAGCTGGGCTTCCCGATCGTAGTCTGGCGCACCGAGATGGATGCGCAAGGCTTCCGGTGGATACTGAAAAATACCGGCAGCGGCTACGCCATCATCAAGAAGGTGGAAATCGAATTCGATCACCAGCCCGTGGCCGATGTGAAGGCGGCGCTGAATTCCGTGCTGACCGAGGACAACAAGGTGCACTGGAAGAGCACGTCGCTGCTGGGCCAGAGGATCGAGGCTGGCGGCGAATTGCAGGCGCTGGACATCAGCGAAACCGCGGCGGCGCAGGTGGTGAAAGAAAAGCTGGAGCAAGGGCAGCTGGTGGTGCGCATCATCTACGGCGGCGCCGGCAGCGAAAACTGGGTAACTGACGGCAAGGAAGTCCGCTCGACTTCCTCATTGTGATGTTCTTTTTCTGAAGGAGAATGAAATGAAAATACGATCGACACGGCCGGCGGAATCGGGGCGCACGGCCAGCGCCATCTCCGGCACGGCGCAGAAGCGCAAGGCTGGTTCCTCGCATTATCAGGACATGGCCAGCAATTCGCCGCAGGCCGCGCAACTGATGGAGCGGGCCAATATGATGTCCGGCACGGCGCAGATGGTGGAGGATGAAGAGCTGTTGCAAGGGAAATTCGAGACCGCGCAACTGGTGGAGGACGAAGAGCTTTTGCAAGGCAAGTTCGTCGCCCAGCGCGCCGACAATGGCTTGCCGCCGCAGCTGAAGGCCGGTATCGAATCGATGTCCGGCATGAGCATGGACCATGTCAACGTGCACTACAACTCGGATCGCCCGGCCCAGTTGAACGCCCATGCGTATGCGCAGGGTAGCGACATCCACGTCGCGCCGGGGCAGGAACAGCATCTGCCGCACGAAGCCTGGCACGTGGTGCAGCAGGCCCAGGGGCGCGTACAGCCGACCACGCAAATGAAGGAAAGCACGCCGGTCAACGACGATCCGGGACTGGAAAGCGAAGCCGACGTCATGGGAGCCAAGGCCATGAGCATCGGCCAGGCGCAGTTGAAGGGCGAGCAGGACTAGACGCGCGGAGGGCGTTTCCATGTACGCATCGGCAATCCGGTCAGGCATTGATACGGTCAATAGCGGGTCCGCCGCGCAAGTGGCGGATGCGCGACCCAGCGCGCTGGCGCAGATGAAGTTGCAAGCGATGGCAAATCTGGCGCCGCAGGCGCAGCACATCGCCCAGCTCAAGGCGCTCGCGGGCGGTGCGCCGATTCAGCTATTGCAGAACAAGGCGGGGGAAGACTGGCAGAATGTGTTATGGGATGAGAACGTGCCCGTGGCGGTCGAGGCCGAATTTCTGACCGATCCGAATTTGATCTATCTAAAAATCAGCCGTGGCGAATGGCATGTGTTCAAGGTTGGTGAGACGGAATGGTGTTTCGGGTACGAGGATATGGAACAGCTGCGGCCGCTGGTGCCGGACGTAGACCGTCTGCTGAACCCTTGGGTGGAGCTGAACGAGGGCGGGGAAGAAACGCCCAAAAAGGCCTTGATCAGGTTAGTGAAGGCGGTTGTCGATAACGTGCCGGAACAGCTGGAAGCAGTCATGGCGAGCGATAATGTTTTTAATCTTACGGCGCAGGCGCAGCTGGAGTTTTGCATCAACCTGTGCAAGAAATATCCGGATGCCGAAACGCTGGCAAAGTGCTTTTACACATCGTATTTTTACGGCCCGATGAACAGATATCTTCGCGGGCACGCGGTAGGGTCCGATAGCGTCGAGATTACGAACTTGATTGAAAGGACCAGACAGATCATGCAAAACGAACTGAATTCTGTCCTGGCCGTCAACGTGGAACTTGAACGCATGGAATTGAAATCTGAATGGCTGAATAACCCGGTCAAAGATACGGTGCTGGACTTTGCTGCGTTCACCAGCGTGCATGCTGAACCAGGAGGCGTAGAGAATATGGCGAGCGATATCGACAATGGGACCTTCGGCGAGCGGACCACTTTGTCGATCTTGCGATTTAACGGTATTTCAAAATGCCTGATTCCCCGCGACGATGGCAAATATTATCTGACTGAGCAGGAGAAATTGCTGCCTCCTGGAATGAGAGCGAAGGTCGTCAACATTCTTGAGTTCCAGATCCCCGTTCCTGATACGGACCGGTTTTTGACGGGTAAGGACTACATTCTGGAGATACTTTAATATCTGTTCAAGCAGGAAGTGGTGGGCTGGTCTCTCAAGTCAAAAATGACGGCCGATATTGCGACAGATGCCCTGACTATGGCTTGGTTGCAGCTTCAAGAGCGCTTCAGGCAGGCGGTGTTCCACTTAATACGATCACTACGGGTACACTCATGCCTGGATTTTTTGCCAATGGTCTGCAGCTGCTCCTTGCGATTGTTAGGCTCAAGTAGATGTTACCCTTGAGAGAACTCTTATTATGAAGATTATTGCATGGCTATATACGCTCGTAGTCCTCGCTGCGTCGTTATGGGACTGGGCTACATTGTTCTTTGCGAATCCTTTAGAAGAGCATCTATTGCCCATGTTCGTTTATAGTTTTGTCATCTTCCCATCATCACTTTTGATAGCGCCAATAAGTGATCTAATTCCGTCGTTATTACATAACGGAATTGCCTATCAAGTAGTTTGGCGAGGCTTGGGGGCAATGCAGTTGGCCGCCGTTTGGTTAGTGGCATTGAGATTTAAACGTCGCCAGTCTTAGGGCATGGCGGATCGATCAGCGGCTTGACGCTGAAGCCATGTACCAGTATCGATAGCATGATCACGCCCAATGCGATGCCGGTCAGCTGCCGCGCCAGGTTGGGCGGCAGGCCGGCTTGTATCGCAAATACGAGGTAGAACAGCGAGCCGATGCCGCGTACGCCGAACCAGCCTATCATCGTGCGCATGCGCTTGCCGACACCACTGCCTGCCAGCGCGGCGTACACCGCCAGCGGCCGCGCAATCAGGAACAGGAATGCGGCCACGCCGATGGTTTCGTAAGGCAGCTCGCGCAGCGAGATCATGCCACCCAACAGCAGCACCAGCGTCAGCTCCGACAGACGTTCCAGATGTTCCTTGAACACCAGCGCTTCCGCGCTGACCACCAGCGGCGGTGCGCCGGCATCGCTTGCTTGCGCCGCCTCGGACTTTGCCATATCCGGCTCCAGCAGGCCGTAACGGTCTTTCGGCGCACCGGCCAGCAGCAACTCGGTCTGGCGCAGCGCCACCGCGGCAAAGAACACTGCGAGGTAACCCGAGGCCTTGACCATGCTGGCCAGGGCGTAGACGATGGCGATCAGGCCCAGCGCCACCAGGTCGTCCATGATGTCGTGGCGCGGCTTGACCACGCGCAGACGCCAGCCGAGTTGCGCCAGCCCTGCGCCGGCCATCACGCCCACCGCCGCCGCCGCAGCCGTCGCCCAGATCACGTCCACCAGTAGCCAGCGCAAGTGGTGCTGGCCGGTATCGCCGATGCCAAGCATCCCAAGCCCCAGCAGCACGAAGGGGAAGGCGCTGCCGTCGTTCATGCCGGCCTCGCAAGTGAGCGTGAAGCGCAACTGGTCCTTGTCGCCAGGATGGCGTACCTGTACATCGGTGGCCAGCACCGGATCGGTGGGCGCCAGCACGCCGCCCAGCAGAATGGCCGCGCCGGCCGGCATGTGCAGCACGTAGTAGGCGAACAGCGCCACCAGCGTCACGGTCAGCGCCATCGACAACCACGCCAGCCGCAGCGGCACGTCCCAGCGCGCCAGCTTGAACGGCACCGGCATCTTGATCCCGGCCGAGAACAGGGAGATCAGTAGCGCGATCTGGGTGAGCATCTCCAGCAGGCCCGATTGTGCGTATGGATCAAAGCGGAACAGGTCGAAGAAACTGGGGCCGAGCAGGACCCCGACGGCCAGATAGACGATGGCCGAGGTAAATGGCGACCGCGAGATAGTGGTCGCCGCCAGCCCGCGCGCCAGCATCAGCAGCCCAAGCAGCAGGAACCATTGGTTTGTACTCATGCGGTGAGGCTAAAGGTGTTTCTTCAGAATGTATGTGGGGTAGGGCACGGAGCAGCGGTTATACTCGGCCTATCATGAAAAAAACTCTGCCCTCGTTGCTTGCCGTGTTGCCTGTGATTGCATCGGCCGCGCCTTGCCTGCCTGCGCCCGCACTGATCGAGCGCGATGCCCGATATGAAGAAGCGCTGCGCGTCGGCGACGTGCATTTTTTGCAATCGCTGCTGGCGGACGATTATGTGTGGGTGCATTCGCTCGGCTCGCAGATCGAAACGCGCGCCAGCTTGCTGGCACGCCTGGCCAAGCCGGTGGTCTACAAAGCGCGCGGCACCAGCGAGGTGCATGTGCACGTGCTAGGCGACACCGCGGTGGTACGCGGCATCAGCACCACTGAGCAGTGGAATGCGGACGGCACGACCTGGCGCACCAACCGCTATCAGTTCATGCGCACCTATGTGAATGTGGGCGGCGAATGCAGGCTGCTGTCGGTACAAACCATGAATCTCAAATAATGACGCGCGACGAACTGGAACAACAACTAGCGCAAGGTGTGCGCCGTTTTGAAAATTGCGCGTTCGACGATGAGGACTTGTCTCGTCTCGATCTGCAGGGTTGCGTGTTTGAGCGCTGCACCTTTGCGGAAACCTCGCTGTTTGCAAGCAAGCTGGCACGCTCGCAATGGCTGCGCTGCCGTGCTGGAAGCGCGGACTTTGAGTCGGTCGATGCGGTCGATGCACGATTCGACGGCTGCGACCTGAATAACAGCAAATGGCGCCGCTCCAAACTGGCGTCGGCGGTTTTTCACGGCTGCAAGCTGACCGGCGCTTCGTTTGAAGAAGTGGCGCATCTGGGCGTTCACTTTGAATTATGTCTGCTGGTGGGCGCCGATATGCGCGGCTTCTCGTTTCGCAAGGCGACGCTGAAAGAACTGGATTTTTCCGAAGCCTATCTGTCCGGCTGCGATTTCCGTGACGCCGTGTTCGAGGGTGGCAGCTTGCGCAATGCGGTGCTCAAGCTGGCCAAGTTCCAGGGCGCCGACCTGCGCGCGGCCAGTATCGAAGGTGTGAAGCTGACCGAGGCAGGCTTGTTCAAAGGCGCGGTGATCTCGCACGCGCAGGCCGCAAGCTTCCTGCGCGAGCTTGATCTCATCGTGGTCTGACTACTCGCAAGTGAAGTTGGCGGCGTCCTCGATGCTGCCGCTGCCCTTGTACTTGGCCGCTTTAGGATAAGGGCACAGCGGGCGGGTACGGGTGGCGGACCAGCTGGCCGGCAGATCGGCATTGACCCCGCCGGCGTTGCCCGTGCCGCGCACACTGGCTTGGACGCTGTCCGGCGCCTTGCCTTTTTCCACCCAGTCGACCAACGGCGCCAGCATGTCGAATTGATCGGCAGTCGGGCCGCCGGAGCAATGGTTCATGCCCGCCACCGCGAAGAAGCGCGCGAAGTTGGAGGCATCGCCGCCGTTTGCCGTGCGCACTGAGTTGTACCACGCAGTGGTGTCGTCGCTGGAGAAGATCGGATCGCTGGTGCCGTGATATACCATGATTTTGGCTCCGCGATTCTTCAGCGTTGACAGATCGGATGGATTCGGCGGCATCATGAACGACAGCGCGCTCTCGGTGTAGGTGGCGTTGGTGGCACCAACCTTGGCCAGCATGTTGGCAAGGTCGCCTGTCAGGGCGAAATTCGGCCCATTGAAGGTGGCCGGATCTTCCGGCGGAACGGACCAGATGATGCCCACCGCGCCCGTATCAAGCAGGAACGATGCGCTGAATTTCCACCATGCCCAGCCATCGGTCGCCAGGCCGGCATCGTACGGGAAGCTGGAATAAATCTTGGCGCCAGCGGCCGTGGTGGCGCCGCTGAACAGACCACCGATGGCGGTCTTTTGCGCGGCGCTCAGGCAGGTGCCATCGCGAGCGCCGCTGCAGGTCGGCACATCGCGATTCAGATCGAAGGCGGCCTGGCAGGCTTGCGTGTTCTGCACCATGCCGTCGGTGGCGCCGTCGAGCGCATCGCACTTGGACAGGATCGCCTTGGACACCAGCGTGCGCTCGGCCTGCGTGAAACCGGTCGACAAATCGCCGGGCGTGGATGCCAGCGAAGCGTAGGTCTTGGCGCCGGCGATATTGGCGATGGCCGCCAGCGGCAGGCGGAATCCCGGATTCCCGACCAGGAAACCGTCGTACTGGTCGGCATAGCGCGCCGCCGCCACCATGGTGTGACGGCCGCCGTTGGAGCAGCCGCCGATGTAGGAGCGGTCCGGCTTCTTGCCGTAAGCGGTTTCGATGATGTACTTGGCCATCGGCGTCAGCTTGCCCACGGCCTGGTAGCCATAGTCCAGCCGCGCCTGAGGATCGATACCGAAGAATGGCGTCGCCGGCGCATGGCCGGCGTCGGAGCTGATCACGGCGAAGCCCTTGTTGAGCGCATTATCCAGCACGCCACCACCACCCACTTCGCCGGTGGCCGTCACCACCGTGCCATCCACGCCGCCGTTGGCCTGATAGAAGAAGCGGCCGTTCCAGTTGTTCGGCAGGCGCATCTCAAAGCCGATGGCATAGCTCTTGCCGTCGACAGGGCTGGTGCGCTTGAACATCTGACCGGTGACCTGGCAATGCGCTGGCACCGGCTTGCCGGCGACGGTCAGCGTGCCTGCCGCGATGGCGTTGGCGGCGGTGATGGTGGTGTTGGCGAAGTTGATTTTGCCGACCAGATCAGCGCAGCTGCCCAGCGTGGCGCCGGAGGCCGCTGCGAGTTGCGGCAGGCTGTTGTTGCTGGTAGTGGCCAGGGTGTCGGAACCGCCGCAGGCGGTAAATAGCAGGGCGACCGACGCCGCCACCGCGGTCATTTGGGTGTTTTTCATTTGATTCGTCTCCTCGTATGGGTGTACCGGTCCGCGCAGCCTTCTATGGGCTGCGTCGGGACCGGATCTCGGGTATTGCGGGATCAGATTGGCGAAACGTCTTTGAGCACGCCGACAGGCTGGTTAACCAGCTTGCCGTTCACCTTCTTGACTTCGCGGATGTACATGTTCTGCACGATGTCGCGCGTTGCCGGGTCGATGGAGATAGGACCGCGCGGGCTATCCCACTTCATGTTGGACAGGATCTGCATGGCCTTGTCGCCAGTGACCGTGCCATTCAGCTTGCGGATGGTCTCGTAGATCATGCCCATGGTGTCGTAGGCGGCCACGGTAACGAAGGTGGGCGGCAGCGCCTTCGGCAGGGCGGCGGCATAGGCGGCGAGGAAGGCCTTGTTGGCCGGATTGTCCAGCGCGGTCGAATAGTTCAGCACCGTGACGGCGCCCAGCGCGCGGTCGCCCAGCGCTTCCAGCGTCGGAGAATCGCTGGTCATGTCGCCCACGCCCAGGAACTTGATGCCGGCTTTGTCCAGACCCTTGTCGCTGAAGGCCTTGAGCACGGCGGTGCCGTCTTCGGCGCCCGGCGCGAAGAAGAACAGTGCGTCCGGCTTTTCATCCTTCACGCGCTGGATGAAGGGCGAGTAGTCCGGATTCGCCAGCGGCACGCGCGAGGAGCCGACGATCTTGCCGCCGCCCGCGGTAAAGCCTTTGTTGAAGCGCGCTTCGGCGTCGATGCCGGTGCTGTAGTCGCTGACCAGCGTGTAGACCTTGCCCACCTTGTTGGCCGCGCTCCAGGTGCCGAATGGTTCGGTCATCTGCTGCATGGTCATGCTGGTGCGCAGCATGTACGGCGACTTGGCGGTGATGCCGGTGGTGACGGCGTTCATCACGATCATCGGAATCTTGGCCTGGGTGGCGATCGGCGCCACCGCCAGCGCGCTTGGCGTCAGCGAGAAGCCGACCAGGAAGCTGACTTTTTCACGGGTGATCAGCTCCTGCGCGGCGCGCTTGGACAGGTCGGCGTTGGAGCCGCCGTCGTCGCGGTAGACGATTTCGATCTTCTTGCCGGCCACCTTGTCGCCGTATTGCTGCATATAGGTCTTGATGCCATCCTCGAACGGTTTGCCGATATTGGCGAATGGCCCGCTCAGCGCGGCGATCACGCCGATGCGAATGGTGTCCTGCGCATGCACCACGCCAGTCATCATCAGCGCTACGCCCAGCAATGCTACTTTTTTCAGCTTCATACTTGTCTCCTGTCGTTTTTATTTATGCTGCGATGATTACGTTGGGATCTGTACCTTCGTAAAGCGATGCCACGATGGCCGCACGGCGCGTCAGCACCGCCGCCTGGTTGATGGAACCCTTGTCGGTCATCTCGCGATGATCGATCGACGGCGGTTCCGCTTGCAGCAGCAGGCGGTCGATGCGCATCGATGAACCGCTGGCATCCGCGTTGAGGCGGTTTAGCAGCGACTGGAAGCGGTCGCGCACCGGGGCGCTGGCCAGCACCTCTTCCACACTGGCGCCTTCACCCAGGCCGGACAGCGGATGGCAGTGTTCCAGGCGCGGGAACACCAGCAAGCCGATGGCGTTGCGGTCGATGCCAGTCACCACCACATCCAGTACATGCGGAGCGGCCGCGCTGATCACGCGCGCGCGCAGCGGGCCGACGCTGACGAAGGTGCCGGTACTGAGCTTGAAGTCTTCCGCGATGCGGCCGTCGAACATGAAACCCAGTTCACGGTGATCGGGATCGACAAAGCGCAGCGCGTCACCGGTGCAGTAGTAGCCTTCTTCATCGAATGCCGCCGCCGTCAGCTCAGGCGCGCGCCAGTAGCCTGGCGTGACGTGAGGCCCGCGGAAGCGCGCTTCCAGCTTGTCGCCGGATGGCACCAGCTTGACCTTGCAGCCCGGCGCCGGCACACCGACGTAGCCGGCCTTGATGATGTCGCCGGTGCCGAAGGTGCAGGAGGGCGAGGTTTCGGTCATGCCCAGGCCGGTCATGATGCGGATCGACTCGCCCGATTCGGCGATGCCCGCCGCATCGAGCCGGTCCCACGCCGCCTGCGACAGGCCGGCGCCGGCGCACAGGAACAGCTTCACGCGCGAGAAGAAGGTGGCGCTCAGCTTTTTGTCGGTGGCCATGGCGTCGGTCAGCATTTCAAATCCTTTGGGGATGTTGAAGTACATGGTCGGCGCGATTTCGGCAAGATTGCGCAGCGTAGCGCCGAAGTCGCGCGGCGTCGGCTTGCCGTCGTCGATATACAGCGTGCCGCCGTTGTACAACACGATGCCGACGTTATGGCTGCCGCCAAAGGTGTGGTTCCAGGGAAGCCAGTCCACCAGCACCGGCGGCTCTTCACCCATGAAGGGGAAGGTCTGCAACAGCATCTGCTGGTTGCTGCACAACATGCCGTGCGTGGTGATGACGGCCTTCGGCTTCTTGGTGGAGCCGGAGGTGAACAGGAACTTGGCGATGGTTTGCGCGTTGACCCTGGCGTGTGCCGCGTCCACCGTGGTTGGCTCCACGTCCAGCAGCGCGCTGAAAGGCGTGGCACGTTGACCGGGCACTTCGCCATGCGCCAGGATCAGCTCCGCATCGGCCGGCATCACGGCAGTAATGGCGCGGCTGAAGGCATTGCCATCGGAGGCGTACAGCGCGCCCGGTGTCAGTTGCGAAACCAATTCCGCCAGTTTGCCGTAGTCGGTCGCTACCAGCGAGTACGAAGGCGACACCGGCGAATACGGTATGCCTGCGTACATTGCACCCAGCGCCAGCTGAAAGTGTTCGAGATCGTTACCGGACAAGATCATCAGCGGGCGCTCGGGCGACAAGCCGCGGTCCAGCAGCGATTGGCCGATGCGGCGCGCGCTATCCAGCACCTCGGCGTACGACAGGCGTATCCACTCGCCGTCCGGGCCGCGGCGCGCGACCAGCGTGCGCCCGGGATGCGAGGCGGCACCGGATTCCAGACGGTCGGTGAAGCGCGGCGGGAAGTCGCCCAGCGGCGTGACGGCATCCACATGCCACAAGCCGCCGGTCTGGTGGACGGCTACTTCCGGGTTGCCCAGCTTGACCGGGCGGCGCCTGACCTCAGGCGCCGCAGTCCTTGCTTGGTTCATGCGCGGCTCCTTAGATTGGGTAGTGGCGCGGCGTGGTCTGGATGGTGATCCAGCGCAGGTCCGTGAACTCCGCAATGGCGGCCTTGCCGCCGAAGCGTCCCTGGCCGCTGTGCTTCACGCCGCCGAACGGCATTTGGGCTTCGTCGTGCACGGTCGGACCGTTGATGTGGCAGATGCCCGATTCGATGCGCTTGGCCACGGCCATGGCGCGGCCGATGTCGCGGCTGAACACTGCCGCCGACAAGCCGTATTCGCTGTCGTTGGCGAGACGGACCGCTTCGTCCTCGCTGTCGAAGCGCAGGATGGAGACGATCGGGCCGAAGGATTCTTCCTGATATACCTTCATCTCGGCGGTGACGTTGTCCACAATCGCCGGCTGCATGATATTGCCTTGCACCTCGGCCGAGGATTGCAGCACGCGCGCGCCGCGCTGCCTGGCGTCGGCCAGCATGGCACTGACGCGTTGCGCGGCCGAGGAGTCGATCATGCCGGTCAGCGGCGCATCGCTGTGCGCCGCTTTCAGCTTGCCGACCTTGACGGCGAACTTGTCGAGGAAGGTGTCGGCGATCTTGTTGTCGACGATGATGCGGTCGGCCGACATGCAGATCTGGCCCTGGTTGAAGAAGGCGCTGAATGCGGCGGCTTCGACTGCCTCGTCCAGGTCGGCATGGTCCAGCACGATGAGCGGATTTTTGCCGCCCAGTTCCAGCAGCACCGGTTTCAGATGGGTGGCGCAATGCTTGGCGATGATGCGGCCGACGTTGGTGGAGCCGGTAAAGTTGACGCGGCGGACGGCCGGCGCGGCGATCAGGCGTTCCACCACTTTCGGCGCATCCTGCGGCGCGTTGGTGATGACGTTGACCACGCCCGGCGGGAAACCGGCATCTTCAAACGCGCTGCCGATCAGGCGGTGCAGGGCAGGGCACAGTTCCGAGGCCTTCAGGATCACGGTATTGCCGCAGGCGAGCGGCATGGCGACCGCGCGGGTGCCAAGGATGACCGGCGCATTCCACGGCGCGATGCCAACCACCACGCCGCAAGCCTGGCGCACGCCCATGGCCAGCGAACCGGGGACGTCGGACGGTATGACTTCTCCGCTGATCTGGGTGGTCATGGCCGCCGCTTCGCGCAGCATATTGGCCGCCAGCGTGACGTTGAACTGATACCACATCGGCGCACCGCCGGCTTCGGCGACGCCGCGTTCGACGAATTCGGCGCGGCGCGCTTCCATCGCATCGGCGGCTTTCATCAGCAAGGCGCGGCGTGCGCCCGGCAGCATGGCCGACCACGCAGGGAAGGCCGCCTGCGCGGCTTGCACCGCGCGGTCAACGTCTTCCAGCGATGCGGCGGCGGCGCGGGTGGCCACCTCGCCGTTGGCCGGATTGCGGCGCTCGAACACGGCGCCGTTGTGGGCGGCGGCAGAGGCGCCGCCTATCAGCAGATCGGTATTGAACATGGTTGTCTCCTCGTGTTTTTATTGTAGGGTTTAACCGCGTTTATAGGTTTGCAGGCCTGGCTTGATGGTCTTATCGTCCAGGAACTGCTTGAGGCCTTGGGCGCGACCCTTTTCCGGATCGCGGTAGTTGGACTGGTCGACCTTGGCGTACAGGTAGTCTTCGTTCTGCTCCCAGGTCAGTTCGCGGCAGCGTTTGAAACCGTTCTTGGCGATGCGCAGTACAGTTGGCGACTTGGCCAGCAGCTTTTCCGCCAGCGCCAGTACAGTTTCACGCAACTGTGCGCGCGGCACGCTCTTGTTGACCAGGCCCATGGCGGCGGCTTCCTGGCCGGTGAAGGTGTCGCCGGTCATGATGTAGTGCAGCGCCTGGCGGTGGCCCATGGTGTCGGCCACGGCCTTGCTGACCAGGTTGCCCGGCGGGATGCCCCAGTTGATTTCGGACAGGCCGAACACCGCTTCGTCGGCGGCGATGGCCAGGTCGCAGGCCACCAGCGGCGAGAACGCGCCGCCGAAGCACCAGCCGTTGACCATGGCGATGGTCGGCTTGGAGTACATGCGCAGCAGCTTCCACTGCCATTGCGAGCAGTCGCGGCGCAGGCGTTCCTGGAAGATTTCCGGCTTGCCGTCGTTCTCGCGGAAGTATTCTTTCAAATCCATGCCGGCGGTCCAGCTGTCGCCGGCGCCGGTCAGGACGATCACTTGTGCCTCGTCGTCCAGCTCCAGCGTCTCCAGCACGTCGATCATTTCGCGGTTAAGCGTCGGGCTCATGGCGTTGCGTTTATCCGGGCGGTTGAGGGTGATCCAGCCGATGCTGTTTTCAATATCGACCTTCACGGTTTCCCATCGGCCTGCGTATTTGGACATACAATATCTCCTGTGTGTGTAAGTTTGTTATCAGGCTACCTGATATGTACCTTATACTATACCCACCTTTTACGTTTTTCAAGATGAATTTTTATGGTTAAAGCAAATTCCGATTCCAAGCCCGTGGGACTGGCCTATCTGGTGGGGCGGCTGGACCACATTTTGAACAAGCGCCTGCGCGATTGCGTGGCGCCTGCCGGACTGACGGTGCCGCAGTACACGGCACTGACGGTGTTCCGCGCGCATGGCGCGTTGTCGAATGCGCAGCTGGCGGTGCGCATCATGACCACCCCGCAGTCGGCCAATGAGATGGTGAAGTCGATGGAGGGGAAGGGCTGGATCGAGCGCAAGCCCGATCCGTCGCATGGACGCATCATCCAGATCACGCTGACCGATGAAGGCCACGCGATTCTGGCGCAATGCGATTCCAAGGTGCGCGAGGTGGAGATGCAGATGTTCCCCGGCACTAGCGAGGAACAGCGCACGCTGCTGCATGCGCAGTTGAAGGGCGCGGTGCGCGCCCTCAGTCTGGAAGGTCTTTAAGCCTGCGCTTCTTCTTCGCGCAGCTGCGCGCTCATGCCGTCGCAGCTGGCGGACCAGCGGGTCAGCCATTCCGGCAGCGCCGGCGATTGTTCCTGCATGCCGAGATCGCGCACGATGTCGGCCGGCGGCACTGTGCCTTTGGCCGAACGGAATACGCCGCGCATCACCACCACGCCGGCCACGCGGCCATCCTTGACGAAACGATGTTCGAGAAAGCTCCACTTGTCGTCCCAGCCCAGCATGCGGGTGTGGATTTCAAACGTCTGGAACACTTTCAGCTCGCGGCGGAATTTGCCCCAGGCGTCGCCGACAATGGGCACGGCCTTGTGCCGCAGCGCGGTGCGGAAGGCGCCGGTTTTCAGCACAAAGTCCATGCGGCCGACGTCGGCCAGCGTGAAGTAGCGGCCGTTGGTGACGTGACGGTTCAGGTCAAGGTCCAGCGGCCAGACGCGCATGCGCACCACGGTGGTGGCAAACGGATCGGCCTTCATGCGCCACGGGCGTTTGAGCAGCATCCAGAACAGTCGGAACCAGAGATTCATAGTGTACAGGTGAAGGTGAGTAGAGAATGGCCACCACTATAGGGGAGCGGAATCTGATAAGGTAGGTGCGGAAATGACTTATTTCATGCGAAACCTGCCAATATGCACCTGACCTTGCTCTTTGCCGACCAGTGTTCGGCCGCCAGCGCCACCACGGCGCTGGAGCTGCTTACCGCCGCCAACCTGTTCGCCGGCGCGCCGGTCTTCGACGTCGTCACCGCCTCGCTGGACGGCAAGCCGGTGCGCACGCTGCGCGGTCAGAGCTTGCAGCCGGAAGCGGCGCTTGGCGAGATCGCCCGTACCGATCTGGTGCTGATCCCCGGCTTTCTGTTCACGCTGCGCGAGGCCTTGCCGGGCTTTGGCCGCTATGGCGCGTGGGTGCGGCAACAGCATGCCCAGGGCGCGGTGCTGGCCACTATGTGCACCGGCACCTTCCTGTTGGCGGAGACCGGCCTGCTCACCGGCGCGCGCGCCACCACGCACTGGGCCTTCGCCGACCTGTTCCGCCAGCGCTATCCCGATGTGCGCATGGATGAACGCGAAACCCTGTGCGAGGACAATGGCTTCATCACCAGCGGCGGCGCCAGCGCCGCCATGGATTTGCTGCTGCACCTGATCCGCCGTTACGGCTCGCTGGATCTGGCGCAGAAATGCAGCCGCTATCTGCTGATCGATAACGCCCGCAGCGAACAATCGGTGTATGTGATGTGGTCCATGCCCAAGAGTCATGGCGATGCCGATATCCTGCGCGTGCAGAACTGGCTGGAGGAGCACTACGATCAGCCGCTGTCGATCGACGAACTGGCGCCGCGCTTCGGTTTCGGCGTGCGTAATTTCATGCGCCGTTTCAAGGACGCCACCGGCTACACGCCACTGGCCTACCTGCAAACGCTGCGTATCGAAAAAGCCAAGCATTTGCTGGAAGCGACCCGCATGAGCCTCGACAGCATTACCTTCAAAGTGGGATATGAGGACAGTAATTCGTTCCGCCGCCTGTTCCGGCAGCGGGTGGGGCTGCTGCCCGCGGCGTACCGGAAGAAGTTCCAGCCGCAGGCAGCATAGGGAGGAGGCTTACTTGTTCAGCAGCGAATGCTTGCGGGCGTAGCCGAAGTACACCACCAGGCCGATCGCCAGCCAGATGATGAAGGCGACCCAGGTGAACCAGCTCAGGTAAGCCATCAGCGTCACGCAGAAGATCACGGCCAGCGCGGGCACCACCGGCACACCCGGGCAGCGGAAGGCGCGCTTCAGGTCCGGACGGGTCTTGCGCAGGATGACGATGGCGATCGACACCAGGCTGAATGCGGCCAGCGTGCCGATGTTGACCAGTTCATTCAGCACATTCAGCGGCACCAGCGCGGCCAGGATGCCGAACACGATGCCGACCAGCCAGGTGCAGAAGAACGGCGTCTGGAAGCGCGGATGCACTTTCGCCAGCCGGGCCGGCAGCAGGCCATCGCGCGACATGGCGTAGATGATGCGGGTCTGACCAAAGGCCATCACCAGAATCACGGTGGTCATGCCGAGAATGGCGCCCAGGTCGACGAATCCGGCGAACCAGTTTTCACCGGCCTTTTGCAGCGCCAGCGTGACCGGGTGGTCGATGCCGAGGAATTCCTTGAACGGCACGATGCCGGTCATGATGCCCGAGACGATCACGTACAGCACGGTGCACACGGCCAGCGAGCCGATAATGCCGATCGGCAGATCGCGTTCCGGACGTTTCACTTCTTCCGCCGCCGAGGTCACGGCGTCGAAACCGATGAAGGCGAAAAACACCAGCGCCGCGGCGCTCAACGTGCCGCCCATCCCGTACGGCATGAATGGCTGCCAGTTGGCCGGCGTCACGTGACGCGCGCCCACCACGATAAACAGCAGCACCACGCTGATCTTGATGACCACCATGATGTTGTTCATGCGCGCCGATTCGCGCACGCCGATGCTCAGCATCGCGGTCAGCAGCATCATGATGCACAACGCCGGCAGGTTGATGAAGGTGGTCACACCGGGCAGGGCGCCCGGCGCGGCCGTCAATTCCACTGGCAGATGCAGGTTGAAGCCGGACAGCAGCGACTGGAAGTAGCCCGACCAGCCGACCGACACGGCGGAGGTGGCGAGGCCATATTCCAGCAGCAGGTCCCAGCCGATCATCCACGCGGCCAGTTCGCCCAGCGTGGCATAGGAGTAGGTGTAAATGGAGCCGGCCACCGGTACGGTGGAAGCAAATTCGGCGTAGCACAGCGCTGCGAAGCCGCAGGCGATGGCCGCCACCACGAAGGACAAGGTCAGCGCGGGACCGGCTGTGACGGCCCCCGTACCGGTCAACACGAAGATGCCGGTACCGACGATAGCGCCGATACCCATCAGGATCAGGTCAAAAGGACCGAGTACTTTCGCCAGGCCGCCCGGTTTTTGGGCAGTGGCGATCATGTCATCCAGATTCTTGGTTCTAAAGATGCTCAAAATGGCTCCAATTTTATTGTGGTTATCGTGATTCCCGGCCTGGCCTTGTGGGCGTCGATGGTCGGGCGACCGCAAATAATACAATATCATGGAGCTAACGGGTATCCGTGTTTTCGATAGCCAGCAGCGAGGAGACATACAACAGGAAGCGGTCTTCCAGCCGCGCCATGTTCAGGCCCGTCATGTCGCCAATGCGGCGCAAGCGGTAATCCAGCGTGTTGCGGTGGATGTGCAGGGCCTCCGCCGTGGCGGCCGGGTGGCCGTCGTGGGCGAACCAGGCGTCCAGTGTGCGCTGCAGCACATCGCGGTTCTTGCCCAGTTTTTCCACCGGGGCGCGCAGTTGCGCCGCCTGCCAACCGGTGTTCAGGCCAGACAGCAGTACAGGCAGCGCATGGTCGTAATAACTGTACAGGTGTTGCGCGGCACCATTGGCGGCACCATTGCGCGGGGCGCGTGCGCGGGCGATGCGGGCTGCGGCTTGGGCGCTGCGGAAGGAGGTCGCCACGCCTTCCGCACCCTGCAAGGCGATGCCCATGGTGAGCGTATGCGGTTGCGGGCAAACGGCCCGCACGCTGGTGGCCAGGGTGTGCAGCTGTTTTTCGTGGCCTGGGCCGGGCGCATCGTAAAACGTCAGAATCGCCAGCTCCTGCGGGCCGGATGCGGCGGTCAATGCCGCGGGCAGGCGGGCTTGCAGGCGCAGTTGCAGGGCGTGGAGGTCGGCGCCATCCTCCAGTTCCAGCAGGTAGACGGCGTGCATGCGCTCAAAGTTCACGCCCAGGCGGTGCGCCCATGCCGCCAGATCGGCGGATTGGCCGTGCGCCCCGTTGATCAGCTTAAGCACAAAGGCTTCGCGGTAGCGCGAATCGCGCTGCAGTTCACCGGCCAATTGCGCCTGTTCGAGGATCATCTCGGCGGTCAGGCGCACCAGTTCACCGAACTGGCGTACCTCATCCGGTGCGCCGCTCAGGCCCACGGCGCCGCATACCTGGCCGTGTACCGTCAAAGGCAGGTTGATGCCCGGCTGCGCGCCGTGCATATTGCGGGCGCTGACCTCGTCGATTTCGATGGTCAGCTTCTTGGCCAATGCCAGCAGCGCTCCCGCATGCAGTTCGCCTATGCGCGCAGGGTTGCCGCTGGCGATGATGCTGCCGCTGGCATCCATGACGTTGACGTTGTAGGGAATGATGCGCATGGTCCGTGTGACGATGTCCTGCGCCAGCTCGGTGCTTAAAATATCCATACGCTGCATTTTAGGGCATTTGCACAGGAATTGAGGCTCTGTATGCGGAAGATTGGGGCGTCATGCCAATGATTTTTTGTGATGGTTTCCAGATAATCGCTCATATTATTAAAAAACCGGAGACCTGCATGAGCACTTTGGACGGCGCCTACAAAAAGGCCAGCTGGCACCTGATTCCCTTTATCTTCGTCTGCTACCTGTTCAACTATCTGGACCGCGTGAACGTCGGCTTCGCCAAGCTGGAGATGCTGGACGCCCTCAAATTAAGCAATACCGTCTATGGCCTCGGCGCCGGCATCTTCTTCATCGGCTATGTGCTGAGCGGCGTGCCGAGTAACCTGATCCTGCATAGAATCGGCGCGCGCCGCTGGATTTCGGTGATGATGGTCGCCTGGGGCGCGCTATCCGCCTGCATGCTGTTCGTGACCACGCCAACCTCGTTCTACGTGCTGCGCTTCTTCACCGGCGTGGCGGAAGCGGGCTTCTTCCCAGGCATGGTGCTGTACTTCACGCACTGGTTCCCGACCCGGAAGCGCGGCCAGGTGATGGCCTTGTTCATGTCGGCGATTCCCATTTCCGGCTTGATCGGCGGCCCGCTGTCCGGCTGGATGCTGTCGCACTTCTCGGCCGGGCAAGGCGGCATGGCCGGCTGGCAGTGGCTGTTCCTGCTGCAAGGCCTGCCGACCGTGCTGCTGGGCGTTGGCGTGTACTTCTACCTGAACGACGGCATCGCCCAGGCCCGGTGGCTGAGCGCTGAGGAAAAATCCGCCATGCAGGCGGCGCTGGCGGCCGACGAGCAGCAGCGCGCGGCCACCAGCAGCATAGGCCAGTCGTTCGGCGCGGTGCTGCGCAACGGCAGCGTGTGGATGCTGGGCGTGATCTACTTCTGCATCCAGATGGGGGTGTATGCGATTAATTTCTGGCTGCCGTCGATTATCAAATCGCTGGGCTTCGAGAGCGCGGTGACGGTGGGCTGGCTGAGCGCCGTGCCATATCTGATGGCCGCCGTGTTCATGGTGTGGGCCGGCCGCTCGGCCGACAAGCACCGCGAGCGCCGCTTCCACGTCTCGCTGCCGATGGTCATGGGACTGGTCGGCCTGATGATGGCGGCGAATTTTTCCAGCAATGCGCTGATCGTGATGATCGGTTTGAGCATGGCGACCATGGGCGCGCTGGCGGCGCTGGCGCAATTCTGGTCGCTGCCGGCGGCCTTCCTTGGCAGCGCGGCGGCGGCGGGCGGGCTGGCGCTGATTAACTCGCTGGGCCAGATCGCCGGTTTCGTCAGCCCTTTCCTGGTCGGCTGGATCAAGGATGCGACCCAAAGTACCGATATGGCCTTGTATATTTTGTCCAGTGTGCTGCTGCTTGGTGCGATACTGGTGCTGAGCATTCCCGCCAAACTGGTTAATCGATAAGAGCATCCGATGAAAATAGTCATAGCGCCCGATTCGTTCAAGGAGAGCCTGACGGCGATGGCTGTCGCCAACGAGATCGAGGCCGGTTTTCGCGAAGTCTTCCCCGATGCCGAATACCGCAAGCTGCCGGTGGCGGACGGCGGCGAAGGCACAGTGCAAGCCATGATCGACGCCAGCGGCGGCAAGCTGCTGGCCTTGCAGGTCACAGGCCCGCTGGGCGAACCGGTATCGGCGTTTTACGGCTTGATGGGCGACGGCCAGACGGCGGTGATTGAAATGGCCGCCGCCAGCGGGCTGGAACTGGTGGCGCCATCGCGGCGCGATCCGTTGCGCACCACCAGCTGCGGCACCGGCCAGTTGATCCGCAACGCGCTCGACGCCGGAGCGCGGCGCTTTGTGCTGGGCGTGGGCGGCAGCGCCACCAATGACGGCGGCGCCGGCATGCTGCAGGCGCTGGGCGGACGTTTGCTGGACGCCGCCGGCGCCGACCTGGCGCCCGGCGGCGGCGCGCTCGACCGGCTGGACCGCATCGACCTGTCCGGCCTCGATGCACGCATTGGGGACTGCGTGTTCGATGTGGCCTGCGATGTCAGCAACCCGCTGGTCGGCCCGCAGGGCGCCTCGGCCATCTTCGGGCCGCAGAAGGGTGCGACGCCGCAGATGGTGGCGCAGTTGGACGACAATCTGCGCCACTATGCCGCCATCATTGCGCGCGATGTCGGGCAGAACGTGGCCGACGTGCCGGGCGCCGGCGCCGGCGGCGGCATCGGTGCGGCCATGATGGTGTTCCTCGGCGGCCGCCTGCGCCCGGGCAGCGAAATCGTCACTGCCGCCGTGGGACTGGACGCGGCGGTGGCCGATGCGGACCTGGTGATCACCGGCGAAGGCCGTATCGACGGACAGACCGTCCAGGGCAAAACGCCGGTCGGCGTGGCGCGTGTGGCGCAGCGCCATGGCAAGCCGGTGATCGCGATTGGCGGTTCGCTCGGAACCGGGGCGGCAGCGGCGCATGAGCATGGCATTCATGCGGTATTCGGCTCCGTCAGCCGGCCGTGCACGGTGGAGGAGGCGCTGGCCGCCGCTGCCGTCAACGTGCGCAGCGCGGCGCGCAACATCGCCGCCACGTTACGATTGGGAGCTGGCCTGCGCATGTGATAGAGTGGTTTCCCATGTAAGGTATGGGAAGGGCTCTCATGGCGCGAGGCGAACTGCCTTCGATTAAGGTGCAAATCTATAGCCTGGTATGGGCTTGCGCTTTGCCGGCTATTGTCGGTTTTGCGCTACTGACGACGCATTTCATCGAACGCGAACGCGATCAGATCAAGACCGATACGCTGATCACGGCGCGCGCGCTGATCCAGGCGGTGGACCGTGACCTGAACACCGGCATCACCGTGGCGCTGGCGTTGTCCCACTCGGCCAATCTCGATAAAGGCGACCTGGCGGCCTTCCATGCGGAGGCGAAGAATGCCCTGCGTGCCGAATTCCCCGGTTTTAACTTCGTCCTGAGCGACCGCAACTCGGTACAGCTGCTGAACACCGCGCTCCCGTACGGCCCTTTGCTGCCGGATCCCGCCAGCGCAGCGCGCATCCGCAAGGTGTTCGATACCGGCAAAGTGGTGATCTCCGACGTGTTTATCGGCGGCGCGCTGAAACGTCCGCTGGTGGCGATCCATGTACCGGTGCTGCGCGACGGTAAAGTGGCCTACTGCCTGTCCTCCGCATTTGTACCTGAGCGCCTGGGGCAAACGCTGAAGGAGCAGCGCCTGCCGCCGGACCGCGTGGTGGCCATCTTCGATTCCCAGGGCGTGATCGTGGCGCGCACGCTGGATCCGCAAAACTCGGTCGGCAAGAAGGGCGCACCCTCGCTGCTCGCGCAAATGCCGGTCAGGATGGAGGCGGCGGTGGAGGCCACCACGCTGGAAGGCCTGCCGGTATATTCAATGTACAGCCGTTCGCCGTTCAGCGGCTGGGCGGTGGTGATCGGTGTGCCGCGCAGCGTGGTGTGGTCCGAAATGCTGGCCTCCGTCATGTGGATAGGGCTGGGCGTGCTGGCGCTGCTGCTGGCCGGCTTTTGCGCCGCCTGGTTGTATGCCCGTAGTATCGGCCGCTCGCTGGAACAGGCCAATATGGCCAAGGATGCCTTCGTCGCCAATATGAGCCACGAACTGCGCACGCCGATGAATGCGGTGCTGGGCATGGCGCATTTGCTGGGCTCCACCAAACTATCGCCCGAGCAGAGCCGCTATCTGGAGATGATACGAGCCTCGGGTCAATCGCTGCTCGGCATCCTGAACGACATTCTGGACTTCTCCAAGATGCAGGCCGGGAAGGTGGAGCCGCATCCGGTGCGCTTCAAGCTCGATGATGTGATGCACGCGGTGGCCACCATCATGAGCGTCAGCGCCGGCGAAAAGGAGCTGGAGCTGTGCATGGCGGTGGAACCGGATGTGCCGCGCATGTTGATCGGCGACGCGCTGCGCCTGCAGCAGGTGCTGGTCAACCTGGCCGGCAACGCGGTCAAGTTCACGGAAAAAGGCGAAGTCTCGGTGCTGGTGCAAAAGATGACGGCCGCGCCGCTGACATTGCGCTTCCGCGTGCGCGACACCGGCATCGGCATGAACAAGGAACAGCTGGCGCGTTTGTTCTCGCCATTTACGCAGGGCGACCTGTCGTTCACGCGGCGCTTTGGCGGCACCGGGTTGGGACTGACCATCACCAAAAACCTGATCGACATGCTGGGCGGCTCGATCCAGGTGGACAGCGAGCCGGGGCAGGGCAGCGAATTCCGCTTTACGCTGGCTTTCACCGAGGCCGCCGACGCCGAGCCGCCGCGCACGCTGAGCAAGCTGCACGTACTGGTGGTGGACGATAATCGCACCAGCCGCACCTTCATCAGCAAGACCATCGTATCGTGGGGCTGGAGCAGCGACCGCGCGGCATCCGGCGAGGAGGCGCTGGCGCGGCTGCGCTCCGGCATCCGCTACGACGTGGTGCTGGTCGACAGCCTGATGCCGGGCATGGACGGCATGGCGACCATGCACGCCATCCGCCAGCTGGCGCCGGTGCCGGTGATTTGCCTGGTCAATGCCAGCACGCGCGGCAAGCTGATGCAGGAAATGGCGGAAGCCAGCGTCGCCGCCTTCCTTACCAAGCCGGTTACCGCATCCAGCCTGTTCGACGCGGTGCAAACGGCGCTGGCGCCGGTGGCGCACGACGGTGAGGCCGCCGCGTCGCTGCTCCTGCCGGCGCTGGACGGCGCGCGCATCCTGCTGGTGGAGGATAACCCGGTCAACCAGAACGTCGCGCGCGGCATACTGGAACAGGCTGGCGCGCAGGTCACGGTGGCGGACAACGGCCAGCTGGCGCTGGACCGGTTGGCCGGCGGCGCGTTCGATCTGGTGCTGATGGACGTGCAGATGCCCGTCATGGACGGCTTTACCGCCACCCGCAAGATCCGTCAGGAGCTGCGCCTGACGCTGCCCGTCATCGCCATGACGGCAGGCGTCATGGAGTCCGAGCGCGAGCAGTGCACCAGCGCCGGCATGGACGACTTCATCGCCAAGCCGATCGACGTCGAACAGATGTTCGCCACGCTGGCGCGCCATTTATCAAGGCTGTAGCAGCTCCACGCCGTACGGCTCCAGCGTCAACGCATCCTGCCAGGCCTTACCGCCCAGCACGCCGGTGGCGGGGGCGGCCAGCGGGACTTGCTGCTTGTTGGTGGTGGTGTTCACATACAGCGTGCGGCCCTGCACCTCGCGCGCGTACACGCCTTCCGGCGTGACCGGGCCGCGCTTGATCCCGAGCTGTTGGTACAGGCTGCGATACAGGGCCTGCATCACCGGCCGTTGCGCCGCCGTGGCCACATAGATGGCCTGGCCGCGCCCGTAGCGGTTGAGCGTGATGGCCGGCGGCGCGTCCTCGACATTGCTCAGGCGGGCCAGTACGCTGGCGCTGGATGGCTCCAGCACTTCATAGAAATTGGTGCTGGTAACCAGCTTCTGGCCGTTGAATTCCACCTCCAGCGGGGCGGGGGCGTTGTAGAACGCGCTGGTGCGCAGGCCGAACACATCGCTCAGGCCGCCGGGCAGGGCGGTGTTAAACCACTGGCCATGTTCGTCGATCTTGGCGGAAAACGCCGTCATCACCACCGTACCGCCCTGCTCGACATAGCTGCGCAGGGCCGCCGCGCTGCGCTGGTCCATCACCAGCCCGGCGGGCACCACTACCAGCTGGTAGCGGCTCAGCTCATCGTGGCCGATATTGATGACGGCGGTATCGATATTGTCGTTGAACACAGGCGCGAAGGCATTGTGCAGCTGGTCCATATACTGGATGGTGAAATAATTGCGCATCGTGTTGGACGGGCCGGGCGGGGTGGATGCGTTGCGGCTGTCGAAGGAATAGGCAAACGCGACTTTCGGCGCCGCGTAGCGCGGGAAGCCCATGCCTTGCAGGCGCTGGAATTCCTTGGCGATGGCGCCGAATTCGTTCAGCCGCCACGATGGCCGGTCGTCATGGTCTAGCAGGCCCATCAGCATTTGCTCTTCGCCGCCGAGATGGGAGTTGTACGTCCACGCCAGCACCGCCTGCGAGCCCAGCAGCAGGCCGAAGTGCGCCCACATGCGCGAACGGCCCTTGGTGCCGTAATAGCCGGGGCCGCCGGCGGTAAATTCATTGAACCAGATCGGCGTTTCCATGCCGGCCTTCATCATCAAGGCTTCGAAGCCGGCGCCGATCGGCTCGCCCGGATAGAAGCCCATGGCGCCGTAGTGGGCGTACTGGCGATAGCTGGACAGGTAGTCGAAGCCCTTGCGCCCCGCGCTGTCCCACAGGTTGGAGATGGCCGGTTTGTCGGGCGCGTAGCGGGCGCGCACGCGCTCCAGGTCGCCCAGCACGGCGATGGTGTTGTCGGACCAGAAGCGGCGCAGGTCGAGATTGCGCTCGGCCGGGCCGGGGCCGTCGGCGTACGGCAGCTGGACCTCATCCCAGTGGCTCACGCGGCGCGACCAGCGCTGGGTGGCCCAGGCCTGGTTGAGTGCGTCCAGCGTGCCGTATTTGCGCTGCAGCCAGGTGACGAAGCGGGCGCGGTCCGCCTTGGAGTACGACATGAAGGTGTTGCCGATTTCATTATCAAAGCCGATGGCGATCACGGCCGGGTGCCTGGCGTAGCGCTTGAGCAGCTGTTCGGCCAGGCGCACGGCCAGGCGGCGGTAGTCGGGATCGCTGATATCGAGCATGTAGCGCTCGGCCGGGTGCACCACGTCGCCCTGGGCATTCACCAGGTTCACGCCCGGATACTTGCGATGCAGCCACAGCGGCGCGGGAGTGCCGGGGATGTCCAGAACCACCTTGATGCCGTTCTCGTGCATCTGGTCGAGGATGCGCTCTAACGGCGCCAAGGCGAACTTGCCTTCCTCCGGCTCGAAATAGTCCCACGACAGGTCGCCCATGCGCACCACGTTGAACCCGGCCTGCTTCATCAGGGCGATGTCGGTACGGATCTGCGCCGGCGAGCGGTCGACCGGCTGGTAGCAGGTGCCGACATACAGTTGGCCGGGGCCGGGCCAGGCCTGCCGGATGGATGCGGTTGCGGCAGGGACGGCGGGAACGGCCAGAGCGCCGCTGCCGGTCAGCAAAGCCAGTGCGCAGATCATGGCGGCTGGGAACTTCATGTGTCGACTCCTTTATGTTGTTATAAAGGCGCCAGCTTAGATTCCGGCCTGACAGGCAGCGTAGCGTCAGCATGGCAAATCCTATCAAAAACCCGAAATTGCAAGGATTTTGCCCGGAAATGCTAGCCGGCCAGGGCCGATTGCGCCGCCAGGCTGCGGAATGCCTTCGGCGTGGAGCCGTATTCATCCTTGAACAGTTTGTTGAAGTAGGGGACGTTGGCGTAGCCGACGGAGTAGGCGATCTCAGCCACCGTGGAGCTGCGGCTGTCGGTGAGCAGGCGGGCCGCCTCGGCCAGGCGCAATTTGTTCAGGTAGACGCTGAACGTCATGCCCAGCTCCGCCTTGAGGACTTCGTTGACTTTCTTGCGGTTGGCGCCGGTTTCTGCGGCCACGGTTTCCAGGTCGAGCTCCGGGTTGGCATAGTTGCTGGAAATGAAGCGCAGGACCGCGGCTTTTTCCTTGTCCCGGTAAGGCTCAAGGGTCAGTTGCCGATAGGCCTTCAGGGGCAAATCCTGCTTGAGCTGGGTACTCAGGCTGGCCCGCAAGGCGCGCGCATGCGCGACGAAAAACCAGGCGCCGAAGCCCGCGCAACCGGCCGCCAGGAATATCAGCAGGGCGGCAATATAGCGATAATCGCGCCCGTTGAGCGAAAGTTCGGAGATTTCGACGTATGAATCGACGTTGCGCGGACTCTGTGAGCTGGTGCCGAAGCCGATTTTGGCCACGCGCTCCAGCTTGTACGTCTGGCGGGAGAGATCCCGTTTCAGCAGACCGAACCACCATTCAGGTATGCTCAGGTGGGTCAGATTCAGATTGCTGCGCAGTCCGCGCTCGTTACAGGCGAAAAAAGTCTGCGGAGGCGGATAGGTCAGCAGCTCGCCACGCCGCGAGAATTGCTCGTCGAAGGTGGGGATCACCATCGTCAGGGAATTGGCGGGACTGCATTTTGCCACCAGTTCCACCGAGCTGTATCGGCTCAAGTCGATCAGCGCGGGGGCGCCTGCGCGGTCCACGAAGTGCAGATCGGCGGAGGCGTATTCGCCTTTCCCCGTTCCCACGCCGGCAAGCTTGAAGTCGAAACGCAGGCGCTCGTTGCCCACATCCACCCGGGCCTGCCGGTTGCGGCCTTCCGTTGCCAATGGCAGGCGCCAGGGAAATGGCGCGGCCTGCGCCGGCAGCAATGGCGTGCGCAGGTAGCTTTGGTAAAGGCAGATGGATGCGACCAGCGCATCGACAAGCAATAACAGCAGCAGGGCCACCAGGGCCTGTTTGTAGAACTTTTGCATAGCCCGAATCATAACAGTTCAGGCGGCGCGCCACTCCACCCGGTTGCGGCCCGATTTCTTGGCCTGGTAGAGCAGGGTGTCGGCGGCGGAGAACAGTTCGGCGCCCGATTCGGCGGCCGCGCTGCCGAGCGTTGCGCCGCCGGCGCTCACGGTGAGCACCGGCGCCACGCCGGAGGCTTCGTGCGGGATCTGCAAATCCGCGATGGCCGCGCAGATGCAGCTCACCACCTGCTGCGCCTGCGCCGCCTCGGTGTCCGGCAACAGCAGCACCAGCTCTTCGCCGCCGTAGCGCGCCGCCAGGTCGGCCGGGCGCCGCAGGCCGGAAGCGGCGGTGCGCGCCACCGCGCGCAGGGCGCGGTCGCCGGCCGGGTGGCCGTAGAAGTCGTTGTACTGCTTGAAGGCGTCGATATCCAGCAGCGCCAGCGACAGCGGCCGGCCGCTGCGGCGGCTGCGCTGCCATTCGGCTTCGTAGACTTCGTCGAAGCGGCGGCGGTTGGCCAGCTCGGTCAGGCCGTCGACATGGGCCAGATGCTCCAGCATGCGGCGCTGGCGCACCATCTGCAGGTGCATGGCCACGCGCGCCATCACCACGGTTTCGTTGAACGGCTTGGCGATGTAGTCGGCCGCGCCCATTTTCAGGCCATTGGCCTCGTCTTCCGGCCGGCCCAGGCCGGAGATGAAGATCACGGTGATATGCGCGGTCTGGGCATCGGCGCGCAGGCGGCGCAGCACTTCATAGCCGTCCATGTCCGGCATCACCACGTCCAGCAGGATCAGGTCCGGCAGGTGGCGGGCGGCGCGTTCCAGCGTCTGCTCGCCATTCTTCGCCAGCAGCACGGTGTGTTCCGGCTTGAGCAGTTCCGCCAGCACTTGCCGGTTCACGATGTCGTCGTCGGCCACCAATACTTTTTGGGTTCCCGCGAAATTCATCAGCTAACTTCCAGTTCGTTGTGCAGTGCGCGCGACAATGCACCCAGCGGAGCCAAGGCGTGGTGATACTCGATGTCGTCAACGGCGCGCTGGATCGCCGTCAGTTGTTCCGCGTGGTGTGAGACTGCCGGCAGCGCGCGCAGTTCCGTCAATACGTCTTCGGCACGGGCGTCGTCGCTGCGCAGATAGGCTTCCAGCCGGGCGATCAGCAATCGGGCATCGCTGTCGCGGTAACGCAGCGGCGCCGGCGCCTCGCCCAGCTGCGCCAGGCCGCCCACCACCAGATCGAGGCCGTCCGCCAGTTCGGCGGCCAGCATGGGGATGCGGTCGGCGCGCTCGTTGCGCATGGCCTGTTCCAGCGCCTGCGCCTGCGACGCCAGATGGAGCGCGCCGATATAGGCGGCGGTCGACTTCAGGTTGTGCGTCAGGCTGTAAAGCAGGTCATGCTGGCCGCCGGCGATGGCTTCGCGTATTGTCTGTGCGGCTGGCTGGTATTCCTGGAGGAAGCCGCGGATGCGCTTATCCAGCCGGCCGCGCTGGCGGTCGACGCCGTCCAGCGCCTGCTGCCAGTCGACGCCGGGGATGGACGGCAACGGCGCGCTGGCGCCGGCATGGTCGGATGGCGGCGGCGTTATTTGCAGAGCGACGCTGGCTTGGGCGCGGCGGGCGGCCAGGCGCGCCGGCGGTATCCATTTGATCAGGGTGCGGAACAACTGCTCCGGCACGATGGGCTTGGTGATGTGATCGTTCATGCCGGCCGCCAGACTCCTGTCGCGGTCCCCAGCCATGGCGTAGGCGGTCATGGCGACGATGGGCAGGTGCTTGCAGCGCTCGATGGCGCGGATGCGGCGGGTGGCGGTCAGGCCGTCCATTTCGCGCATCTGCACATCCATCAGCACCAGATCGTAATCGGTCTGCTCCACCATGCGCAGCGCTTCGCCGCCATGTTCGGCGACGTCGATCTGCATGCGGGCGGCGGACAGGAAATCCAGCGCCACCTCGCGGTTGTTGGCGTTGTCCTCCACCAGCAGGATGCGCGCGCCGTCCAGCGCCGACAGGTCGCGCAGCGCCAGGCCGGCGTTGTCGGAACGGCGCAGTTCACGCGCGGGCAGCTGCGGCGCCAGCGGCCAGTCTACCGGCGCCGTGTGCTGGTCGGCGATGCCGAGACGGACGATGAAGCTGAAGCGGCTGCCGATGCCGGCGGTGCTCATCACCTGAATGTCGCCGCCCATCAGCTCCACCAGCTGGCGCGAGATGCTCAGCCCCAGGCCGGTGCCGCCGTATTTGCGGGTGGTGGTGGCGCCGGCCTGGTGGAAGGACTGGAACAAGCCTTCCACTTGCGAAGGACGCATGCCGATGCCGGTATCGCTGACCGAGAAGCGCAGCGCCACCGTGTCGGCGGTCTTGTCCATCAGCTCCACGGCGACGATGATTTCGCCGCGCTCGGTGAATTTGACGGCGTTGCTGGTCAGATTGATCAGCACCTGGCTCAGTCGCAGCGGATCGCCGACCAGGCGTGGCGGCACATTGCTGTCGACGCGCATCTTGAACTCCACGCGCGCGGCATCGGACTTGATGACGGTCAGGCTGGCCAGATGGTCCAGCATCTCCCGCAGTTCGAACGGCGCGGACTCCAGCCCCAGCTTGCCGGCTTCGATCTTGGAAAAATCGAGAATGTCGTTAATCACCGCCAGCAGGTGTTCGCCGGCGCCGAGGATTTTGCCCAGATAGTTTTGCAGCTTGGGATTCGGCTCGGTCATCAGCGCCAGACGGCTCATGCCGATGATGGCGTTCATTGGCGTGCGGATCTCGTGGCTCATATGGGCCAGGAATTCAGACTTGGTGCGCGTGGCTTCTTCCGCCCGCAGCATGGCGCTCTGCATGGCCTTGGTGCGCAGGCCGAGGATGCGGGTGAAGATCAGCATGTCGAATATATTCCCGAACTGCAGCGCGTGCATGGTCCAGAAATTGGCGTCCACTTTACCGCCGATCACCTGGCTGAGTGTTGCCGACGAGGCAAAGCTCACGCCCCAGCCGATCAGGAAGTAGATGCCGACCGCGTTGCCGCGGCGCGCATGGAAGTAGGCGCCGGGCAGTCCAAGCAGCATCGGCATCACGCCCAGCGTGCTGACCACCACCACCAGCGTTTCCACGCTCATGATGTCGGTCATGTAGGCGAGGGCGCCGATCACGCACAGCACCGCGCCGCCCCGCATCAGGCGACTGAAGATGCGGTCCTTGCCAGGACGGGCCAGCGCCTGCTCGACGAACAGATAGGCGCCGCAGGAGGCCAGCAGCGCGAACACGCCGCCGGCGTGGATGCTCATCCAGGCGCTGTTCTTCCACAGGTATTGGTTGCCGAGCCCGAAAAACTCGATCGAGAACAGTGTGGTGCCGAGCACCAGCAACGCGAATTTACCGTATAGCGGCTCGCGCAGCGTGCTCCATTGTGCAAGACTGTACAACAGCAGGCACAGACTAAGGCCGGTCAGTACGCCCTGCAGCATTTGCTCGTTGAGCGCCGCGCCGTGGAAGCGGGCCGGGCGTGCAAGGCTGATCGGCAGGATCATGGCGCCAACGTTCTGCACCCGCAGCAGCAGGACGTGGTCCATGCCCGGCTGGAGATGCAGCAAGGCCGCCGGCACCCGACCGCGCGCCACGTCATCGCGATCCGGTTGCAGATTGCCGATCACCCGATGCTGGGCGATGGCGCCGTTGGTGGCGACATAGACGTCGACTCGGTTCAGCACCGCGTAGTCGATGTTAAGGATCCAGCTGCCGTCGCTATCGGCCGGCACCGAGACCGGTATGCGCAGCCACACCACGTCCTTGTGCACGCCCAGCGTGGCGTAGGCGGAATTGGGTACGGCGTAATGTTCAATGGCGGCCAGCGCCGCTTGCGGCGTCAGTTTGCCGTCGGCGTCGCTCATCATCCTGACCACCGGCCAGGCCTCGACGTAGTCGTGCTGCGCATCCAGCATCAGCGGCCCGGAGCCCGCCCATGCCGCACATGGCGTCAGGACCAGCGCAAGGGCCAGCAACAGGCAGTGGCTCAGGTTTTTCAACATACGATCAGAAGCGGTAGTCCAGGCGTGCTTCCACGGTGCGCGGATCGCTTGGGGCCAGCATGCCGAAGCTGTCGATGTTGACCGGATGGACCTTGTTCTCGATATTCTTCACGCGCGCGGTCAGGCTCCAGGCCGCGCCCTGCGGGCGATAGCGCAAGGTGGCGTCGGTTTGCGTGTAGGCCGGCACGCGGTATTGCAGCAGTTGCGCCGGCACCGCAATGATGTAGGACGCGCTGCGGCGCGCGTTGACGCCGGCCGACAGCATGCCGAAGCTGCGCTCATAGCCGAGCGTCAGCGTGTTGGCTGGCGCGCGGTCCAGCTTATTGCCGGCCCAATTGTGCACGCCGTCCGGGCTGTAGCGCACGTAATGCGCGTCCAGCAGCGACAAGGCGTAATGGAAGCGATCGCGCGTGGTCGGTGCAAACTGGCCTTCCGCCTCCAGCCCTTTGACGCTGGCTTCGCCGGCGTTACTGGTGACAAAGCGCGGCGCGCCGGCCACGATGGCCACGCTGGACAGCTGCAGGTTGTTGTAGTCGTACTTGAAGACGGACAGATTCAGGCTGGCCTTGTTATCCCAGAAGCGTGTCTTCACGCCGGCTTCGTAGGAACGCACGGTTTCCGGCTGGTAGATCAGTGCCGATGCCGGCACCGCCAGCGCGGCCGGGCAGCTCAGGCCCAACTGGGTCGAGCCTTCCAGGCAGCCGTCGTTGAAGCCGCCGGCTTTGTAGCCGGTCGAGACGGAGCCATATACCAGCGTAGCCGGTGCCAGATCGTAATCGAGACCAAGGCGCCAGGTGGTCTGGTGCGTGCTCATGGCGGCATCGTTCAGCAGCTTGAAGTCGGTGGCTGGATTAAACGACGCGGTTTGCTGGAAGTTGGTCGAGCCCACGCGCGACTTGTCGTCGTTGGTGGCGCGGGCGCCGGCGGTGGCGCGCAGCTGGTCCGTGACGCGGTAGGTGGCCTGGCCGAACACCGCCTTGCTGGTCGAGATGGTCGGGCCGTGGTCGAAGACGTAGTACGGGGGCAGGCCAATCAGATCGAGGTCGCGGAAGGTGTACAGCTGTTTCGACTCTTCGCGGAAGTAGTACAGGCCCGCCTGCGCGCTGAACGGGCCGTCGCCGTTGGTGGCAAGCCGCAGCTCATGCGAATTCTGGGTGTAATCGCCGAGGAAGCTTTCGCGTACATTCAGCGCCAGCGCAGGCTGCACGCGGTAATAGAAATTGGCCAGCTGGTCGTGATCGTAATTGCGGTGCGCGCCCAGATAGTACAGCGTGGCCGCGCCCAGATCCCAAGTCAGGTCGGCGCTGATGCCGGAGGTCTTTTTGTAGCTGTGGGCCTGCACCGGCGGCGCGAGGGCGGCGTTGGGCGCGACGAAGCCATAGGTCAGCTGGGCGTGCGTGCCGCTGCCATACGGGACTGGATTGCCGGTGGCGACACCGTGGTAGAAATTGGTGTCGGGGACGTAGCTGTCGTTGTTGTCATCGACCTTGCTGTGGTCATGGCGCAGCACCAGCGTGGCGTCGCGCGTGATTTTCAGCCTGGCCGACAGGCGGGCGGACAAATCGTCGCGATCCTTGCCCAATTCGCGGCCGTTATGCAGGCCGTTGATCAGATAGCTGTCATGTTTGTTGTAGCTCATGGCGGCGCGCAGCGACAGCATGTCGTTGACTGGCACGTTGACCATGCCGCTGAGCTTGCGGCTGTTGTAGTTGCCGATTTCGGTGGCGACCCACGCCTCGAAGCGGTTGATCGGCGTCCTGGAAATCACGCTGACTACGCCGGCGGTGGTGTTACGGCCGTACAGCGTGCCCTGCGGGCCGCGCAGCACTTCCACGCGTTCAAGATCGTAGAAGCTGAGGTTCTGCGTTTGCGGACGAGCGATGTAGATCCCGTCCAGCAGGAAGGCGGCCGAGGGATCGCCTTTTTCCGTGGTGTCTGCGTTGGAGACGCCGCGCATGGTGATGCGCAGGCCGTCGGTCGCATAATCCAGTTCGACATTGGGCACGCGCGCGCCGATGGCGCCTGGCGTATCGAGGCCGGCGGCGTTGATCTGATCGGCCGTCAGCGTGGTCATGGAAACTGGCGTTTTCGATTCCAGCGATGGCGAGCGCTGAGCCGTGACCGTCACTTCCTGTAACTGCGCGCGCGCAGGTTGCGCGAACGCCAGCGCGATTAACATGAACAGCAGTTTCGGGGAGGCGGAAGCCGGTGCTTTCATCATTGCTATTTTTAAAACGATAGTTGCGTTTGCGATGCAAAACGAAAGAGTGTAGCAGGTTGGCTTGCACTTTCGTAGTTGATAAAGCAACTATCTGTTCAAAAAGCTCACAGTTAAAGCAGTGCCGGATTCCTTTGCCAGACGGAGAAGCGGCGGCAGGCCGGAAGGTTGATCCGGCCGATGTCGGGAACTAGCAACAGTCCGGCGGGGCGCAAGTTGTTTTACGGTCTATGCTACTTAAACCTTTTTAACTCCGAGCTTGTACCCTGCGGCCAGCACGGCCAGCCACGCCGGGATCAGATATACCGACAGTTGCAAGTCCGGAGTCAGATACATCACCGCCAGGATGCCGGCCAGGAAGGCCAGGCACACGTAGTTGGTCAGCGGGTAGCCGAGGCTCTGGAATTGCGTGAGCTGGCCTGCTGCCTTTTTCTGCGCGCGGAAGCGCAGGTGGATCCAGCTGATCAGGCCCCAGTTGATGATCAGGGCCGACACGACAAGGCCCATCAGGAAGCCGAAGGCCTTGGCCGGCATGAAGTAGTTGACCGCCACGCAGATGCCGGTGGCAAGCGCCGATACGCCCAGCGCCGTCAGCGGCACGCCACGCGCGTTAACTTTCAACAGCGCTTGCGGCGCGTTGCCTTGTCTGGCCAGGCCGTACAGCATGCGCGTATTCGAGTACACGCCGCTGTTGTAGACCGACAGCGCCGCCGTCAGCACCACCACGTTCAGCGCATGCGCCACCACGTTGCTGTTCAGCGCATGGAAGATCAGCACGAACGGGCTGCCGCTGGTGACCACCTTCTCCCACGGGTACAGCGACAGCAGGATGCCCAGCGCGCCGATGTAGAAGATCAGGATGCGGTAGATGGCCTGGTTGGTGGCCTTCGGGATGGTTTGCGATGGGTTGTCCGCTTCGGCGGCGGTAATGCCGATCAGTTCCAGCCCGCCGAAGGAAAACATGATGACGGCCATGGCCATCACCAGACCGTGTATGCCGTTGGGGAAGAAGCCGCCGTGCTGCCACAGGTTGGCCACCGTGGCTTGCGGGCCGGCGTCGCCGGAGATCAGCAGCCAGGCGCCGAACACGATCATGCCGACAATCGCCAGCACCTTGATGATGGCGAACCAGAATTCCATCTCGCCGAAGGCCTTCACATTAAACAGGCTGATGGCGTTGATGATGACGAAGAAGGCCAGCGCCGACATCCAGGTCGGCACCGCCGGCCACCAGTACTGGACGTAAATGCCAACTGCGGAAAGCTCGGCCATGCTGACCAGCACATACAGGACCCAGTAGTTCCAGCCCGCCATGAAGCCGGCCCAGTGGCCGCAGTATTTGTCGGCGAAGTAGCTGAAGGAACCGGCGACCGGCTCATCCACCACCATTTCGCCCAGCTGGCGCATGATGAAGAAGGCGATCAGGCCGGCCACACCGTAGCCCAGCAGCACGGAAGGACCGGCCATCTGAATGGTTTGAGCGATGCCGAGAAACAGGCCGGTGCCTATGGCGCCGCCCAGCGCAATCAACTGAATATGCCGGCTTTTCAGGCCGCGCTTAAGTTCACTCATCTTCGTGCCTATGCGAGATCAAAGATTGATTTTCGCATAAGTCAGTCTTCGTGCACAGGTAAAGGCGTGAACTTGTAGTCGGCGCGCGCGAACTCGTGGCCGCGTTTGACGGTCAGGACTACCGAGCGCACGTTGGCGATGTCTTGCAGCGGATTTTGCTTCAGGAAGACCATGTTGGCGTATTTGCCCGCTTCCAGCGTGCCGAATTCCTGCTGCTTGCCCAGCGCTTCGGCGGCGTTGGCAGTGGCCGCGATGATGGCTTCCTGCGGCGTGAAGCCGGCATGCTTCACCAGTTTTTCCAGCTCCTGGTCCACCACGGGGAACGGGTCTTCCCCCGTGTTGTCGCTGTCAGTGCCGGCAATGATCTTGATGCCTGCCTTGTGCATGGCGCGCGCGATGTCGCCGGCCAGTCCGATGCGGCAGTGCGGCCCGTCGGATTTGTACACGCTCAGCGTGGCGTCCATGATGGTGCCGGATTTCGCCAGCGCGGCGATGTACTTTTTGATGCCCGGGTCTTCGGCGCTCAGGCCTTCGTACGATGGCTCGCCGCCATGGCCATAGGCCGTTTTGCCGGCCTCGCGCACATGGCGCGCGATCATGCAGACGTGCGAAACGGAGGTGGCGCCCAGCGAATCGTAGGGCGAGGCAGGGTAGACCTGCATATGCGTCCACACTGGGAAGTTCTGTGTCTTCGCTTCGGCGATCAGTTTGCGAACCAGATTGCCGGGGAGGTTGGCGTAGATCTTCAGACCGGTGGCGCCGGTGCCGCGCGCCTGGGCGATGGCCAGAGGCAGTTCGCTTTTTTCATCCACCGCATAGAGCCATGGCACGGCGCCCGGCTGCGCCCCCAGCGCCGCCACCACGGTGCGCGGGTCCTTGAAGAAGCTTGGACCTGCCACCAGCGAAGCGTAAAACACGTCCGGCGATGGAATGCGGTTCAGCAGCGCGTCGCGCGACAGGCCAGCCAGTTCGCGGGCGTCGCCAGCCATGTCGCGCACGCCGGTGACGCCGCCGTAGATATTGCGCTTCAACTCCGCTTCGGCGTAGGGACGATCCGGATTGGTGGCGTAATGGACGTGCGAGTCGATCAGCCCAGGCAACACATACTGGCCGCTGACGTTGACGATGCGCGCGCCTTTGGTCTGCTGTGGGCTTAGCTGTGCGGCCGGCAGCACGGCTTCAATGCGGTCGTCGTTGACGATGACGGCCATATCGGCGCGCGGCACGGCGGCGGTGCCGTCGATCAGCGTAGCGCCGCGATAGATCACGCGGCCCAGCGCCTTGCCATTCAGCTTATCGAGACGTTCCTGCTGGGTGTTGGCTTTTGGTTTTTCTTCCGCCGCGTGCGCGGTGGCGCATAGTGCGGCGAAGGCGATTGCTGCGTACTTCAATTTCATCTTAGCTCCATACCGCGTCGGCCACGCGCAGGAAGTTCGTGCCGAGGATTTTTTCAATGCGGCTGCTATGGTGGCCACGCTTGGCCAGCAGATCGGCAAGTTTCCAGAATTTGTCCCTGCCCATCAGGTCAGGCAGGAAGGGCACGATGTCCGGACGTTCGCCCGGTGCGCTGATGCCTGCGGCGCGGCGCTGGCGCACCTCGTCCTCCAGTCCTTTCAGATAAGTCTTCATGTCGTCGATTTGAGGCACGGCGCCGTCGGTGCCGATGCCCACGTGGTCTTCGCCGCAGATATTGATGGCGTGCTCGATGTGTGCAATCAGGTCAGCCGCCATCGGCTGGCGTCCCACGGCCAGAAAGGGCATGAAGTAAATGCCGACAAAGCCGCCTTTTTCGGCCACAAGGCGCAGCTCCTTGTCGGTCTTGTTGCGCGGCAGGTCGGCCACAGCGCGGCAGCCGGTATGGCTGATGACGATAGGCGCTTTGGACGTGGCGGCAGCATCGAGGCAGATTTGTTCGCCGCTATGGCTCAGGTCCACCAGAATGCGGTGGCGATTCAGCTCCGCCACCACGTCACGGCCGAATTCCGACAAGCCTCTATTGGCCGGCACCATGGAGCCGTCGCCCAGTTGGTTAGGGCCGTTGTAGGTCAGCTGGATCACACGCACGCCACCCCTGGCGAAGACTTCCACGCGGCGCGCATCCTCGCCCATCATGGCGGCGTTCTGGAAGCCTAGGATCACCCCGATGCGGCCTTCCGCCTGCGCGCGCCGGATGTCGGCCGCGCCGCGCACCAGCAGCAGATCGGCGGACTTCCTTTGAATGAAGCTATTCCAGGCGCGGACATCGGCCAGCGTCTTTTCGTAGGGATCACCGTCGCCATAGACGTAACCGATGGTCATATTGAAGGCGTTCAGTCCGGAGGCCTTGGCATCCGCCAGTGCGCGCGAGTCGATGCCGAAATCGCCGGCGGCGTTCTCGCGGAGCGACACCGGCAGGTTGATATTCTCGATAGCGCCCAGCGCATCGACGATGAGCGGGCGTTTGTCGCGCAGCGACGGTTCGGCTGCTGCGGCAGGAACGCCCAACGACGCCAGGCTGGCGGCGGCTGCGCTATGCAGGAAGGTGCGGCGGTCGGTCATGCTTGCTCCGTTATTTGTTGACTGGCGAGTAAGCCATGCACTCGACTTCGATTTCACCGCCCAGCGCAAGGCCGTTGGCGCCCAGCGCGCTGCGCGCCGGCAGGCGGCCCGGCTTGAAGTAGCCGGCATAAATCTTATTGAAGTCGGCCCACTTGCCCATGTCCGCAATCATGATGGTGCACTTGACCACATTGTCCATGCTCAGGCCCATGCCTTTCAGGATGTCGGCCACGTTGTCCATGGCTTTGCGCGACTGCGCTTCAAAGCCGCCAGGCACCAGTCCTTTGTCGTCCGTGCCCATCTGGCCGGACAGGAAGACATAGTCGCCGGTGCGTACCGCCAGCGAGAACGGCCGCCCCGGCGGATTGCCCTTGTTGTAGAACTCCGCGTCGGCAGCGGCGGCATGGCCTGCGCAGGTCAGCAGGGCGAGGGCGGCGATGAAGGGTTTCAATGTCATGGTGGTCTCCTTATGGCAAAAAATTATAAACAGTTTGTTTAAAAAATGGGAAAATAAACCAGTCAATCAACAAAATGTCAGAAATTGATGAAAGCTGTTTCATTGGCCGCCGAGCGCGCGGCCGTCATCAACGCCCTGCGGCCGCTGGTGCCCATGCTGGCCGCCATGGCCGGGCCGCATCTGGAAGTCGTGCTGCACGATGTGAGCAAGCAGGAGAACTCGGTGATCGCCATCGCCAACGGCCATATCTCCGGTCGCGGCGTCGGCAGCTCGGTGCTGGAGGGACCGCAGAACGACAAGGGCTTTGCGGCCGCCACGCGGATCAAATCGAAAGAAGGCGCGGTGCACAGCATCGTCGAAGATTATGTGACCGTGACGGCCGATGGCCGCGAGCTGCGCTCGGCATCCGCCATTTTTCGCGACGCCAGCGGCGAACCGTTTGCTACCTTGTGCCTGAATGCCGATTTGTCGGGATTTCAGGCAGCCCATGGCTGGCTGTCGCACATGCTCAAGCCCATGGTGCAGGCTGCGGCGCCGGCAACGGTGGCCGCGTCATCCGAATCGCAGATGGATACGCTGATGGAGGACATCATCAGCGAAGCGGTTGGCCCTGTCGGCAGTACGGAGTCCCTGACGCGCGAAGAGAAGATACAGGCGGTGGGCGCCATGCAGCGGCGTGGCCTGTTCATCGCCAAGGGCGGTGTGGAACGCGCCGCCGCAGCGCTGCGCGTGTCGCGCTTCACCATTTATAATTACATGGAACAGTTGCGCAGCCGCGAATAGAAAGCCCGGCACATCGGCGCCTGACCTCAGACAAGGATTAAGTATGACGAGTTTTGTTAAGGCTGTGCGCATGATCTGCGTATCGCTGGTTGCACTTTGCATGCAGATTTCAAACGCGGCCGAAGCGCCGCCGCAGGGCAACCTGCTGATCGCCGGCGGCGCGGTCCGTCCCGACAACACCATCATCTGGGAACGTCTGGTGCAACTGGCCGGCGGCAAGGGCGCGCGCATCGCGGTAATGCCCAGCGCGGCCGGCAACCCTGAGCGCTCGGGCGCCAATCTGGCGGCGACGTTGAATAAATATGGTGCATCGGCCTTCGTGGTGCCGGTGGCCATGCGCCTCAAGAGTCCCGATTACAAGGTCGCCGCCGAAGACGAGTCGCTGGCACGCTCGATCCGCGAAGCGGGCGGCGTCTATTTTGCCGGCGGCGACCAGGGCCGGATCATCAAGGCGCTGGTGCGTCCGGACGGTACGCGCACGGCAGTGCTGCAGGCGATCTGGGATGTCTACAACAAGGGCGGCGTGATCGGTGGCAGCAGCGCCGGCGCCGCCATCATGAGCAGCACCATGTACTATGAAGCCGAAACCGTGATCGGCACATTGGCCGCCGGCGTGAACGACGGACGGGAACTGATTGCGGGGCTGGGCTTCGTCGGCACCGATGTCTTCGTCGACCAGCACCTGCTGGCGCGCGGCCGTTTCGCGCGCATGCTGCCGGCCATGCTGAAGAAGAACTACAAGCTGGGTCTCGGCATCGACGAGAACACCGCAATGGTTATCAACGCCAAACGCGAGGTTGAAATCATCGGCTATCAGGGCGCGCTGTTGATCGATTTGAACAAGGCCACCACCAATGGCGATATCAAGGAATTCAACCTCACCAACGCCCGCATCAGCTATCTGGATCGCGGCGACCGCTATAACCTTGTGACCGGCCAGTACACCCCATCCGCCGACAAGGTCGACGGCAAGCTCGATCCCGCCAAGCCTTATCTCAATGAGCGCGTCTACACGGCCGATATCCTGGCGCACAACATGGTGCTGGTGATGATGGAAAAACTGATCAACAACACCAGCAATGAGGCGATCGGCATCGCCACCGCGCCGCCGGGCGAGGCGGGCGAGGATCTGGGCTTCGAGTTCAAGCTGACCCGCGATGCCAGCAGCGTCGGTTATGAATCCGCCAGCTCGGACGCCTACACCATCCTGAACGTGCGCCTGGACGTGCGGCCGTTAAAGATAACGCGCCCTTGGTATCGTTAAGGGATAATACTTAGTTCACAGTTGCCTGGAATGTACGTATGCTTACACCTTTTTAAGAAACTGGTGCGGCATGACAGTAGGTAGATCGGTTCCGGCGGACGTCGCGTTTGTGCAATCGGCGCTGGGCAAGGTGTTGGCCAGCGTGCGGGCCGAAGGCTCTGCCTCCCATCGCAACATCGCGGATTACCTGATGCGTAATCCGATGCGCGGCACCGCTCTCAAGATCGAGGAAATGGCCGAGGGCTGCAAGGTGTCTACCGCCACCATCAGCCGCTTTGCCCGCGATATCGGCTTTAGCAGCTACGGCGCGATGCGCAGCGCGCTGGCCGAAACGCTGCACACCGCCATGCAGCCAGTGGAAAAGCTGCGCACCTCGATTGCCCGCCGCAGGGCTTCGCAGTCGGCGGGCGAAACGAGCATGGAGCAGGCCAAGGCCAATCTCGCCATCACCCACGGCGCGTATTCGCCGCCGGTGCTGGATGCGGTGGCGAGTAAAATCAGCCGGGCGCGGACCGTGTATGTGCTGGGACTGGGCATGTCGTCCTGCTACGCCGCCATGCTTGCGCTGCATTTGCAGCCGTTTTGCCAGCACGTGGTGGAACTGGCTGCCGCCGGGGGCGCGGAGGTCGCCGCTGGGCAGCTGGTGCACATGCGCCGCGGCGACGTGCTGGTGGTGATGTCTTTCCCGCGTTATTCCGGCGATGCGATGCGCCTGGCCCAGTTCGCGCGCGACCAGAGGGCCAGCGTAGTGGCGATTACCGATAGTCCGGCGGCGCCGATGGTGGCCTTGTCGGATCATGTGCTGTACGCCAGCAGCGCACACGGCATACTGCCGAGCAGCGGCGTGGCGGCAGTGGCGGTAATCGAAGCGCTGGTGGTGTCGCTGATGGTGTCGAACAAGGCCAATCTCAAGAAGGCCGCGCGCCTCAACGACGTTGTCAGCGACTATCTTGTTTAGCTGATTTACTAAACACTTGCCCTTATTCGTTTTCCGCATTGACCGTGAACGAAGCAGGCGCTATAAAGTCGTGATGAGCGCGACAAAATTCCTCTTTGCCGGCGCGGTAGCGCTGGTCGTGGCCATTCCGGCGATCGCCACCGCCCAATCCACGCCTGCGGCGGCGGTCGATGTCTTCATCGGCACCGGCGGCGACGGTCATACCTTCCCCGGCGCCACGCGGCCGTTTGGCATGGTGCAGCTCAGTCCCGACACGCAGGTGCGGCCGTTCCGTCAGAGCTATCCCTGGGCGGCGGGCTACCGTTACGACGACGATTCCATTCTCGGCTTCTCGCACACCCACTTTTCCGGCAGCGGCCATTCGGACCTTGGCGACGTGCTGCTGATGCCTTACAGCGCCGAAACCAAGTGGGAGCCGGGCTATCCGGAGCGGCCGTTCAGCGGCTATCGTTCGCGCTTCAGCCACAAGGAAGAGCGCGCGGAACCGGGCTATTACGCGGTGCGGCTGTCGGATAACGATGTGAACGTGGAACTGACCGCCAGCGAGCGCGTGGGCCTGCATCGCTATCGCTACGCCAAGGGCGCGGAAGCCAAAGTGATGCTGGACCTGCGCGCCAGCATTTACGATTACGCCGCCAAGAATTTGTGGTCACGCCTGCGCGTGCGCGACAACGCGCTGGTCACCGGCATGCGCGAGACGCGCGGCTGGGCTGCGGGACGGCAGCTGTATTTTGCCATCCAGTTCTCGCATCCGCTGACGGCGCGCACGCTGCGCAATATGGAGCGCGATGTTGAATACAAAGGCTTTGCCGGACCGGCCACGCAGACCGTCGTGGAGGGCAAGGCGCTGGTCGGTGCGCTGGAATTCGGCGTGCCGGCTGACGGCCAGTTGCAGGTGAAGGTGGCGATATCGGGCGTGAGCGAAGAGGGCGCGATTGCCAATCTGGCCGAGATGCCGGGCTGGGATTTCGACGCGGAGCGCGCCAAGGCCAGCGCCGCGTGGAACGAGGCGCTGGGCGCCGTCGCCATCGAGGCCGCGCCGGAGATGCGCAAGATGGTGTACACCGCGCTGTATCACAGCATGCTGGCGCCCAGCCTGTTCATGGACCGCGACGGCCGTTATCGCGGCCCGGACAACGAGGTGCATCAGGCCACAGGCTTCCGTTACCACTCCACCTTCTCGCTGTGGGACACCTATCGCGCACTGCATCCCTTGCTGACGCTGATCCAGCCGGAACAGCGCAACGTCGACTTCGTGCGTTCGCTGATGGAGTCGCAGAAGCATAGTCCTTACGGCATTCTGCCGGTGTGGGCCTTCCATGGTCTGGAGACCTGGTGCATGATCGGCTACCACGCCGTGCCGGTCATCGCCGACGCCTACATGAAGGGCCTGAAAGGCTTCGATGCGGAAGAAGCTTTGAAAGCGATGACCGCCAGCGCCGAATACGGACCTTACGGTGGCCTGCAGCATTACATGAAGCTGGGCTACGTGCCGATCGATCTGGAGCCGGAAGCGGCGTCGAAGACGGTGGAGTATGCGTTTGACGACTGGACCATCGCGCGCATGGCGGAAAAGATGGGCAAGAAGGACATCGCCGCCCGCTACTACCAGCGTGCCCAGAACTACCGCAATTCCTTCGACGTGAAGACAGGCTTTCTGCGCGCGAAAAAGTCGGACGGCACGTTCCGCGAGCCTTTCAATCCGGTGCAATCCAACTTCGGCAGCGACTACACGGAGGGCAGTGCGTGGCAGTACTCGTGGTATATGCCGCACGATAACGCAGGCTTGATCAAGATGCTGGGCGGCGATGCGGCTCTGCAGAACAAGATCGATCAGGTATTCGACGCCAAGGTGGACGACAATGTGTATGCGCACATGGAGGACATCTCGGGCCTGATCGGCCACTACGCGCACGGCAACGAGCCGTCGCATCACGTGGCCTATCTGTACAACTATGCCGGCGCGCCATGGAAGACGCAGCAGCGCCTGACGCAGGTGGTGGCGTCGCAGTACAACACCACGCCGGCCGGCTTGTCGGGCAATGACGACCTGGGGCAGATGTCGGCCTGGCTGGCCTTCACCGCGCTGGGCTTCTACCCGGTGGCGCCGGGCAGCAACGAATACGTGATCGGCCGTCCATTCCTGGACAAAGCCGTGATGAACCTCCCCAACGGCAAACGCTTCACCATCCGTGCGGTGGGCCTGAGCAAAGAGAACATCTACGTGGCCGGCGTCACGCTGAACGGCAAACCGCTGGCGCAAACCTACCTGCGCCATGAGCAGATCACCGCTGGCGGCGAGCTGGTATTCACCATGTCCGGCAAACCAAACAAGGACTGGGGCAAAGCCGCCACCGCGCGCCCCTATACACAGACGGCATATTGACCGCAAATTCTGGCTGCACTATTGTTTTTGATATAATTGCTTTTTGTAAATCTTTAGAGGCAATTTTGAAACAGTCAGTGATTGGAAGTATTGTTGTAGCAGGGTTGTTGAGTGCATGTGGTGGTGGCGGATCGGCGGGGACGCCATCCAATGGTGGCTCGCCAAGTGCGCCTGGACCTCAGGTGTACACGGTGGGCCAGCAGACCGTTAAGGATTTCAGGTCCTATCTCTCCAATTGGAAAACGGTGGAGGCCGACGGCACCACCAGCAGTGGCAAATATTGGTATAGCCTCGTAACCAGCCAGGTGAATGCCGACGGCTCGTTCAGCCAGGCCGCGGTAGACAATGACGGCGGTGAGCGTACATACAGCGATTACGCCGCCGACGGCGCGCTCAAAGGATCGGCGGGGCGTTGCCAGTATGTTTATACCCCCGCCATGGTGACCGTTCCAGGTTCGCTGACCATCGGTCAGGAATGGAGTGGCAAGTCGGTTCGTACCTGTTCGGATGACACCAGTGAAAATACCACAGTGACCGTGAAAGGTGCGGTGGCCGGGCTGGAGTCGGTGACCGTTGCTGCCGGGACGTTCAGCACCATCAAGTTGAGCTACACCAGAACCTTTGCCTTCAAGACCAGCACCGCTGTGATTGAAAGCACCTGCTGGCGCGATACGGTCACCGGCATCAATGTGAAATGCGAGAATGCTTCTACCACTACGCCAAATGCCGGTGGCGCAGGATACAAGGACACCAGCAGTATCGAGCTAGGAGGCTATTTACAAGCGTCGAGTGGACTGCGAAAGGACAATATCGAGCGTTTCGCCGGCAAGTGGCAGACCTGGTACAGCGGCCAGGAGAACGGCATCTGCGACGTTCAAATCGCCGATGCTGGGACGATTAGCGGAACCTGTTATGACAACTCAGGCTACCAGTTTGGCATCAACGGCACGGTTGACGCGCGCGGCGTGGCCACCTTCAATTTACAGACTGGCGGCTTCGCCGGGCCGGTCTTCAGCGGAAGTTTCGAATCCCCGCTGAAAATTGCCGGCACCTGGTCGATGGGATCGGAAAACGGCACTTGGTACATGCTGCATCTGTGATCGCCGGCCCGGCCTTTTGCCGGGCTAAGGTAGTTTCGGTTTCAATGTCAGGCTCTGGATGCGGGGAGGGTTGGTTGGCGTGAGCAGCAGCGAACCGCTAACTCTGCCTTGCGTGCAGCGCCAGGTGAAGTCCCCCGCCAGGGCGCCGTTGGGGACGATGGCTGCCGAGGTGTCGCAGTCGCCGACGGACGCTTTCAGTCCGGCCAGGTCGCGGCGCCAGCCGGCGGCGTCGCGGTCCAGCAGGAAGTTCATCGCCAATTGGTCGCTTGCCACGCCTGCCTCGCCTTGCTGGTAGATGGCGCCGGCGGCGCTGTAGGCGGACGCCAATTGCGCACTGACCGCTTTGGGGCGCGGCTTGAAGAAGCCTCCGCGGCTCAGGGTAACCGCAGCATCCCACACCGGCGCCGCCGATCCCGAGTAACTGCGATTGGTGAAGGCGAAAATGCCCACGCCATAATCGGGCAGCAGCAATACATGCGATCCGTAGCCCGGATAGCCGCCTCCGTGACTCAGTGTCAGTCCCAGTTCGCAGTCGCTGGCCACGATCATGCCCATGCCGTAATTGACGGCCTGCCGGCAGCTATCGGCGCCGGTGTGGCCCAGCCGTTGACGGCTGTTGGGGAAGTTGGAGCCTTGCGCCAGCTCGCGTACGGTGGCGCGCCTGACCGGACCTTTATCCGCGCCGTCGCGCGCGGGCCAGGCCGATAGCAGGTAGCCGACCCATTTGGCATAGTCGATGGCGCTGGTCTGCACGCCGCCCATGGCGCCGAACGCGCCGTGCGCCATGGTTGGCACTTGCGTCCATGCGTTGTCGGCCCAGTGATATCCCTGCGCCCGGCGCTCGCGCGGCGCGGCGTCGGCCACGAAGCCGGTTGAGGTCATGCCGAGTGGCCGCATCAGTGTGGAGGAGATGGTGTCGGCAAAGGGATGACCCGAGACATTGGTGATAACGCGCCCCAGCAGCGCGTAGCCCAGATTGGAATACTCCATTTTCAGGCCGGGCGCGTTGCTGAACGGGACGCCCGCGCGCAACAGTTGGGTGAGGTCCTGTTCCGGCAGCGGCGTCTGGCGATCACCCCATGGATCGTCGGTCACCAGCCCTGCGCTGTGATTGAGCAGGTCGCGCACGCGGATGCGCGGTGCGTCGTCGGTCGGGTACTTCCAGTTCTTCAGTTCCGGAACGTAGTTCTCCGCTGGCGCGTCCAGCTGCAGCTTGCCGTCGTCCCTCAGTTTGAGTACGGTGAGCGCGGTGAACGCTTTGGTCATCGAGGCGATGCGGAACAGGGTGTCCGGCGTGACCGGCCGGTGCGACTCAAGGTCCTGCACGCCCATGCCGCGCACATAGACCAACTGGCCGTCCGCAACCACGCCGTAGACCAGGCCCGGTACGTGCTGGTCGAGCGCATAATCGGCGAAGATGCCATCCAGTCTGGTGAACAGCGCCGCGTTGCTTTGATCGTCGGCAACGGCATGCGCGGAGATGACAAGTGCCGCCGCGCAGAGCAGCAGGGCAGCTCGTTTCATGCGGAGATTTCCGGTTCGCGGTTGTAGAAGGTCAGGCGATTGCCGGCCGGGTCTTTGATCGACATCTCACGGCCTCCCCAAGGCACTTCCTCCACGCCGGGGCGTGCGTGCTTGTATTCCTTGGCGATCAATTCGGCCTGAAAGGCGTCAACGTCGGTGGTGGCGATGCGCAAGGCGGCGCCGGGCGAGCAGTCGCCGAAGTGGCCGGACAGATGGAGCAGGCAGCCGTCTTTGGAGACCTGCATGTATAAGGGGAAGTTGTCCTCGAAGCGATGCTCCCAGTCGACCTTGAAGCCTAAAAAGTCGACATAGAATTCACGCGCCATCGCTTCGTCAAAGATGCGTAGGATAGGTGTGACAGTGCCCAGGCTCATGGCGGCTCCTTAGTTGTTTTAACAACTTTAGCACACCCTCCGGGCTCAGTACACCTCGGGAACGACGATCTCCGGCGGCACCGGGCGGCGCACGTAGTCGTCGTGGTATTCGCGTTGCGGCAGGTGAATGGCCGGATGTTCGACTTCTTCGTACGGCATTTGCGATAGCAGGTGGTGGATGCAGTTCAGGCGCGCCTTTTTCTTGTCCACGCCTTGCACCACCCACCACGGCGCTTCCGGAATATGGGTCCGTTCCAGCATGATTTCCTTGGCCCTGGTGTATTCCTCCCAGCGGCGGCGCGATTCCAGGTCCATCGGGCTCAGTTTCCACTGCTTGAGCGGATCGTGAATGCGGCCGAGGAAGCGGGCGTTCTGCTCTTCGTCCGAGATCGAGAACCAGTATTTGATCACCTGGATGCCGGAGCGGACCAGCATGCGCTCGAATTCCGGCACGGTCTGGAAGAACTCCTCGTACTGGTCGTCGGTGCAGAAGCCCATCACGCGCTCGACGCCGGCGCGGTTGTACCAGCTGCGATCGAACAGCACGATTTCGCCGGCGGCCGGCAGATGGGAGACGTAGCGCTGGAAGTACCATTGCGTGCGTTCGCGGTTGTTTGGCGCCGGCAGCGCGGCCACGCGGCATACGCGCGGATTCAGGCGCTGGACGATGCGCTTGATGACGCCACCTTTGCCGGCGGCGTCGCGGCCTTCGAAGATGATGACGACTTTGTGACCGGTGTGGACCACCCAGTCCTGCAGCTTGACCAGCTCCGCCTGCAGGCGGAACAGCTCACGGAAATAGAGGCGGCGCGCTTCCTTGGCTTCGTGGCCGCGCTCGCGCTCCACCACCTGCCTGGTGACCGGATCGATCTCGCGGTCTTCCAGTTCCATTTCCAGTTCTTCGTCGTAGCTGTCGGTCAGCTCGCGCTGGACGCGGTCCAGTAGCTCGTGCTCATTCAAGTTCACGCAATACTCCTCATTTTGCAATGAGGAGCACCATACGCTCCGATTATGACGCTGTGATGACGATGCCCGGCAGCGCCGGTTCCGCAGGCTGCGGCGCTTCGGCCCCTTGCGTGGCCTGTTCCAGCTCTTCGAAAGCATCATAGGTCAGCTGCATCAGGCGGCCCGGATCGGGCACCAGGCCGGTGTCCACGAACAGTGCCAGCTGGATCTGGCCGGCGTAGGAGATGAAGGCCAGGCCCACGCCCAGTTTGCCCGCCTGCGGTACCCAGCAGATCAGGTCCGTCAGGCGCGAGCCGGCGAGGTAGCGGCGGCTGGACGGGCCTTCGATATTGGTTAGCACCACCGAACCCTTGGAGGTGAACAGATTCAGCGCAAAGTGCTGCAAGCCGGTCGGCAGGCAGCCGGCAATCGAAAGGAAAGCCATGGTGGCGCGCGGCTGGTGCGAGCGCTTGATGGCGGTCATGCGGCCGCTGGCCTGGCGCAAGCGCAGCGCCGGATCGTCGACATTGGTCGGCAGGTCCACCGCCACCAGTCCGAACTCGTTCCCCAGCTGGAAAGCGTTGGCTTTCTCGCGCAGGTTGAAGGTGACGGCGGCGCGCAGGGCGCGGCCATCGGGACGCTGTCCGCGTTCATCCAGATACCGGCGCAGCGCGCCGGAGACGGCGGCGACCCATACATCGTTCAGCGTCACGCCCGTGCGCTTGGACATGGCGCGCACCCGGTCCATCTCCAGCGGCGGCAGCCAGACCAGTTGTTTGGCGCCGGTCATGGGCGCCTTGAACTGGGTGCGGGCGTCCGGCCACAGGATGGACAGGCGCGCCACGTGGGCGGCGATCTTCAGCCACGACAGGCCGCGTACCACCGCCGAGCAGACTTTATTGCTGGCGATGGCGCGGTGCGGATGGCCGACCGGTGAGGGCGTCTTGCCATGCAGGCCGTTGTCGTCGGTGAGATGATTCAGCACGTGCACCAGCCCCAGGCCATCGGTAATGCAGTGGTGGACGCGGAACACGATGGCGTGG
>Ga0102590_1000597_pt1 | contig 75056 bp, 65 predicted proteins | sample AraplaMF_Col_mMF_FD_76859 | JGI IMG/M metagenome (GOLD analysis project Ga0102590, IMG submission 76859) | Arabidopsis root microbial communities from the University of North Carolina, USA - plate scrape MF_Col_mMF | ecosystem: Host-associated > Plants > Roots > Endosphere | place: USA... | reverse complement strand
TCGATGGTGCGGATCGACCCGATGTTGTCGTCGTCGCAGGTGACGAGGACTCGATCCAGGCCGAGTGCGCGGGCCTCGGGCAGAACCGTCCCGAGGGCCCACGTCGCCAGGCCGCGTCTGCGGAAGGTGGGCCGGATGCTGTAGCCGATGTGCCCGCCGACGTCGAGCAGGAAGGCGTTCAGGTGGTGCCGCAGATCGATGGCTCCCAGATAGCTGTCGTCCTCGACGATCCACCAGTGGGTGGCATGGACGCGCCCCTCTCCCAACGCGACCGACGTGTCCGACTGCTGTTTCAGCCGCCGGACCCACTCCGCGAAGTCCTCGGGGTTCTCGAGGTCGGCATCGGGCGCGAGGCGCAGCCCGGACCCGTCCTGGTGCGCACTCGGCGGCCACTCGTCACGCGCCGCGAGCCATGAGGAGTGCAACTGGTCCGTGGGAGCGATCAGTTCAGGCATGCGGGCGACGCTAGCACTCATGGACGAGGCACGACCCCCTGTGCTCCGCCTGTGCGACGCGGGGAAGGAAACCGGGGCCTGCACGGTCGTAGATCGCCCGTTCAGCCGGTTCAACGCCCAAGTCCGCCACAAGAAGCCGTCACTTCCCCACGGATGTCGACGGGACACATTCCGTTGTCAGTAGGCGGTGACAAGATCCCGTTCGGACAGCCGAAGGGGGGCCATGGGTACCTGGGACAACGGTCCATTCGACAACGACACCGCCGCAGACTTCGCCGACGACCTGGACGATGCCGCCGTGGAAGAGCGTGAAAACCTCATCCGTAAGGTTCTGATCCGCACCATCGACAACCAGGACTACCTGGAAGCTCCCGACGCTGAGGAGGCAGTGGCCGCTGCTGCCCTGGCTGCCGCTCAATGTCCCGGTGGCGAACCGGTCGGCCCGCACTACGGCCCGGAAGAGCCGGTACCGAGCCTGCCGGCGGATGTCAGGCGATTGGCTTTCGAGGCACTGGCACGAGCCCTTGCGGACGGATCCGAACTGTCCGAACTCTGGGGGGAGACAGCGGACGGCAGGCGGTGGCGGGGCAGCATTCGCCGGCTTTGCCAGGTCCTCGATCCGATGCCCCGGATGCGGGAGGACGCGCTGTTCGAGATCTGAGCCCAGGTCGCACTCACGTGTTCCCCGGTGCCCGTGCCCCGGACGTCAGGCAGGCCGGACCTCTTGGCGCCTGACGGCCCTTCGGTTCGGCGGGCTGCCCGATCGGGCGGGCCCGATGTGCACCGCGGCCCTTCCGGTTGCGCTTGGAGCCGTGCTCGGACGGCACAGGCGGCGGTATGGCGGACATGTATCTGCGGTCGACCTCGGCGCAAACACGTGCGGGGAGCCGGAGTCCTCGCACACGGCCGGGCGTCTCTGTCACACCAGTGGTCTCCCACGGCGGCGATTACGCACTCCGGTGAGGCGGACCGCGGCCTCCCCTCAACGCATGAACGCCCCTCCCGGGCCGTGGAAGGGCGCTCAGCGATGGCCGAAGCCGGCAACTGCTCACAGCTCGGCAGCAGGTCGCAGCAATGATCGATGCGGCGGCCGCGGGTCACGGCCACCGGCGGTCAGTTGTGGCTGTGCAGGATCTCGTTCAGACCGCCCCAGACCGCGTTGTTCGGGCGGGCCTCCACCGCACCCGTGACGGAGTTGCGGCGGAAGAGGATGTTGGAGGCTCCGTTGAGCTCGCGGGCCTTGACGATCTCGCCGTCGGGCATGGTGATCCGGGTGCCGGCGGTGACGTACAGACCGGCCTCGACGACGCACTCGTCGCCGAGCGCGATGCCGACGCCCGCCTCGGCGCCGATCAGGCAGCGCTCGCCGATGGAGATGATGACGTTGCCGCCGCCGGACAGGGTGCCCATGGTGGAGGCACCGCCGCCGATGTCCGAGCCGTCGCCCACCACGACACCGGCCGAGATCCGCCCCTCGACCATGGACGTGCCGAGGGTGCCGGCGTTGAAGTTCACGAAGCCCTCGTGCATGACCGTCGTGCCCTCGGCGAGGTGCGCACCCAGCCGGACCCGGTCGGCGTCGGCGATGCGGACGCCCTTCGGCACGACGTAGTCGGTCATGCGCGGGAACTTGTCGACGGAGGTCACCTGGAGGTGCAGGCCCTCGGCCCGGGCGTTGAGCCGCACCCTCTCGATGTCGTCGACGGCGACGGGGCCGAGCGAGGTCCAGGCGACGTTCGCGAGGAAGCCGAACATGCCCTCCAGGCTCTGGCCGTGCGGCTTGACCAGTCGGTGCGAGAGCAGGTGCAGGCGCAGATAGACGTCGTGGGCGTCGATCGGCTTGTCGTCGAGCGAGGCGATGACCGTACGGACCGCGACCACCTCGACGCCACGGCGCGCATCCGGGCCGATCGCCTTGGCCGCGCCTTCGCCGAGCAGCTCCACGGCGCGCTCGGCGGACAGCCGCTCGGTGCCGGACGGACCGGGCTCGGCGGCCGTCGCGGGCGCGGGGAACCAGGTGTCGAGAACGGTGCCGTCGGCGGCGATCGTGGCAAGTCCGGCGGCCACGGCACCGGTGGTACGAGGAGCAGTCGTGTCGGTCATGGGGGAAACCTAACGTGGCCGGGGGCGCGCGGGCGAACCGGTGTCCGGGCGTCTCATGTGCCGGGAGGGTCCCGGGCCCCGCGAGGCCGGGGCGGCGGCGTCGCCGACCGGTCCGGTGCGCCGGGTGTCACGGCCGCGGAATGACCCGCGACAGCACGTCCCTGGCGTACCCCTCGTCGTACGGCGACCCCGTCAGCAGCACCTGGAGGCATATCCCGTCCATCAGGGCGAGCAGGGCCCGCGCGGTCACCGGGTCGGTGCGCCGGGCCAGCCGCTCGGCGGTCTCCTCGGTCCACTCGGCGGCGACGGGGCGCAGGGCGGACCGTCGCAGGGCCGCGAGATACAGCTCGTACTCCAGCTCGACGCCCGTGCGATCGCCGCCGAGCCATGTCCCGAGGGCCCGGGCGAGGTCTGCGGCCAGGTCGCCCTCCGCGTCCTCCAGACCGCTCGCCGCGAGTGCCTTGGCGAAGCCCTCGTTCGTCTGCCGCAGTGCCGCGACCATCAACTCGTCCAGGGTCGCGAAGTGGTACGTCGTGGAGCCGAGGGGCACGTCCGCCTCGGCGGCGACGGAGCGGTGGCTCAGTCCGGCGATGCCCTTCTCCCCCACTACGCGGATCGCCGCGTCGATGATCCGCTGCCGTCGCTCGGGGTCGTACCGACGTGACATCAGTGCGCGCCTCCCATGTTCAGTACGACCACCCCGCCGACGATCAGCGTGAGGCCGGCGATCTTCGCCAGATCCAGTCCTTCCCCGAACAGCACCAGGCCGATCCCCACCACGGTCGCGGTGCCGACCCCGGACCAGATTGCATAGGCCGTGCCGATGGAGACGGTCTTCAGGGTCTGCGCGAGCAGTGCGAAGGAGATGACGTAGCCGAGGAGGGTCACCAGCGAGGGCCATGGCCTGCTGAAGCCTTCGCTGTACTTCAGGGCCGTGGTGGCGACGACTTCGGCGGCTATGGCCCCGGAGAGGAAGGCGTATCCCATGTGTACGAGTGTACGTATCGATGCGTACACCCGTACACACGCAGCTGCCCACAACCGCAGAACGGCGACGCCCGTCGGGCGTCGCCGTTCTCCTCAGCCGGAAAGGTCCGGTGGACCGGTGGGTCTCAGACGTTGAAGCCGAGCGCCCGAAGCTGCTCGCGGCCGTCGTCCGTGATCTTGTCGGGGCCCCACGGCGGCATCCACACCCAGTTGATCCGCAGCTCGCTGACCAGACCGTCCGTGGCGGACTTGGCCTGGTCCTCGATGACGTCCGTCAGCGGACAGGCCGCCGAGGTCAGGGTCATGTCCACGGTGGCGATGTTCGCCGAATCGTCGATGTGGATGCCGTAGATCAGGCCGAGGTTGACGACGTCGATGCCCAGTTCGGGGTCGACGACGTCCATCAGGGCCTCGCGGAGCTCCTCCTCCGAGACCGGCTTCATCTCCACGGTGTCGCTCATGCCGTCTTCCTTTCGGCGTCGGCTCCGCCCAGCGCCTGGGCCGTCGCGTCCTTCCACGCCATCCAGCTCAGGAGGGCGCACTTCACCCGCGCCGGGTACTTGGAGACGCCGGCGAACGCCACCGCGTCCTCCAGCACCTCCTCCATCGCGTCGTCGGGTTCGAGTCGTCCCTTGGACTGCATCAGTTCCAGGAAGGTCTCCTGGATCTTCTGCGCGTCGGCCAGCTCCCTGCCGACGAGGAGTTCGTTCAGTACCGAGGCCGATGCCTGGCTGATGGAGCAGCCCTGACCCTCGTACGAGACGTCCTTGATCGTCGTACCGTCGTACTTCACACGCAGCGTGATCTCGTCGCCGCAGGTCGGATTGACGTGGTGCACCTCGGCGTCGCCATCCCTCAGACCACGCCCGTGCGGGTTCTTGTAGTGGTCCAGGATGACTTCCTGGTACATCGAATCCAGCTTCACGGTTTCAGCACGCCCTTCAGCCGAAGAAGTTCCGTACGTGCTCCAGCCCCTCGACCAGTGCGTCGATCTCGGCCGGCGTGGAGTACAGATAGAACGACGCTCGCGTGGTCGCAGGAATTCCGTACCGCAGGCAGACGGGGCGGGCGCAGTGGTGGCCGACCCGGACCGCGATGCCCTGCTCGTCGAGGACCTGTCCCACGTCGTGCGGGTGGATGTCACCGAGCGTGAAGGAGATCGCCGCGCCCCGGTCCTCGGCCGTGGTCGGGCCGATGATCTTCAGGTCGGGGACCTCGCTCAGCCGCTGCACCGCGTATTCGGTGAGCGCGTGCTCGTGGGCGAGGATCCTGTCCATGCCGATCGAGTTCAGATAGTCGATCGCCGCACCGAGGCCGACCGCCTGCGCGATCGGCGGCGTACCCGCCTCGAACTTGTGCGGGGCCGGGGCGTACGTCGACGAGTGCATCGACACGGTCTCGATCATCTCGCCGCCGCCCAGGAACGGAGGCAGGTCCTCCAGGAGCTCCTGGCGTCCCCACAGCACACCGATACCCGTCGGGCCGCACATCTTGTGGCCGGTGAAGGCCACGAAGTCCGCCTGCAGCGCCTGCACGTCCAGTGGCATGTGCGGCGCGGCCTGGGAGGCGTCGATGCAGACCAGGGCGCCGACCTCCTGAGCGCGCCGGACTATCGCCTCGACCGGGTTGACCGTGCCCAGGATGTTGGACACCAGCACAAAGGAGACGATCTTCGTCTTCTCGGTGATGATCTCGTCGATGTTCGACAGGTCGAGCCGGCCGTCGTCGGTGAGGCCGAACCACTTCAGCTTCGCGCCCGTGCGCTGCGCCAGCAGCTGCCACGGCACGATGTTGGAGTGGTGCTCCATCTCCGTGATGACGATCTCGGTCTCGTGGTCCACCCGGTAGGGCTCGTCGGCCCAGCCGAGCATGTTCGCCACGAGGTTGAGCGATTCGGAGGCGTTCTTGGTGAAGATCACCTCGTCGCGGCTCGGTGCGTTGATGAACGCGGCGACCTTGTCACGCGCGCCCTCGTACAGCGCCGTGGCCTCCTCGGCGAGCACATGCACACCGCGGTGGACGTTGGCGTTGTAGCGCTCGTAGTACTCGGCGAGGACGTCGAGCACCTGGCGCGGCTTCTGCGAGGTCGCAGCGTTGTCCAGGTACACGAGCTTCTTGCCGTCGTGGACCAGCCGGTCCAGGACGGGGAAGTCCTTGCGGATCGCCTCGGTGTCGAGGAGGCCCGGCAGCTGTGTCACGCGGATACGCCACCCTTCACGTATGCCTCGTAGCCCTCGGCCTCCAGCTTGTCCGCGAGCTCGGGACCGCCGGACTCGACGATGCGGCCACCGGCGAACACATGCACGCGGTCGGGCTTGATGTAGCGCAGGATGCGCGTGTAGTGCGTGATCAGCAGGGTGCCGACCTCGCCGGACTCACGGACGCGGTTGACGCCCTCGGAGACGATGCGCAGCGCGTCGACGTCGAGGCCGGAGTCCGTCTCGTCGAGGATCGCGATCTTCGGCTTGAGCAGCTCGAGCTGGAGGATCTCGTGGCGCTTCTTCTCACCGCCGGAGAAGCCCTCGTTCACGTTGCGCTCGGCGAAGGAGGGGTCCATGTGGAGACTCTCCATGGTCTCCTTGACCTCCTTCACCCAGGTGCGCAGCTTGGGGGCCTCGCCGCGGATCGCGGTGGCGGAGGTGCGCAGGAAGTTGGAGACGGAGACGCCGGGGACCTCGACCGGGTACTGCATCGCCAGGAACAGGCCCGCGCGGGCGCGCTCGTCGACGGACATCTCAAGGACGTCCTCGCCGTCGAGCAGCACGGTGCCGCCGGTGATCGTGTACTTCGGGTGACCGGCGAGCGAGTAGGCGAGAGTCGACTTGCCCGAGCCGTTGGGGCCCATGATGGCGTGCGTCTCGCCCTGACTCACGGTGAGGTCGACGCCCTTGAGGATCTCCTTCGTGGCGTTGTCGGCCTCGACGGTGACGTGCAGGTCTCGGATTTCAAGCGTTGCCATGGGTGCCTCAGGACTCCTGGGTGAGGGAGACGAGCACGTCGTCCCCTTCGATCTTTACGGGGTAAACGGGGACGGGGCGCGTCGCGGGAAGGGCGTCGGGCTTTCCGGAACGGAGGTCGAAGCGCGAGCCGTGCAGCCAGCACTCGATGTGGCAGTCGTCGACCTCGCCCTCGGAGAGCGACACGTTGGCGTGGGAGCAGATGTCGTTGATCGCGAACACCTCTCCCTCGGTCCTGACGACCGAGATCGGCGTGCCGTCGAGTTCCACCCGCTTCGGGGTGTCCTGCTCCAGCTCGCCCAGCCCGCAGACGCGTACGAACAAGGTCATGCGACCGATGCCTCCAGCTCCTCCTCGATCTTGGCGATCAGGCGTTCCTCGATGTCGCCGACGCCGATCTGCTGGACCAGCTCGGCGAAGAAGCCGCGGACGACGAGGCGGCGGGCCTCGTGCTCGGGGATGCCGCGGGCCATCAGGTAGAAGAGCTGCTCGTCGTCGAAGCGGCCGGTCGCGGAGGCGTGGCCGGCGCCGACGATCTCGCCGGTCTCGATCTCCAGGTTCGGGACCGAGTCGACGCGGGAGCCGTCCGTGAGGACCAGGTTGCGGTTCATCTCGTAGGTGTCCGTGCCCTCGGCCTTGGCCTCGATGAGCACGTCACCGATCCACACGGCGTGCGCGTCGTCGCCCTGGAGCGCGCCCTTGTACACGACGTTCGACTTGCAGTGCGGAGCGTTGTGGTCGACGAAGAGCCGGTGCTCCTGGTGCTGGCCCTTGTCGGTGAAGTAGAGCCCGAACAGCTCGGCCTCGCCGCCGGTGCCCGCGTAGGTCACGCGCGGGTGCACGCGTACGACGTCCCCGCCGAAGGTGACGACGACGGACTTGAAGGAGGCGTCACGGCCGACGAGCGCGTTGTGCTGGGCGACGTGCACCGACTTCTCGTCCCAGTCCTGGACGGAGACCACGGTCAGCTTGGCGCCGTCACCGAGGAGGTAGTCGACGTTGGCGGCGAGTACCGCGTCACCGGTGTGGTCGATGACGACGACGGCCTCGGCGAAGGCACCGAGCTCGATCACCTGGTGGCCGAAGGCGACCCCGCCCTCGCCGTGCACGGCGATGCGGATCGGCTCGGTGAGCACCGTCTCCTTGGGGACCGTCACCACGCCGGCCTGCTCGAACGCCGAGTACGCCTGCGCCGCGACCCGGTCCACCGGGGTGCCCGCCCGGCCCGGCCGCGCGTCGTCGCGGCCGACGGTCTCGACGACGACGCCCTCGGGGGCCTCGACGGTGACCTTCACGCCGCCGCCGTTCGCGACGGCGGTGCCGTCGTGCAGCCCGCGCAGTCGCTCCAGCGGCGTGAACCGCCACTCCTCCTCGCGGCCGTGCGGGACCGGGAAGTCGGCCACGTCGAAGGACGGCGGCGCGCTCATGCGCGTGGCGACGGTCGACTCGGCGGCCACCGCGATCGAGCCCGCGGTGGTCGCTCCCACGGGGATGTTCTGGGCCTCAGCCATGGCTGTCGTTGTGCTCTCTTCCTGCGTCGGTTGTGATCCTCGGCCCGCCCCGTACGGGCGGGCCGGCGCTGCTCAAAAGGGGCGGGTCAGCCGACCGCGCCTTCCATCTGCAGCTCGATCAGCCGGTTGAGCTCCAGCGCGTACTCCATGGGCAGCTCCTTGGCGATCGGCTCGACGAAGCCGCGCACGATCATCGCCATCGCCTCGAACTCGGTCAGGCCGCGGCTCATCAGGTAGAAGAGCTGGTCCTCGGAGACCTTGGAGACGGTCGCCTCGTGGCCCATGGACACGTCGTCCTCGCGGACGTCCACGTAGGGGTACGTGTCGGAGCGGGAGATCGTGTCGACCAGCAGCGCGTCGCAGAGCACGTTGGACTTGGAGCCCGCGGCGCCCTCGCCGATCTCGACCAGGCCGCGGTACGAGGTGCGGCCGCCACCGCGCGCCACCGACTTGGAGACGATGTTGGAGGAGGTGTTCGGCGCCATGTGGACCATCTTGGAACCGGCGTCCTGGTGCTGGCCCTCGCCCGCGAACGCGATGGAGAGCGTCTCGCCCTTGGCGTGCTCGCCCATCAGGTAGACGGCCGGGTACTTCATCGTCACCTTGGAGCCGATGTTGCCGTCGATCCACTCCATGGTCGCGCCCTCGTAGGCGACGGCGCGCTTGGTGACCAGGTTGTAGACGTTGTTCGACCAGTTCTGGATGGTCGTGTAGCGGCAGCGGGCGTTCTTCTTGACGATGATCTCCACGACCGCGGAGTGCAGCGAGTCCGACTTGTAGATCGGCGCCGTGCACCCCTCGACGTAGTGCACGTAGGCACCTTCGTCGACGATGATCAGGGTCCGCTCGAACTGGCCCATGTTCTCCGTGTTGATGCGGAAGTAGGCCTGGAGCGGGATCTCCACGTGCACGCCCGGCGGCACGTAGATGAAGGAGCCGCCCGACCACACGGCGGTGTTCAGGGAGGCGAACTTGTTGTCACCGGCGGGGATGACGGTCCCGAAGTACTCCTTGAAGAGCTCCGGGTGCTCCTTCAGAGCGGTGTCGGTGTCCAGGAAGATGACGCCCTGCTCCTCCAGGTCCTCGCGGATCTGGTGGTAGACGACCTCCGACTCGTACTGGGCCGCGACACCGGCCACGAGGCGCTGCTTCTCCGCCTCCGGGATGCCGAGCTTGTCGTAGGTGTTCTTGATGTCCTCGGGCAGGTCCTCCCAGGACTCCGCCTGCTTCTCCGTGGAGCGCACGAAGTACTTGATGTTGTCGAAGTCGATGCCCGACAGGTCCGAGCCCCAGTTCGGCATGGGCTTCTTCTCGAAGAGGCGCAGGCCCTTCAGGCGCAGCTTGGTCATCCACTCCGGCTCCGACTTCTTGCCGGAGATGTCGCGGACGACGTCCTCGTTCAGACCACGCTTCGCCGCGGCACCGGCTGCGTCGGAGTCGGCCCAGCCATATTCGTACTTGCCCAGGCCCTCGAGTTCGGGGTGAGCAGTCTCCGTGGGGAGAGTCATGCGGGGTTCCTCCCGGCCGTGCTGGCAGATGCGTTGTGGGTGGTCTCGGAAATCGGTGAGGCTTGGGGTGCCTTGGGGATGAACGTCGTGCAGACGCCGTCGCCGTGCGCGATCGTGGCCAGTCGCTGGACGTGCGTGCCGAGCAGCTGGGAGAAGACCTCCGTCTCGACCTCGCACAGCTGCGGGAACTGCTCCGCGACATGGGCGACCGGGCAGTGGTGCTGGCAGAGCTGCTCGCCGACCGGTGCGCTGCGCGCCGTAGCAGCGTACCCGTCCACGCTCAAGGCCTTCGCCAGGGCTTCGGTGCGCTGCTCGGGGTCGGCGGCCTCGATCGCCTTGCGGTAGGCGGCGGCCTGCTCGGCGAGCCGGGCGCGGGCGAAGGCCACGACGGCCTCGTCCCCGCCGTACCGCTGCTGGATCCAGCGCAGGGCGTCCGCGGCGAGCTTGTCGTAGGACTGGTCGAAGGCGTCACGGCCGCAGTCGGTGAGCGCGAATGCCTTGGCGGGGCGACCGCGCGTGCGCGCCCCGTACACCCGCTGCTCACGGGGGGCCACGACGTCGTCGGCGACCAGTGCGTCCAGATGCCGCCGTACGGCCGCCTGGGTGAGCCCCAGCCTGCCGGCGAGCTCGGCGACGGTCGACGGGCCGTGGTCCAGGATGGACCGCGCGACGCGGTTGCGCGTGGAGCGCTCCCCGGTCGCGAACTCCTCCTGAGGGGCCCCCGTGGGGGTCTCCCGAGCCTCGCCGACGTTTTTCACAACGCCATTGTTGCGTAATTCCTCAGAGACTGACAAGCGCCGCCCTCACGGCCCGGCGGTGCGGTGCATCACTTAGGTTCACCTAAGGCGACCTGCGGAAACGATCTTTGATCGATCAAACCGGTGGCGCCCGCCCGGGCGGTGGGGAAGACTCCCGGACCATGCCCGTACCCCCTCCCACCGGCCCTCTTGTCACTCGAGACAGCCTCGCCGCCCAGCTGCGCGCCCTCGGCGTGGACCCCGGCGAGACGCTGCTCGTGCACTCCTCCCTCAGCGCGCTCGGCTGGGTGAGCGGAGGGGCGGTCTCGGTCGTCCAGGGGATCCTCGACGTACTCGGTCCCGACGGCACCGTGGTGGTCCCCACCCAGACCGGCGACCTGTCGGATCCCGCGGTGTGGAGCAATCCGCCCGTACCCGAGGAGTGGTGGGAGACCATCCGGGCGACGATGCCCGCCTACGACCCGCTTCTCACCCCGTCGCGGGGCGTCGGCGCGATACCGGAGACACTGCGCACATGGCCGGGCGCCCTGCGCAGCGCCCACCCGCAGACGTCGTTCGCCGCGGTCGGAGCGCGGGCGGCGGAGATCGTCGAGGGCCACGCGCCCGACTGCCGCCTCGGAGAGCGGAGCCCGCTCGCCCGGCTGGAGGCGATGGCCGCCCGCGTGCTCCTGCTCGGAGCGGGCTACGACACCTGCACAAGCTTCCACCTCGCCGAGTACCGGATCCCCGCGCCGCTCGTCCGGGTGGGGCGGCCGGGACCGGACGGCTGGGAAGTGGTGACGGAGGTCTCGATCACCTCGGACCGGTTCGACGAACTGGGCCACGACTTCGAGCGGGACCGGCCGGTGGTGCGGGGCAGGGTGGGGGCGGCCCACGCACGGCTGTTCCCGGTGGCAGACGCCGTGGCGTACGCGCAGCGGTGGCTCGCTCTGCACCGGCCGGGAGCGGAGTAGTTTGCCGACCCCCTCGTCAAGCACCCCACGCGGCTACCTAGACTCTGGACCCATGCGAAGTGAGCCGGTCGTCCAGGTGCGGTCCCTGGTGAAGCGGTACGGCGCGAAGGCAGCGGTGGACGGCCTCGATCTGGAGGCCGGGGCGGGTGTCACCGCCGTGCTCGGCCCGAACGGGGCCGGCAAGACGACCACGGTCGAGACCTGCGAGGGGTACCGGAGGCCGGATTCCGGCACGGTACGCGTCCTGGGCCTCGACCCGGTCCGTGAAGCCTCCGCGCTGCGCCCCCGTATAGGTGTGATGCTCCAGTCGGGCGGCGTGTACTCGGGCGCCCGCGCCGACGAGATGCTCCGCCATGTCGCCAGACTGCACGCGCACCCACTGGACGTGGACACGCTCATCGAACGGCTGGGGCTCACCGGCTGCGGACGCACCAGCTACCGGCGCCTGTCGGGCGGGCAGCAGCAGCGGCTGGCACTCGCCATGGCCGTCGTCGGCCGACCCGAGCTGGTCTTCCTGGACGAACCGACCGCGGGCCTCGACCCGCAGGCCCGCCGTGCCACCTGGGACCTCGTCCGCGATCTGCGCGCCGACGGCGTGTCCGTGATCCTCACGACGCACTACATGGAAGAGGCCGAGCAGCTCGCCGACGACGTGGCGATCATCGACTCCGGCCGGGTCGTCGCGCAGGGCTCCCCGGAGGCGCTGTGCCGGGGCGGCGCCGAGAACACGCTGCGCTTCACGGGCCGCCCGGGCCTGGACGTGGGGTCCCTGCTCAAGGCCCTGCCGGTGGACTCCAGCGCGGGCGAGGTGACGCCGGGCGCCTACCGCATCGTCGGCAAGGTCAACCCGCAACTGCTCGCGACGGTCACCTCCTGGTGCGCCCAGCACGGGGTGATGCCGGACCGGATCTCCGTCGAACGGCACACCCTCGAAGACGTCTTCCTCGAGCTGACGGGCAAGGAGCTGCGTTCGTGACCACCGTCGGTACCTTCACGCCGAAGCCCGGCGCCGCTCCGCTCCCCCGCATGATCGCGGCCCAGGCCGCACTCGAGACGAGGATGCTGCTGCGCAACGGCGAGCAGCTTCTGCTGACCGTCGTCATCCCGACGCTGCTGCTGCTCCTCTTCGGCTCCGTCGACATCGTGGACACCGGTGCGGGCAAGGCCGTCGACTTCCTCGCACCGGGCATCCTGGCGCTCGCCGTGATGTCGACCGCGTTCACCGGGCAGGCCATCGCGACCGGCTTCGAGCGCCGCTACGGCGTGCTGAAGCGGCTCGCCTCCTCGCCGCTGCCCCGCTGGGGGCTGATGACCGCCAAGACGGCCTCCGTCCTGGTCACCGAGGTCCTCCAGGTGGTCCTGCTGACGGTGATCGCCTACGCGCTCGGCTGGTCCCCGCACGGCGACCCGCTGTCGGTGCTGCTTCTGCTGGTCCTCGGCACGGCGGCCTTCTCCGGGCTCGGCCTGCTCATGGCGGGCACCTTGAAGGCCGAGGCCACCCTGGCCGCCGCCAACCTGGTCTTCCTGCTGCTGCTGGTGGGCGGCGGCGTGATCGTGCCCCTGGACAAGTTCCCCGCGGGCGCCCAGGACGTCCTCGCCCTGCTGCCCATCACCGCCCTGTCCGACGGTCTGCGCGACGTCCTCCAGCACGGTGCGGGCATGCCCGTCGGGGACCTCGCCGTCCTGGCCGTGTGGGCGGTCGTGGGGCTGGCCGCGGCGGGACGGTTCTTCCGCTGGGAGTGAGCCCTCGGCGGCGGACGGCGCCCGGGTCGTCCGGACCGGGCCGACCCCTCGTGAAACCGTGCACAAGCGGCCCCCTACGATGAGGGGCGTGCCAAACGTGACCCGCGCCGATGCCGTAGCGGCCGTGCGCAATCCGCTCGCCTTCATCGCCGCACGCTGGACCCCGGAGCCCCGGACGGTGCAGCGGGCGGCGCTCGCCGCGCTCGTCATGTCGGTCGTCATCGTCGTCACCGGCGGTGCCGTGCGTCTGACCGGCTCCGGACTCGGCTGCCCGACCTGGCCGCAGTGCACGGACGACTCGCTGACCACGACCCGTGCCATGGGTGTGCACGGTGCGATCGAGTTCGGCAACCGCATGCTGACGTACGTGCTGTGCGCGGCGGTCGGCTGGGCGATCATCGCCGCGCGGTCGCATAAGCCGCGCAGGCGCAGCCTCACCCGGTTCGGCTGGGCGCAGTTCTGGATCGTGATGAGCAACGCGGTCCTCGGCGGCATCGTCGTCCTCGTCGGCCTCAACCCGTACACCGTCGCCGCCCACTTCCTGCTCTCCACCGCGCTCATCACGGTGGCCACGCTGATGTGGCAGCGCACGAGGGAGAGCGACACGGAGCCGCGTCCGCTGGTCGGCCGGGCCGTGCAGCAACTGGTGTGGTTCCTGGTCGTCGCCTCCGTGCTGCTGATCGCGGTGGGCACCGTGGTCACCGGTGCGGGCCCGCACGCGGGCGACTCCAGCGAGGTCGAGCGCATCGGGATCGACTGGCAGAGCGTCGCCAAGCTGCACGCCGTGCTGGCCTGGATCGTGGTGACGCTGACCTTCGCCCTGTGGTTCGTCCTCAAGGCGGTGGACGCGCCCGCGGGCCCGCGGCACCGCACCCGGGAGCTGTTCCTGATCCTTCTGGGCCAGGGCGTCATCGGCTACGTCCAGTACTTCACGCACCTGCCCGAGCTCCTGGTCGGGCTCCACATGTTCGGCTCCTGCCTGGTGTGGATCGGGGTGCTGCGGGTGCTGCTGTCGCTGCGCGAACGCCCGGCGTCCAGCGCGGGGCTCCCGGGTACGTCGGCGGAGTCGGCCCTCAGCGCCGCCTGACGCCGGCGCGGGGGCGGTGATCTCACCGCAGCCCGTACACCCGCAGCGCGTTGCCCGCGGCGATCATCCCGCCCACCCGCTGCGCGTCCTCCGGCGACCAGGCGCCGTCCGCGACCCAGTCCCCCAGCAGTCTGGAGAGTGCCTCGCGGAACAGCCGGGCGCCCACCACATGGAGCTCCGGCAGGCCCTGGGCGCCGCTGGAGAAGAGGAGCTTGCCGAAGGGCGCCAGCTCCAGGATCTCGGCGAGCACGTCGGCGGCACGCGCCCCCGTGCGCACCAGGGCGGCGCCCAGGTCCGCGTACACGTGCGGGAACACCCCTGCCAGATGCGCGGCGTGGCGGTGGTAGGGATAGCCGTGCAGCAGGACGAGGTCCGTGCCGAGCCCGGCCGTGGCCCGTACGAAGTCGGCGAGCAGGACCGGGTCGGTGCGGTCGATGCGCAGCCCCGGTTCACCGAGGCCCGCATGGAGCTGGAGGGGGCGGCCGGAGGCCACCGCACTCCACAGCAGATGGCGCAGCAGCACCGGATCCGACAGCGCCCCGCCCACCCGGCGGCCGGCCAGCCAGCGGCCCGCGGCGCCGCGCACCTCGCCCGGCCCGGGCGGCTCGGGCGCGAGGGCCAGACCGTGGCGCACGCCCGCCACCGAGGTGAACGCCACCGCGTGCGCCGCCGCCCCGTGGATCGACTCGGCGAGATTGGCGAGGAACGACTCCACCGTGCCCGAGGTGTCGGCGACCTGCTCGGCGAGCAGTTCCAGACGGACGATCTCGTGCGCCTCCGCGGCTCCGGCGGAGGCCATCTCGTCGGGCCCGGTGAGATCGCCGGGCAGGCCGGTGTCGACGAGGTAGGTGGTGATGCCGCTGCCCCGAAGCAGCCGGCGCCCCGCCTCCAGGACGCCGAGTTCCCGGCGGCGGGCGAGGTAGCGGGCGGGCGGGCAGTGCGCCTCCAGATCGAGCAGCGGCGGACACCAGCGGCGCACGGCGAAACCCGTCTGGGTGTCGAAGAGGGTGGTGCCCGCCGCCGGTGGGCCCTCGGTTCGCGCCAAGTGGGCCTCGAAGGTACCGAGGCCCAGCTCGGTGCGGAGCACGCCGTGGCAGTACTGATCCACCAGGGACGACGTTTCGATCATCCGGACTCCCCGCGACTGGACCTTGCCTGCACAGGGCCTAACGGGTGAACCGGCGTGAGGTGATGCCCTCAGGGGGTGCGCTTGCCGCCGACCTGGATTCCCGCCATGCGCGTCCACTCGTACGGGCCGGTCTTCACTTTTCCTGCGAACTCCCCGTCGAACGTCTCGTGAACGGTGATGCCCGCCTGTTGCACCGCCTTCTCGGCGATGTCGTACGTCGGTGCGACGAGGTCGCCCCAGACGCCGTCCTCGCCGACGAGCACGATCCGGGCACCTCGCTGCCCGATGTAGGCCACCTGGCCCTCGGCACCGCCGTGGGCCCCGGCGAAGGCGTCGATCTCCTTGGCCAGCCGGGCGGCCCTGCGCTCGGCCCTGGCGGTCTGCTTGGCGCCGGCGCCCTCGTCAACCTGCTGCGTGTCTGCCATGGCCAGGATGCTACCGACGAGTAGATCGAACGGCGACGGGAGGGGTGCGTGGCCTTGACCACGCACCCCTCCCGTCGCTCGTACGCGGGACCTATCGGAGGAAGGGGTCCACCGCCACCGCCACGAAGAGCAGCGAGACATAGGTGATGCTCCAGTGGAACAGCCGCATCTCCTTGAGCTTGACGCCCGACTTCTCGGCCTTCGCCCGGTTCTGCAGCGCGTGCGCCTCCCACAGCCACCAGCCGCCGGCCGCCAGGGCCACGGTCGTGTAGAACCAGCCGGTGTAGCCGAGCGGGGTCAGCAGCAGGGACACCACGACCATCACCCAGCTGTAGATCACGATCTGCCGGGCGACCACCTTGTTGGAGGCGATGACCGGCAGCATCGGCACGCCCACGCGCGCGTAGTCCTCCTTGACCTTCATGGACAGCGGCCAGTAGTGCGGCGGCGTCCAGAAGAACATGACGAGGAACAGGACGACCGGCGCCCACGAGAGGGAGTTCGTGACGGACGACCAGCCGATGAGGACGGGGAGGCAGCCGGCGATCCCGCCCCACACGATGTTCTGCGAGGTACGCCGCTTGAGGATCATCGTGTAGACGACGACGTAGAAAAGGAGCGCTCCGAGCGACAGCCAGGCGGACAGCCAGTTGACGGTGAATCCGAACAGCAGTGTGGACACCACCGCGAGCGTGATACCGAAGGCCAGGCACTCGCGGGGGCTGACGATGCCGGTGACCAGCGGACGCTGCGAGGTGCGGTCCATGAGCGCGTCGATGTCACGGTCGATGTACATGTTCAGGGCGTTGGCGCCGCCCGCGGACAGGTAGCCGCCGACGCAGGTGAGCAGCACCAGCCGGAGACTCGGCACCCCCTGCTGGGCGAGGAACATCACCGGAACGGTGGTGATCAGCAGCAGCTCGATGATCCGCGGCTTGGTCAGCGCCACGAACGCCTTGACTCGGGCCCCAAGCGGCCGCTGGCCCCGGCTGCTGCTCGTACCGAGCTCCCCCACAGCCGTGACGGCATGGGGGGTGCCCCCACCCGCCGGACGGGAATCGACGGCCGTCACGTACACCCCTGACAGAGACATCCCAGCAAACCCACCGGCTGTGAACTCCCGGTAAAGGCTCGCGCGTACCCACGCAACTTTAGACGTTGCCCACAGCCCGCTCTTCGCGGGGGTGGGTCGTGTTGGAGCGGTCGCGGGAAGGGCGGGGCGCGCCCGGCCCTCGCCGGGGCGAGAGCGGAACCACGCTCGGTTGAGCGTTCGGACGACCGGGACCGTATTCAGTTCCCGACCGGAAATCGGCCCGGTCGGGAGGCGGATCGCGGCGACTCCCTGCAGTCTGGAATGACTCGAAAAGACGCATGTACCTACGGGGGTAGGCTCAGCAGCGGCCGGTGGGCGCCCAAGTGCACCGGCATTCGACATGTGGAGAGGAGCCCTGACCCAGGGTGAGCACCAAGCCGACCACAAAAGACCTCGAGTGGACCGAGTTGGACCAGCGGGCCGTGGACACCGCCCGGGTTCTGGCGGCCGATGCCGTACAGAAGGTCGGTAACGGCCACCCGGGCACGGCGATGAGCCTGGCTCCGGCCGCGTACACCCTCTTCCAGAAGGTGATGCGGCACGATCCGGCGGATCCGGCGTGGGTGGGCCGTGACCGCTTCGTCCTGTCAGCCGGCCACACGTCGCTGACCCTCTACACACAGCTCTACCTGGCCGGCTTCGGTCTGGAGCTGACCGATCTCGAGGCGTTCCGCACCTGGGGGTCCAAGACTCCCGGTCACCCCGAGTACGGGCACACGCGCGGCGTGGAGACGACGACCGGCCCGCTGGGCCAAGGTGTGGCGAACGCGGTGGGCATGGCGATGGCCTCGCGCTACGAGCGTGGTCTGTTCGACCCGGAGGCCGCGCAGGGCACCTCGCCCTTCGACCACTTCATCTACTGCATCGCCGGTGACGGCTGCCTCCAGGAGGGCATCTCCGCCGAGGCGTCCTCGATGGCCGGTCACCAGAAGCTCGGGAACCTGATCCTGCTGTGGGACGACAACCACATCTCGATCGAGGGCGACACCGAGACGGCGGTGTCCGAGGACACCGTCAAGCGGTACGAGGCCTACGGCTGGCACGTCCAGCGGGTGGCGCCGAAGCCGGACGGGGACCTGGACCCGCACGCCATCTACGACGCCATCCAGGAGGCCAAGAAGGTCACCGACCGGCCGTCGTTCATCGCGATGCGCTCGATCATCGCCTGGCCCGCCCCGCACGCGCAGAACACCGAGGCCGCGCACGGCTCGGCCCTGGGCGAGGACGAGGTCGCGGCCACCAAGCGCGTCCTCGGCTTCGACCCGGACAAGAGCTTCGAGGTCGCCGACGAGGTCCTGGCCCACACCCGCAAGGCCCTGGAGCGGGGTCACGAGGCGAGGGCCGAGTGGGAGAAGTCCTTCCAGGAGTGGCGGGGCAACAGCGCCGAGCGCGCGGCCGAGTTCGACCGCATCAGCAAGGGTGAGCTGCCCACCGGCTGGGAGGAGAAGCTCCCGGTCTTCGAGGCGGGCAAGGGCGTCGCGACGCGCGCCGCCTCCGGCAAGGTGCTGCAGGCCCTCGGCCCGGTCGTCCCCGAGCTGTGGGGCGGCTCCGCCGACCTGGCCGGCTCGAACAACACCACCATCGACAAGAACAGCTCCTTCCTGCCGGCGGACAACCCGCTCCCGGGCGCCGACCCCTACGGCCGCACGATCCACTTCGGCATCCGCGAGCACTCCATGGCCGCGGAGATGAACGGCATCACCCTGCACGGCAACACCCGCGTCTACGGCGGCACCTTCCTGGTGTTCTCCGACTACATGCGCAACGCGGTCCGTCTGTCGGCGCTGATGCACCTGCCGGTCACCTATGTGTGGACCCATGACTCCATCGGTCTGGGCGAGGACGGCCCCACCCACCAGCCGGTCGAGCACCTGGCCTCGCTGCGCGCCATCCCGGGCCTGAACGTGGTCCGCCCGGCCGACGCCAACGAGACCGCGATCGCCTGGCGCGAGATCCTCGGGCGCTGGACCAAGGAGTTCGGCAAGGGCGCCCCGCACGGTCTCGCGCTGACCCGCCAGGGAGTGCCGACGTACGAGCCCAACGAGGACACCGTCCGCGGTGGTTACGTCATGTTCGAGGCGGAGGGCGGGGAGCCGCAGGTGATCCTGATCGCCACCGGTTCCGAGGTGCACATCGCCGTCGAGGCCCGCGAGCAGCTCCAGGCCGAGGGCGTCCCGACGCGCGTCGTGTCGATGCCGTGCGTGGAGTGGTTCGAGGAGCAGGACCAGGGGTACCGGGACAGCGTCCTGCCGCCTTCGGTGAGGGCGCGGGTCTCGGTCGAGGCCGGGATCGGCCTCACCTGGCACCGGTTCGTCGGAGACGCGGGCCGCATCGTTTCCCTGGAGCACTTCGGTGCTTCGGCGGACGGCAAGGTCCTTTTCCGCGAGTTCGGCTTCACTGCCGAGAACGTCGCATCCGCCGCCCGGGAATCGATCGCCGCAGCCCAGCGCTGACGCTGATATACGACACGTAGGAGATGCATTTTCCATGACAGACGCACTGAAGCGCCTCTCCGAAGAAGGCGTCGCGATCTGGCTGGACGACCTGTCGCGCAAGCGGATCACGTCCGGCAACCTCGCCGAACTGATCGACCAGCAGCACGTCGTGGGCGTCACCACCAACCCGACGATCTTCCAGAAGGCCATCTCGTCGGGCGACGGCTACGAGCAGCAGCTCGCCGACCTCGCCGCCCGCAAGGTCACCGTCGAAGAGGCGGTCCGCATGATCACCACGGCGGACGTCCGGGACGCCGCCGACATCCTGCGTCCGGTCTACGACGCCACGCAGGGCCAGGACGGCCGGGTGTCGATCGAGGTCGACCCCCGTCTCGCGCACAACACCCGGGCCACCGTCGCCGAGGCCAAGCAGCTCGCCTGGCTGGTCGACCGTCCCAACACCCTCATCAAGATCCCGGCCACCAAGGCGGGTCTGCCGGCGATCGCCGAGACCATCGGTCACGGCATCAGCGTCAACGTCACGCTGATCTTCTCGCTGGAGCGCTACCGCGAGGTCATGAACGCCTACCTCACCGGTCTGGAGAAGGCCAAGGAGCGCGGCCTGGACCTGTCCCTGATCCACTCGGTGGCGTCCTTCTTCGTGTCCCGTGTGGACACCGAGATCGACAAGCGGATCGACGCCCTGGGGACGCCGGAGGCCAAGGCGCTGCGCGGCAAGGCGGCCATCGCCAACGCGCGGCTCGCCTACGAGGCGTACGAGGAGGTGTTCGGCAGCGACCGCTGGCTCGCCCTGGAGAAGGCGGGCGCCAACAAGCAGCGCCCGCTGTGGGCCTCCACCGGTGTCAAGGACCCCGCCTACAAGGACACCATGTACGTGGTGGACCTGGTGGCGCCCAACACCGTGAACACCATGCCCGAGGCCACCCTGGTGGCCACCGAGGACCACGGCGAGATCCGCGGCAACACCGTCGCCGGAACCTACGAGCAGGCGCGCGCCGAGCTCGACGCGGTCGAGGGACTCGGGATCTCGTACGACGACGTGGTCCAGCTGCTGGAGGACGAAGGCGTCGACAAGTTCGAGGCCTCCTGGAACGACCTGCTCAAGTCGACCGAGGCGGAGCTCCAGCGCCTCGCCCCCTCGGAGGGCTGACATCTTGACATCCGTACACGGAGCGAATCCGCTTCGTGACGCCGCGGACCGACGGCTCCCGCGTATCGCGGGGCCGTCGGGCCTGGTGATCTTCGGCGTCACGGGCGATTTGTCACGTAAAAAGCTGATGCCTGCTGTTTACGACCTGGCCAACCGCGGTCTGCTGCCGCCGGGCTTCTCGCTCGTCGGCTTCGCCCGCCGGGAGTGGCAGAACGAGGACTTCGCCAAGGAGGTCCACGACGCGGTCAAGGAGCACGCCCGTACGCCGTTCCGCGAGGAGGTCTGGCAGCAGCTCATCCAGGGGATGCGCTTCGTCCAGGGCACCTTCGACGACGATGACGCGTTCGAACGGCTGCGCTCCACCATCGAGGAACTGGACAAGGCGCAGGGCACGGGCGGCAACTTCGCCTTCTACCTGTCGGTGCCGCCGAAGTCCTTCCCGGTGGTCATCCAGCAGCTGAAGAAGCACGGTCTGGCCGACCAGACCGGCGGCTCCTGGCGGCGCGCGGTCATCGAGAAGCCGTTCGGACACGACCTGAAGTCGGCCGAGGACCTCAACAAGGTCGTGCACGAGGTCTTCGCTCCTGACCAGGTCTTCCGCATCGACCACTACCTGGGCAAGGAGACCGTCCAGAACATCCTGGCGCTGCGCTTCGCCAACACCATGTTCGAGCCGATCTGGAACCGGTCCTTCGTGGACCATGTGCAGATCACCATGGCCGAGGACATCGGCATCGGCGGCCGGGCCGGCTACTACGACGGCATCGGCGCCGCCCGCGACGTCATCCAGAACCACCTGCTCCAGCTGCTGGCCCTCACGGCCATGGAGGAGCCCGCCTCCTTCGACGCCGACGCGCTCGCCGCCGAGAAGACCAAGGTGCTCGGTGCCGTGCGACTGCCCTCGGAACTCGGACGGGACACCGTGTTCGCGCAGTACGCGGCCGGCTGGCAGGGCGGCGAGAAGGCCGTCGGCTACCTCCAGGAGGAGGGCATCGACCCCGCGTCGCGCACCGACACCTACGCCGCGGTGAAGCTGGGCATCGACAACCGCCGCTGGGCGGGCGTCCCCTTCTACCTGCGTACCGGCAAGCGCCTGGGCCGGCGGGTCACCGAGATCGCGGTCGTCTTCCAGCGCGCTCCGCACTCCCCGTTCGACACCACCGCGACCGAGGAACTGGGCCAGAACGCGGTTGTCATCCGCGTCCAGCCCGACGAGGGCGTCACCGTCCGCTTCGGTTCGAAGGTGCCGGGCACCTCGATGGAGATCCGGGACGTGTCCATGGACTTCGCCTACGGGGAGTCCTTCACGGAGTCCAGCCCCGAGGCGTACGAACGCCTGATCCTGGACGTCCTGCTCGGCGACTCGAACCTCTTCCCGCGTACCGAGGAGGTGGAGCTGTCCTGGAAGATCCTCGACCCGATCGAGGAGTACTGGGATGCGCACGGCAAGCCCGCGCAGTACCCCGCCGGTACCTGGGGGCCGCGCGAGGCCGACGAGATGCTCGCACGAGACGGACGGAGCTGGCGCCGGCCATGAAGATCGACCTCACGGACACCACGGCCAGCAAGATCAACAAGGCGCTGGTGCAGGGCAGGCGTGCCATCGGCACGCCCGCCGTGGGCATGGTGCTCACCCTTGTCATCGTCACCGACGAGGAGAACGCCTACGACGCCCTCAAGGCGGCCAACGAGGCCTCCCGCGAGCACCCCTCGCGCACCCTCGTGGTGGTCAAGCGCGTCTCGCGCTCCCCGCGCGACCGCACCACGTCGCGCCTGGACGCCGAGGTCAGGGTCGGGGCCGACGCCGGCACCGGTGAGACGGTGATCCTGCGGCTGTACGGCGAGGTCGTGAACCACGCCCAGTCCGTCGTGCTGCCGCTGCTGCTGCCCGACGCGCCGGTCGTCGCCTGGTGGCCGGTGAACGCTCCGCTCGACCCGGCCAACGATCCGCTGGGTGCGCTCGCCCAGCGCCGCGTCACCGACTCCTACACCGCCGAGGCACCGGTGCGGGAGCTGAACGCCCGCGCCGACGCCTACACGCCCGGTGACACCGACCTGTCGTGGACCCGCATCACGCCGTGGCGCTCCATGCTGGCCGCTGCCCTCGACCAGGTCGTGTGCGACGTCCAGGGTGTCGAGGTGGAGGGCGAGGAGTTCAACCCCAGCTGCGAGTTGCTGGCCATGTGGCTCGCGGACCGGCTGAGCGTTCCCGTCAAGCGCTCCCTCTCCTCCGGGCCCGGCCTCACCGCGGTCCGGATGCGCACGAGCTGCGGCCCGATCGTGCTGGACCGGGCGGACGGCTCGCTGGCCACGCTGTCCATCCACGGGCAGCCCGACCGCGCGGTGGCGCTCAAGCGCCGCGAGACGGCCGAGCTGATCGCGGAGGAGCTGCGCAGGCTCGACCCGGACGACACATACGCGTCCGCACTGCGCTTCGGCGTGGACCGGCTGGGCAACGGGGCGGAGCGCACGGACGCGGCCGAGCCGTCCGGTACCGAAGAGGCGGGGGCGTCGAATGCCGCACCGGCCCAGGACGCGGTGCGGGCCCCGGAGCCGGGGGCGCCCGAGAAGGACCGGTCGAAGAAGGCGGCGGCGAAGTGAGCACTCCTCAGCTCGTCGTCCACCGCGACAAGGAACTGATGGCCCAGGCCGCGGCGGCCAGGCTGATCACCAAGGTCGTGGACGCCCAGGCCTCTCGCGGCTCCGCCTCGGTCGTGCTCACCGGCGGGCGCAACGGCAACGGCCTGCTGGCCGCACTCGCCGCCGCGCCCGCCCGGGACGCCGTCGACTGGAGCCGGATCGACCTGTGGTGGGGCGACGAGCGGTATCTGCCCGAGGGCGACCCGGAGCGCAACTACACCCAGGCGTGCGAGGCGCTGCTCGACGCCGTACCCCTGGACCCGAAGCGCGTGCACCCCATGCCCGCGTCGGACGGCCCGCACGGTGCCGGGGTGGAGGCCGCGGCGGAGGCCTATGCCGCGGAGCTGGCCCGGTCCGCGGGCCCCGAGAACCACGGCGCGGTGCCCACCTTCGACGTCCTGATGCTGGGGGTCGGGCCCGACACGCACGTGGCGTCGCTCTTCCCCGAGCTGCCCGCGGTGCGGGAGACGGAGCGGACGGTGGTCGGCGTCCACGGCGCGCCGAAGCCGCCGCCCACCCGGGTCACACTGACCCTCCCGGCGATCCGGTCGGCCCGTGAGGTGTGGCTGCTGGCGGCGGGCGAGGACAAGGCGCAGGCGGTGGCCATCGCGCTGTCCGGCGCCGGGGAGATCCAGGCACCCGCGGCCGGCGCGTACGGCAGGTCACGCACGCTGTGGCTGCTGGACGCGGCGGCGGCGGCACAGCTCCCGCGTTCGCTGTATCCGCCGGCGTCGGCCTGAGGAACGGCTTCGTGTGCGAAGGCCGGACGGGTTCCCTCCCGTCCGGCGTTCGCACACGAGCGGGGCTACTTCACCGACCCCGCCATGACCCCCTGCACGAAGTGCCGCTGGAACGCGAAGAACACGACCACCGGCACGATCAGCGACAGGAAGGCGCCGGGCGCCAGGACATCGATGTTGCTGCCGAACTGGCGTATCTGCGACTGCAGTTCCACGGTGAGCGGCTGCGACGAGCTGTCCGCGAACAGCAGCGCCACCAGCATGTCGTTCCACACCCACAGGAACTGGAAGATGGCCAGGCTGGCGAGGGCGGGCCGCCCCACCGGCAGGACCAGCCGGATGAAGATGCGCCACTCGCTGCCGCCGTCCATCCGCGCCGCCTCCAGCATCTCCTTCGGCATCTCGGCGAAGTAGTTCCGCAGCAGGAACACCGCGAAGGGCAGCCCGTACGCCACGTGGAACAGCACGACACCGGGAATCGTGCCGAACAGCCCCAGCTGCCCGAAGAGCTTGGCCACCGGCAGCAGACCGATCTGCACCGGTACCACCAGCAACGCCACCACCAGCAGGAAGAGCGGCTCCCGCGCGGGGAAGTCCAGCCAGGCGAAGGCGTATCCGGCGAGCGCCGCGACGGCGACCACCAGTACGGTCGTCGGCACCGAGATCAGCACCGTGTTCCAGAACGACTGGATGATCCCGGCGTTTTTCAGCAGCGCCGAGTAGTTGTCGAAGGACAGCTGCCCGGGGGCCGCGAGCGCCGTCCACCAGCCGCCCTTCGCCGTGTCCTCGGCCGATCGCAGCGAGGACAGGAACAGTCCCGCGAGCGGCGTGAGCCAGATCAGCCCGATCACCACGAGGAAGGCCTGCACCAGCCCGTTGCCGAGGCCCCGCCTGACCGCGTTCATCGCTGACTCCTTCGGAAACGGCGGACGTTGAAGACCATCGCGGGGATCACCAGCAGCAGGAGCAGCACCCCGAGCGCGCTGCCCAGCCCCTGGTTGTTGCCACCGCCGAAGGACACCAGCCACATCTGCGTCGCGAGCACGGTCGCGTCCTCCTGGACCGGGCCGGGCGCGATGATGTAGACGAGGTCGAAGACCTTCATCACGTTGATCACCAGGGTGACGAAGACGACGGTCAGCACCGGGGCCAGCAACGGGACCGTGATCCGCCGGAAGATCTGCCACTCGTTCGCCCCGTCCATCCGGGCCGCCTCCAGCGCGTCCCGCGGCAGTGTCGAGAGGCCCGCGCCGATCAGCACCATGGCGAAGCCGGTCCAGATCCACAGATACGCCCCGATGATCGCCGGCGTGACCAGCGTCCTGCCGAGCCAGGAGACGCCCTGATACGGCGGCGCGAAGTTGGACTCCGGAAGTTCCACCGTGTAGGCGCCGGACGCCAGTCCCGGGAAGCGGAAGGAGCCGTCGGAGGCGGTCGTCGTGCTCGCCACGGTCCGCCCGTCGCGCACCGCCTCCACCTTCATCTCCGGCAGCCCGCTCTCCCGCCGGTCGACCTCGCCCTGCCGCCCTCCCCCGCCGGGCGTGAAGTCCAGATAGACGACCCCGCGCACCTCGTCCGGCGCGGCGCTCCGGCCGGCCGCCGCGTACGCGGGCCCGGCACCCGCGGGCAGGTCCTTGGGCAGTACCCCGACCAGCCCGAGCGTCACCGAGTCGCCCGGCGAGACACCCGTGCCCGTGCGGTACGAGCCGTCCGCGCCGTGGATCAGCCCCTGACCCTCACGGGCCCTGGCCGTCGGGTAGGAGGACGTCCCCGCGAAGGCGTCGTGGACCGAGACCACGGCGGCGTTCAGCACCCCCTTGTCCGGATCCTCGTCGTAGGCGAGCCGGAAGATGATCCCGGCGGCGAGGAAGGACACCGCCATGGGCATGAACAGCAGGAGCTTGAACGCCGTCGCCCAACGGACCTTCTCCACCAGCACGGCCAGGATCAGGCCGAGTCCGGTCAGCAGCGCCGGGGCGACGACCACCCAGATGGTCGTGTTCCGGATGGCCTTCAGCGTCGCCGGATCACGGAACATCTCGGTGTAGTTGTCGCCGCCCACGAACCGGGTGCCGGAGGCGTCGAAGAAGCTGCGCCCGACCGAGAAGACCACCGGGTAGACGACCAGGGCGCCGAGCAGCAGCAGTGCGGGGAGGACAAAGAGCACGGCGATGATTCGCCCGCGCCGTCGCGTGCGCCGTGCGCGGCCGGCGGACGCGACGGGCGCGGAACCCGCCTCTTTCGCGAGCGTGGTGGCGGTCATGTCCACTCAGCCCTGGTACGCCTTGGCCGCCGCGGCCTCCAGCCGGTCCGCGGTCGCCTTCGGGTCGGACGGGTCGCCGAGGAAGTCCTGGAGCAGCTTCCACTCGCCGGCGCCCTTGGTGCCGCCGAAGGCGGCCGGCGCCTGGTCGGACATGTCGAAGCGGACCGAGTCGCCCGCCGCGACGAGCGACTTCGCCGTGGCCCGGGTGACGTCGTCGCCGTAGGAGGCGAGATCGAGCTTCTTGTTCGGGGACAGGAAGCCGCCCGCCTTGGCCCACACGGCCGCGGCTTCGGGGGTGGCCAGGTATTCGAGCAGCTTCATACCGGCCTTGGCGTTCTTGCCGTCCTTGAGGACGACCGCCGCGTCACCGCCGCTGACCACGGGCGCGCTGCCGCCGTCGACCGCGGGGAAGGCGAAGAAGTCCGCGTCCTGCCCGATGGTCCTGCCGAACTGGTCGTGCGCGACGCCTGCGACGAAGTCGCCCTCGTAGACCATGCCGGCCTTCGGCTCGGGTCCGAAGACCTTCTCGACGGAGCCGGGGAAGTCGGTGTTGAGGGCTTCCTTCTGGCCGCCCGCTATCAGCTGCTTGTCCTTGAAGAGCTTGCCGAGCGTGGTGAGCGCCTTGACCACGCTCGCGTCGGTCCACTTCAGCTTGTGGGCGGCCAGGGCGTCGTACTTCTCGGGCCCGGCCTGGGAGAGGTAGATGTTCTCGAACCAGTCGGTGAGCGTCCAGCCGTCCTGTCCGGCGACGGCGAAGGCGGCGAGACCCGAGTCGGACACCGTGTGCCCGGCCTTCAGCATCTCGTCGTACGTCTTCGGCGGCTCGACCCCGGCCTGGGCGAGGGCGTCGGGGCTGTACCAGACCGTCGACTTGTGGGCGGCCTTGAAGTACAGGCCGTACAGGGTGCCGTCGACGCTGCCGTAGTTCTTCCACACGCTCGCGAAGTCGGCGCCGATCGTCTGCCGGGCCGTCGTGGACAGCGGCTGGAGCCAGCCCTTCTGTGCGAACTGCTGGAGCACACCGACCTGCGGGACCATCACGACGTCGGGCGCGTTGCCGCCCTCGATCTTGCTGCCGACGACGGTGGAGACGTTGTCGCCGGTGGACACGAACTGGGTCTTGGCGCCGGTCTTCGCGGAGAACGCGTCCAGGACCTTCTGGAAGTTCTTCTGCTCGCTGCCGGTCCAGACGCCGGCCACGGTGACCGTCTGGCCGGCGAGCGCCTTGTCGCCGCCGCCCGCGGGGGTGACGGGGCCGCCGCCGCAGGCCGTGGCGCCGAGCGCCAGGGCGAGTGCCGTGCAGCCGGTGAGCAGGGTGGTACGTCGCATCATCGTTGATGTCCCTTCGTGAAGTGGGGATCGGACGTGCAGGAGCTGTGCCGCCGGGTCCTGTGCTCAGAGATCGGTGCCGTCGGTGATCCACCAGGCGGCGGTGGCACCGGCGAGCACCCCGGGCGCGCAGGCGCCGCTGGCGAGCAGCGGGGTGCCGGGCACGGGAGCGGGTGTAGGTGCGGTACCGAAGTTGACGGCGCAGACAAGACCGTCGCCGCGCACAAAGCCGAGTACGCCCGGCGGGGTGTCCAGCCAGCGCAGCGTGCCCTCGCCCAACTGGGGCAGTGCGGAGCGCAGTTGCAGGCCGTCGCGGTACAGGTGCCAGAAGGAGCGGGTGTCGGCCAGGGCGCGGTCCGTGGCGTGCTCGGCGAACCACTCCGGCTGCGGCAGCCACGGTTCGGCCCCTTCGGCGCCGGAGGTGAACCCGAACGGGGACGCCTGCCCCGACCACGGCAGCGGGACCCGGCAGCCGTCGCGGATCCGGGCCCGGCTGCCGGTGCGACGGAAGATCGGGTCGGTGAGCACGTCGTCGGGCAGGTCGACCACCTCGGGCAGGCCCAGCTCCTCGCCCTGGTAGATGTAGGCGGCGCCGGGCAGCGCCAGCATCAGCAGGGCTGCGGCGCGGGCGCGGGCGGCGCCCAGTCCGCTGCTCTCGGTGGCCGGTTCGCCGTAGCGGGTGACGCTGCGGACCTGGTCGTGGTTGTTGAGGACCCAGGTGACGGTCGAGCCCGTGCCGGCTATGTCCTGCACGGCCTCGGAGATGACCTTGCGGAAGGCGTCGGCGTCCCAGGGGGCGCTCAGCAGATCGAAGAAGAAGGCCTGGTGCAGCTCGTCCGGGCGGACGTAGCGCGCGTGCTCGCGGGCGGTCGGCACGGACACCTCGCCCACCAGGAGGCGTTCGTCGCCGTCCCGCGCCGTGTACTCCTCGCACACCGCACGCCAGTGCCGCCACACGTCGTGCACCTCGGGCTGGTTCCAGGCAAGCGGGTTGACCGAGTCGCGGGTGCGGGCGTCGGCCTCGGGGTCCGGGGAGTCGGGCAGCCCGGGGTGCTTGAAGAGACCCGCGGCGACGTCGATACGGAAGCCGTCGACACCCCGGTCGAGCCAGAAGCGCAGCACCCGCTCGAACTCGGCGGCGACCGCGCCGTTGCGCCAGTTCCAGTCGGGCTGCTCGGGGGTGAACATGTGCAGGTACCACTGGCCGGGCCGACCGTCCGCCCCCACGACGCGGGTCCAGGCCGGGCCGCCGAACATGGAATGCCAGTTGTTGGGGGGCTCGCCGCCCTCGGCGCCGCGGCCGTCGGCGAAGTGGAACCGGGCCCGGGCCTCGCTGCCGGGAGCCGAGGCGAGCGCCTCGCGGAACCACGGGTGCTCGCTGGAGCAGTGGTTGGGGACGATGTCCAGCAGCACCTTCACGCCCAGCCGCCGGGCCGCCGTCATCAGCAGGTCGAACTCGGCGAGGTCGCCGAAGAGCGGGTCGACGTCGCAGTAGTCGGCCACGTCGTACCCGTGGTCGTGCTGCGGCGAGGGGTAGAAGGGGCTCAGCCAGATCCCGTCGACACCGAGCTTCTTCAGATACGGCAGCCCGGCCCTCACCCCGGCCAGATCGCCGATGCCGTCGCCGGTGCTGTCCAGGAAGCTCCGGACGTACACCTGGTAGATCACCGCGTCGCGCCACCAACGATGGGTGTCTATGTGCTTGGGACTCACCCCGTTGACCCGTCTGTGTGTGCTGAGCCGACCCGAAGCGAGGTCGACGGTTATGCATGCATGTTAAGTAGGCATGTCGTAAGGGTGTCAACGAATGAGCGCAAGCTACTTAGGGGTTGGCCCTTTAAATACACATATAGAGGCGTCGCTCGACGCAGAATGAGACGTCCGCGTTACCTAACAAGTAACTAGTAAGGATCCCGGGCTAGCGGGCGGAGACGGCGGCCAGCTCCCGCGCCAGCCGCCGGACCGCGCTCTCGGGGGTCTCCTGCCCGGTGAGCGCGTCGTGCACGACCGCCTGCACCACCAGGCTCACCTGGTCGTAGCGCGGGCTCTTGGGGCGCGGCGCGGCGGCGAGCACGCTCGCCCGCAGGGTCGGCAGGTACGGGAACCGCCGTACCAGCTCGGGGTCGTCGTAGAGCGCCGCGCGTACGGGCGGCAGGGCACCGCGCGTGAGTACCTTGCGCTGGACGGGCCCGCTGGTCAGATACGCGATCAGACGTGCGGCCGACTCGGGGTGCCGCGCATGTGTGTTGACCGCCAGGTTCGAGCCGCCGAGCACGCTGGCCCCCGGCCCGTCGGGGCCCGGAAGCGGCACGGCGCCTATCCTCCCGGCCACCTTGGACCCCTTGGCGGAGGCGACCACGTACGCATAGGGCCAGTTGCGCAGGAAGAGCAGACGGCCGTCCTGGAACGCCTGCTTGGACTCCTCCTCCTTGTACGTCAGGGCCTTCGCGGGTATCCAGCCCTCGCGCACGCCACGGGCGAGGAACCCGATCCCCTCCCGCGCCGCGGCCGAGTTGACGGTCACCCGCTCGCCCTCGTCGCCGAGGATCGTCCCGCCCGCCGAGTAGACCGCCTCCGCCGCGTTGACCGTGAGGCCCTCGTAGGGCAGGAACTGGCCCGCGTACCCGTCGAGTCCGTACTTCGGGGCGATCGTCTTCGCGTCCCGTTCCAGTTCGGCCCAGGTGCGCGGCGGCGCCACGCCTTCCTTGGCGAGGATGTCCTTGCGGTACAGGAGCAGACCGGCGTTGGTGACGTACGGGACCGCGTACAGCCGTCCGTCGTACGTCGCCGTGTCGACGACCGGCGGAAGGAAACTCTTCAGCGGGAACCGGTCGCGCGGCAGCGGGCGGATCCAGCCGGCCGCGGCGAACTCGGAGGTCCAGGCGACGTCGATGTTGAGGACGTCGAAGCGGCTGCGGTCGCCGCCGCGCAGATCGGTGGTCATCTGCGCGTGGGTCTCGTCGGCGGAGTCCGGGAGCTCGACGAGGGTGACCTTCTCACCGGGATGCGTACGGTTCCAGCCCTCGAGCAGCGGTCCCAGATAGCCGGTGAGGTCTCCTGCGGTGGCCAGGGTGAGCGGGCCACGACCGCCGACGGCCCCGTCGTCGGCGCGCGCACCGGAGGCGACGTAGCCGGTGAGGACGACGGCGAGGACGAGAAGGCCCCTACCGGCGGCGCGCATCCACCGCATAGGTTCCTCCCTGTACACCGGCACCGGGCGTCGTCGCCCGGGTCAGAGGCCATGTATACCTGTTAGGTATGGGCGATACTAGGGCCTGGAGCACAAAACAAGGACGCGAGGAGGACTGCACGAGTGCGCCTGCCCCTCCTGGCTCTCCTCGCACGCGGCCCCGCCCACGGCTACGAGCTCAAGCAGGACCTTGAGCAACTGCTGGGCTCCGCGTACCCTCAGCCGAACGTCGGCCAGATCTACGTCACCCTCGGACGCCTGGAGAAGTCGGGGCTGATCGAGGGCGAGGAGGTCGAGCAGTCCAGCCGGCCCAACAAGAAGATCTACCATCTCACCGACGCCGGGCGTGAGGCGCTGCGCGCCTGGTTCGAGGAGCCCGAGGACGAACCCCGGGTGCGGGACGAGTTCTTCATGAAGCTGGCGCTCGCTCCACAGACCGGTCTCGCCGATCAGATCGCCCTGATCAACAAGCAGCGGCGCCAGTACCTCAACACCATGCGCAACCTGTCGAAACTGGCCGCCGCGGAAGACCGGGACAACCGCATCGCCCACCTGCTGATCGAGGGCGCCATGCTGCACCTGCAGGCCGACCTCGACTGGCTGGAGCGGTGCCAGGAGGAACTGGAGGAGCTGGAGTGAGCGAGAGCCCCACTCCTCTGCTGCGGGCCGAGGGACTCGTCAAGACCCATCACGGCGAGGGAGCACCCGCCCGCGCCGTGCGCGGGGTCGACCTGAGCGTGGTCCGCGGCGAGTTCGTGGCCGTCACCGGACCGTCCGGCGCCGGGAAGTCGACGCTGCTGCATCTCCTGGGCGGGCTGCAACGACCGGACGGCGGCAGCCTCTGGCTGGACGGCGAGCGCACCGACGCCTACACCGAGGCGCGCTGGGCGGTGGAGCGCAGGAAGCGCATCGGGATCGTCTTCCAGTTCTTCAATCTGGTGTCCAACCTGTCCGTCGCCGACAACGTCGAACTGCCCGCACTGCTCGCCGGTGTCCCGCCCAGGCAAGCCCGGGCCGAGCGCGAGGAACTGCTGTCCGAGCTGGGGCTCGCCGGCAAGGAGCGCAGCCTGCCGGGAGAGCTGTCCGGCGGCGAACAGCAGCGCGTCGCACTGGCCAGGGCCCTGGTCAACCATCCGCCGCTGCTGCTCGCCGACGAACCCGCGGGCAGCCTCGACAGCAAGGGCACCCGCGAGGTGATGCGGCTGCTCTCCCGGTTCCACCAGCGCGGCCAGACCATCGTGCTGGTCACCCATGACGCCCGGCTGGCGAGCGCCGCGGACCGGGTGATCAGCTTCTTCGACGGCCGCATCGTCGACGACGCCGAGCTCGACGGCACACCCCCGCGCAGGACCGGGATATCCGGTGTGCTGGAGCTGAAGGACTGATCCGCGGTGCACGACGATCCGAGAGCGGACCGTTCCGGCCCGCGCGAGCCGAGGGGCTGACACCGTGCGAGCCACCCTGCGCTGGGCCCACTCCGATCTGCGGACGCATCGCGGCGAGGCACTGTTCATGGTCCTCGCCACCGCGGGCATCGTCGGCTCCCTGCTGCTCGCCACGGCGCTGTTCGGTTACGCGACCAACCCCTGGCAACGGATCTTCACGCAGTCCCACGGCGCTCATGTCTGGATCCACACCGCCCGCGACGCCGACGCGGCGAAACTGGCCGGACTCGGGGGCGTCGAGTCGGTGGCCGGTCCCTACGCCACCGAGGCCGCGACCCTGACGTCCCGGGGCACCCGCGCCTCGGTGGAACTGCGCGGCACACCGCGGGCACCCTCCGTCGGCCGCCCGCTGATCACGTCGGGCCGCTGGCTGACCCCGGCACAACCCGACGGCGTGGTGCTGGAGAGCCGGCTGGCCCGGGCGCTGCTGGCCGAGCCCGGCGACCTGCTGACGGTGGCCGGCACGGCACGGACCCTGACCGTCGTGGGCATCGCAGACAGCGCCGAACCCCGTTACAGCCCGGGCGAACAGCCCGGGCTCGTCTGGGCGTTGCCGTCCGCCGTGCGTGATCCCGGCGGCCAGGTCACCGGGCTGCGCCTGACCGACCCGGAGGACACCGACTACGCCGTCCAGCGCTCCGTCACCGTGCTCGGGGCCGGCGCGGTCAGCGAGGTCTCGACATGGAAGCAGGCCCGGGCCGAGGCGCAGGGCGACAACCGGCTGCTGGGCCAGGTGCTCGGGCTGTTCGGGCTCGGAGCGCTCGTCGCCGCCGGGTTCGCCGTCCACGGGGCGATCGGCACCCGCATCCGCGGGCATCTGCGGGACATCTCGGTGCTGAAGGCGATCGGCTTCACCCCCGGCCAGGTCGTGCGGATCTTCCTGCTCCAGCATGTCGCCTACGCCCTGCTCGGCGCCCTGGCCGCGGCGACGCTCACCCAGGGCCTCGGCAGCCGGATCCCCGGGCGTCTCGGCGACGCGGTCGGTGTGTGGCAGGGGCTGCCGGGACACACCGTGGTCCTGTTCACGGTTCCGGTCGGCGCGGTGCTGTTCATCGCCGCCACCACCTGGCTCGCGGCCTGGCGGGCGGGACGGGTGCCTCCGGTGCCGGTGCCCCGGTCGGCGGCGCCCGCCGGGGGCCGTCTGACGGGCGTGGCGCGCGGAGCCCTCGGCCTGCGGCTGCCCCCCGCGCTTGTCCTGGGCTGGCACAACGCCTTCACCCGCCGTACCCGCGCCCTCGCCACCGTCGCCCGGCTGGCGCTGCCGCTGCTGCTGATCGTGGTGGCGATGAGCGCCTGGACCACCATCGACCGTTTCCACAGCAGACCCCAGGAGGTCGGCCTCGCGGGCGCTCTGACCGTCCGCCCCGACGGGGACCTCGGCGACACGGCGGCCCGCTCGCTTCTGGAACGGGATCCGCAGGTCGCGGACGCCTACCCGGGCGTGGAGGTGGCGGCCCTGGTGCCGGGCCAGACGGCCACGATCGCCCTGCGCGGCCTGGGCACCCGCGCGGCGCCCTACCCCTTTGCCGTGGCCGAGGGCCGGCCGGCACGGGGCCCGGACGAGGCGGTGGCCGGGCAGGGGCTGCTCGACCTGCTGGACGTGCGCGTCGGCGACTGGGTGCGGATGACGGTGGGCGACCAGCCGCAGATCCTGCACATCGTGGGCCGCAGCATCGAGCCGGAAAACGCCGGGCGGGTCATCTCCACCTCGCTCGACACCCTGCGGGAGAACGATCCGCATCTGCGCCCGACCCTCTATCAGCTCCGGCTCCGCCCCGGAGCCGATCCGCACGAGGTCGCCGACGAGCTGGCCGAGGCCGCACGCGGGCATGTCGACGTACATCCGGTGACGAACCCGGCGGACGGACTGTCCCCGCTGCGCGGAGTAGTCGTCGGCCTGATCGCGGTCCTCGCACTGATCGGGATCGTCGAACTGCTGAGTGCGATCGGCGGCACCGTCCGCGAGGGCGAACGGGACCTGCTGGCACTCAAGGCGATCGGTCTGTCACCGCGGCAGATCACCGCCATCACCGTCACGGCCACCGCCTGCACCGCACTGGCCGCGGTCGGCGTCGGCACGGCACTGGGGATTCCGCTGGCGCACTGGCTGATCGACGCCCAGGGCCGCTCCAGCGGTATCGGCGCCGGACTGGCCCAGGGCCCTTCCCCCGTACTTCTGCTGCTGTTCGGAGCCGCCGCCGTCCTGGGCGCCGCCGCCCTCGCGGCCCTGCCGGCCGCCCGCGCCGCCCGCCGTCGGCTCGCGGACACCCTGAGCGCGGTGGCCTGAGGCCGGCGGTCTCCGCACCGGCCGGCCCTCGTGAGCGGTTCGATGGCCGGCCGTGTCTGTCTGTGACGGCTAACGGCCCCGCAGCTCACGGTACTTGGCGACGAGAGCCTTCGTGGACGCATCGAGGCCCGGCACATCGGCGCCCTCGGTGAGAGCGGGTTCGACGCGCTTGGCGAGCACCTTGCCCAGCTCGACACCCCACTGGTCGAAGGAGTCGATGTTCCAGATCGCGCCCTGCACGAACACCTTGTGCTCGTAGAGGGCGACAAGCTGGCCGATGACCGATGGCGTCAGTTCCCGGGCGAGGATCGTGGTCGTCGGGTGGTCGCCCTTGAACGTCTTGTGCGCCACCAGTTCCTCGGGCACGCCCTCGGCACGCACCTCGTCCGCGGTCTTGCCGAACGCCAGCGCCTGGGTCTGCGCGAAGAAGTTGGCCATGAGCAGGTCGTGCTGCGCCTTCAGCGCCTGGCTCAGTTCCCCGACGGGCTCGGCGAAGCCGACGAAGTCGGCCGGGATCAGCTCGGTGCCCTGGTGGATCAGCTGGTAGTAGGCGTGCTGCCCGTTGGTTCCGGGGGTGCCCCACACCACCGGGCCGGTCTGCCACTCCACCGGCCTGCCCTGACGGTCCACCGACTTGCCGTTGGACTCCATGTCCAGCTGCTGCAGGTAGGCGGTGAACTTGGACAGGTAGTGCGAGTACGGAAGCACCGCGTGCGACTGCGCGTCGTGGAAGTTGCCGTACCAGACGCCCAGCAGGCCCAGGAGAAGCGGCACATTCGATTCGGCGGGCGCGGCGCGGAAGTGCTCGTCGACGGTGTGGAAACCGTCCAGCATCTCCCGGAACCGGTCGGGGCCGATGGCGATCATCAAGGAGAGCCCGATGGCCGAGTCGTACGAGTAGCGGCCGCCGACCCAGTCCCAGAACTCGAACATGTTGTCAGGGTCGATACCGAACTCCGTGACCTTGCCGGCATTCGTCGACAGGGCCACAAAATGCCTGGCGACCGCTTCCTGACCGGCCTTCAGCCCGGTCAGCAGCCAGTTGCGGGCGGAGGTGGCGTTGGTGATGGTCTCGATAGTGGTGAACGTCTTGGAGGCGATGATGAACAGCGTCTCGGCCGGGTCCAGGTCGCGCGTCGCCTCGTGCAGGTCGGCGCCGTCCACGTTCGAGACGAACCGCAGGGTGAGCGAGCGGTCGGTGTAGGCCCGCAGTGCCTCGTACGCCATCGCCGGACCCAGGTCCGAGCCGCCGATGCCGACGTTGACCACATTCTTGATGCGCTTGCCGGTGTGCCCCGTCCACTCCCCCGAGCGGACCCGGTCGGCGAAGGCGGCCATCTTGTCCAGCACCGCGTGGACCTTCGGCACCACGTTCTCGCCGTCGACCTCGACGACCGCATCGCGCGGAGCACGCAGCGCCGTGTGCAGCACCGCCCGCTTCTCCGTGACGTTGATCTTCTCCCCGCGGAACATGGCGTCCCGCAGACCGGACACGTCCCTGGCGGCGGCCAACTCGCGCAGCAACCGAAGCGTCTCATCGGTGACCAGGTGCTTGGAGTAGTCGACGTGCAGATCCCCGACCTGCAGCGTGTATCCCTCACCCCGCCCCGGATCCGCTGCGAACAGCTCCCGCAACCCCAGCCCGTCGAGCTCCTCACGGTGCTTGGCCAGAGCGGTCCACTCGGGCGACTGGTTGAGCCTGGTACGGCCGTCTGCGTTCATCTCGGACTTCCGCCTTCTTCCTTGCGTGTGCTGCTGCGTACCTCGCGCCGCTACCGGTCACAACCTAATTGATCAGGGCGCCGGGTGACCTGCCGTCACGCCGTCCTCCGGCGCAACAACAGATACGTCCGGCTTGCCCACAGTTATCAACGAGGTGACGGCAAGTCCGAAGAGCACGGCCGCGAGCAGCGCGGGCCCGTTCAGCCCGTAGGTCCGCGCCACGACTCCGCCGAGCAGCGCGCCGACCGGCGCACCGGACGTCGAGGCCGTGCGGAAGGCGGAGGCGATGCGGCCCACCATGGCCGAGGGGCTGCGGTGCTGCATGAGGGTGACCTGGTTGACGTTCCACACCATGTTCATCGCGCCGAGCAACAGCATGCCCGCGACGAGGGCCGCCAGATGGCGGACGGTGCCCATCACGACCAGCGACGCCGTCTGGACGCATCCGGCCAGGAGCAGCGCGCGGACACGTCCGTTGCGGCGCGCGATCCGCTGGGCGACGAAGCCGCCGGCCAGGCTGCCGGCCGAGTACGCCGTCATCACGGCCGCGTATTCCGCGGTGCCACCGTGCAGCCAGCGCGTCACGTGCAGCACCAGTGTCGCGATCAGGGCGCCCATGCCGATGTTGCACAGCAGTGTTGCCAGGCAGACCCCGCGCAGCGCCCGGTCCCGCCACAGCGTGCGCAGGCCTTCGGCGATCTCCGCCCTCAGTGTGCTGCCGGCCGGGCGCGGCTCGCGCTCGGGCGGCCGGATCCGCAGGGAGGCCACGAGGGCCGCGGCGAGGAGATACGTGGTCGCGTCCGCCGCGAACGGCATGAAGGCGCCCGCCGCCAGCAGCAGCGGCACGAACGGGCCCGCCAGCAGACCGCCCGCCAGCTGCTGCCCGGTCATCAGCCGGGCGTTGGCGCCGCCGAGGGACTCGCGATTCACCAGAGACGGCAGCAGCGCCGTGGAGGCGTTGTCGAAGAGGGTCTGGAGTGTGGTGAGCGAGAAGGCCAGCGCGAGCAGCAACGGGATCGAGGCGTGCCCGAGCCCCACCGCGAGCGCGAAGGAGGCGACGAGCACGCCGCGCAGGGTGTCGACGGCCCACATCGCCCGCCGCTGGTCCACCCGGTCGGCCACGGCCCCGCCGAGCAGGCCGAAGAGCAGCCAGGGGGCATAGCCGCAGGCCGTGACCGAGGCAACGACGAACGGCTCGTCCGTGAGCCGCACGGCCAGCAGGGGCAGCGCAGCCGTGCGCAGGGCGTCCCCGAACCGGGAGACCACGGCAGCGGACCACAGCCGCCCGAACCCCCCGCGCCACGCGGGCGCACGCACGCCCGCAGCCTCGACCGCCGCCACGATTCCCCCTCACGATGAGCCGATGCACACACCGTAGGGGACCCCACTGACAATCGGCCGCGCCGAGATCCGCCGCGCATGCCTGCCGCGGGTGGGCACGACGACTCCGGCCGGGCACGCGTCGGTGCCCGGCCGGACTCAGGTTCTAGATCTCGCCCCGCAGCTTGGCGAGCGCCTCGGCGAGGATCGCCTCGCCGTCCGCGTCGCTGCGCCGCTCCCGCACATAGGCGAGGTGCGTCTTGTAGGGCTCGGTTCGCGGCGGGTCCGGCGGGTTGTCCCGGTCCTGACCGGCCGGAAAGCCGCAGCGCGGGCAGTCCCAGGTGTCGGGAACCTGCGCGTCGCTGGCGAAGCTCGGCTGCGTCTCGTGCCCGTTGGAGCACCAGAAGGAGATGCGCAGACGCGGCGCGGACTCACCGCGCTCGGCCTCGCCCATCGGCCCCGCCCCGACCCGGCTTCCTCGGATCGCGTTGCCACTTGCCACGGTCGTAACTCCCTGCGTGATGGTGCCGCAAAGCGAGTCGGCGTTTCGCTTCGCTGCGAGCGCCTCAGTCTACGTAAGGCCCAACGCGCGTCCAGTGATGGGAGTTACCCCCGCCCCTAGACGCAAGCCCCATGATAGGCCGCGTCCGAAGACCCGTACCGAACATGGGGCGTTACGTACTTTATGTGCGATCTGTCGGTGTCACCCGACGCTAGCTCTTGACCTTCATCAGGATGCCGAGCACCACGATGCACGCGAACCAGAGCAGACCGATCACGATGGTGATCCGGTCGAGGTTGCGCTCGGCGACCGAGGAGCCGCCGACGGAGGACTGCATGCCGCCACCGAACATGTCGGAGAGGCCGCCGCCCTTCCCCTTGTGCATCAGCACCAGCAGCATCAGCAGCAGGCTGAAGACGATCAGGGCGATCGAGAACCCCAAAACCACGGCTGGACCAACTTCCTCGGATTCGGATGAACGACGGGGCCGAGGCTCTTACGGAAACGTCACGTTCCGCATAACAGTCTCGGCCCCGCAAGGGTACGACGGATCGCCTCTACCGCATACTCGCGACCTGTCGGTTCGCCTCCGGAGGGCGATTCACTGGTCCCGGAAGCGGACGATCTTGACGAACTCGTCGGCGTCCAGCGAGGCGCCGCCCACAAGGGCGCCGTCAATGTCCGGCTTCGACATGATTTCCGCCACATTGCCCGACTTCACCGAGCCGCCGTACTGGACGCGGACCTTGTCGGCCACCTCCTGCGTGTACAGCTCCGCGATCTTGCCACGGATCGCCGCGCAGACCTCCTGCGCGTCGTCGGCGCCGCACACCTTGCCGGTTCCGATGGCCCAGACGGGCTCGTAGGCGATCACGATCGACTCGGCCTGCTCGGCCGGCAGACCCTTGAGGCCGCCCTCGACCTGCTCGAGCGTGTGCGACACGTGGTTGCCCGCCTCGCGGACGTCCAGCTCCTCGCCGACGCACAGGATCGGGGTCAGACCGTGCTTGAAGGCCGCCTTGGCCTTGGCGTTCACCAGCTCGTCGGTCTCGTTGTGGTACTGGCGGCGCTCGGAGTGGCCGATCACCACATAGGTGCACTTCAGCTTGGCCAGCATCGTGCCGGAGATCTCACCGGTGTAGGCACCGGAGTCGTGCGCCGAGATGTCCTGGGCGCCGTACTTGACCTTGAGCTTGTCACCGTCGACCAGGGTCTGCACGGAGCGCAGGTCGGTGAAGGGCGGCAGGACCGCGACCTCGACGGCGTCGTAGTCCTTGTCGGCCAGGGCGAAGGCGAGCTTCTGGACGTGGGCGATGGCCTCGAGGTGGTTGAGGTTCATCTTCCAGTTGCCCGCCATCAGCGGCGTGCGCGTGCTCATCGAGGTCAGTCCTCCAGTGCGGCGAGGCCGGGGAGCGTCTTGCCCTCGAGGTATTCGAGGGAGGCGCCGCCACCGGTCGAGATGTGGCCGAATGCCGATTCGTCGAATCCCAGGATGCGGACGGCCGCGGCGGAGTCGCCACCACCGACCACGGTGTAGCCCGGGGATTCGATGAGGGCCTGGGCGACCGCCTTGGTGCCCTCGGCGTAGTCGGGGTGCTCGAAGACGCCCATGGGGCCGTTCCAGAAGACGGTGGCCGCGTCGGCGAGCTTCGAGGCGTACAGCTTGCGGGACTCCGGACCGATGTCCAGGCCCTCCTGGTCCGCCGGGATCGCGTCCGCGGCGACGACGGTGGGGTTGGTGGGGGCCTTGGCCTTCAGGTCCGGGAACTCCGGGGAGACCAGCACGTCGACGGGGAGGACCAGCTCGACGCCGTTCTTCTCCGCGCGCTCGATGTACTCGGTGACGGCCGGGATCTGGTCCTCCTGGAGGAGGGAGATGCCGACCTCGTAGCCCTTGGCCTTGAGGAAGGTGTAGGCCATGCCGCCGCCGATGAGCAGGCGGTCGGCCTTGTCGAGCAGCTGGTCGATGACGGCCAGCTTGTCCGAGACCTTGGCGCCGCCGAGCGCGACGACATAAGGACGCCGGACGTCCTCGGTGAGCTTCTTCAGGACGCCGACCTCGGTGGCGATCAGGTAGCCGGCGTAGTGCGGCAGCCGGGCCGGCAGGTCGTACACGGAGGCGTGCTTGCGGTGGACCGCGCCGAAGCCGTCGCCCACGTACACGTCCGCGAGGGCGGCGAGCCGGTCGGCGAACTCACCGCGCTCGGTGTCGTCCTTGGAGGTCTCGCCGGGGTTGAAGCGCAGGTTCTCGATGACCGCGACCTGGCCGGGCTGGAGGCCGTCGACCGCGTCGTGGGCGGCGGGGCCGACGGTGTCCTGGGCGAACGCGACCGGGGCGCCGAGGAGTTCGGCGAGCCGCTCGGCGGCCGGCAGCAGCGAGAAGGCCAGGTCCGGAGCACCCTTGGGGCGGCCCAGGTGCGAGGCGACGATCACCTTGGCGCCCGCGTCGGCGAGGGCCTTGACGGTGGGCAGAACGGCGCGGATGCGGCCGTCGTCGGTGATCAGGCCGTCGGCCAGCGGGACGTTCAGGTCGGCGCGGACGAAGACCCGCTTGTTGTCCACGCCGTCGGAGAGGAGTTCGTCGATCGTCTTCATAAGGGGACTCCTGAGGAAAGCTCTTGATCGTACGAGGGCTGATGGATCTGCACGCGAGCCGCGCCCGCGTGCGGACCGGCTCGCTGTACGTGCGGCAGGGCTCGGGCGGCGCGACCGTGCGCCGTCCGAGCCCTGCTATCGCATCGAGATGCCTGCTTCGGCGATCAGAGCTGGTTGCCGACGAAGACCGTCAGGTCGACCAGACGGTTGGAGTAGCCCCACTCGTTGTCGTACCAGCCGATGACCTTCACGCTCTTGCCGTCCTGAACCATGGTCAGGGACGAGTCGAAGGTGCAGGACGCCGGGGCGTTGACGATGTCCGAGGAGACGATCTCGTCCTCGGTGTAGTCGAGGAGGCCCTTGAGCTCGCCCTCGGCGGCCTTCTGGAAGGCGGCGTTGACCTCTTCCTTGGTGACCTCGCGGCTCAGCTCGACGACGAGGTCGGTGACCGAACCGGTCGGGACCGGGACGCGCATCGCGATGCCGTCCAGCTTGCCCTTCAGCTGCGGCAGGACCAGTGCGGTGGCCTTGGCGGCACCGGTGGTGGTCGGGATGATGTTCTCGGCGGCGGCACGGGCGCGGCGCAGGTCCTTGTGCGGGAAGTCAAGGATGCGCTGGTCGTTCGTGTACGCGTGCACCGTGGTCATCAGACCCTTGACGATGCCGAAGTTCTCGTCGAGGACCTTCGCCATCGGGGCCACGCAGTTGGTGGTGCAGGAGGCGTTGGAGATGACGTGGTGGTTCGCCGGGTCGTAGGTGTCCTGGTTGACACCCATGACGATGGTGACGTCCTCGTTCTTGGCCGGGGCCGAGATGATGACCTTCTTGGCGCCGCCGGCGATGTGCTTCTCGGCGTCTTCCTTCTTGGTGAAGATGCCGGTCGACTCGATGACGATGTCGACGCCCAGCTCGCCCCACGGGATGTCGGCGGGGTTGCGCTCGGAGAGGACCTTGATCGTCTTGCCGCCGACGGTGATGGTGTCCTCGGTGTGGGACACCTCCTGCTTGAGGCGGCCGAGGATGGTGTCGTACTTCAGCAGGTGAGCGGTGGTCGCGGTGTCACCCAGGTCGTTGACAGCCACGATCTCGATGTCTGCACCCTGCTCCAGCAGCGCGCGGAAGTAGTTACGTCCGATGCGGCCGAAGCCGTTGATGCCTACGCGGATCGTCACGAACCGATCTCCTCGTTGGTACGCCGGCTTTCGACGCCGGCGAGCTGTATGGGATGTCCCCGACCACCCATGACCCTACCTCCCAGCGGCTCCCGGAGTGACATCGAGATGCCCCATACACGGCAGGGCGGTCCGTACCCGCCAGTAGGGGTACGGACCGCCCCGGGACAAGGGCCCGGTCACGCTTTTCGGCGATAAGGGACCAACTGCCGTTGACTACGGACCGTCAGCGTCCGAGTGCGGCTAGCGACTTCTTGATCAGCACCGCCCGGTCCGCCGCCGAGGTGACGTGCTCGAGGCCGAAGCCCAGCAGCACGGTCCGGTCCGTGGTGACCGCACCGTACGTCGAGAACAGCGTCCCGGTACGGGCCCAGTCCTTGAGGACGGCCGGGCTGCCCGGGGGCGGTCCGGTCACGCTCCAGGCGCCCAGGGACGTTTCGAAGCCCTCGGTCTCGCTGGCCGTGCCGCCGACGACGAGCGAGGCGTCGTCGGCGAGAACGCCGTGACCGCCGCTGCCCGGGTCGGTGATGTAGCTCAGCGAGACCTCCACCGACTTCCCGGCGTACGCGCTCAGGTCGAAGTCCACCTGCTGCCAGCCGCTCGACGAGCCGGTGAAGCTGTGCCACGCACCGGTGGTTCCGGTCGCGGTGCAGCCGGCGGCAGTCTGGGTCAGGTAGTGCTTGAGCCAGGGGTGCTCGGCCATGAGGAACCCGGCCTCGCACTCCGTGGGCACCGTGTCGCGGGTGGCTCCTCCGGCCTCCGGCAGGGTCGTCCAGTCGTCCGCCCCGACGGTGTGGATCTCCACCACGGCGTGGTCGTAGCCCGGTTCGGTGTCCCACAGCAGCCGGGTGCGCAATGCCGGCCGGTCGGCCGCGCTCGCCTTGGAGAGGTCGAGGGTGCGGGTGAGCCGCTTGTACCCGTCGTCGGTGTGGACGGCGGCCGCCATGTACGAACCCGTGTACGGACCGTACGGGTTGACCGTCCCGGCGAACCGGCCCGCTCCGGCGCTCGCGAACTGGGGATAGGTGCCGACGGCGAGCTCGTCCGAGGTGACGCCGTAGGTGCCCGCCCGGTCCAGCGGGTTGCCCGCAGCCGCGCCCAGCGACCCGGAGAAGCCGTCGAGCCTGCCCGAGCCGGTGAAGCCGTTGGCCCCCGGAGTCGAGGTACGCGAGTAGGCGCCCAGGTAGTACTGGCTGAAGTCGTTCGAGAGGGTGCCGCCGCCGAGGTCGACGGCGCCGCCGGCCTGTTCGCCCGCCTCGATCAGCTTGCCGCCCTCGTTGAGGAAGGCGCGGAGCTGGAGCTGGGTGGCGTTGCCCGGGACGCTCGCACCCGTGTAGTGGACCACGGTCCTGAAGTGGGCCAGCACACCGAGCGCGTCGGGCGCGCCCTGGGTGGCCACGTCCCAGACGATCGCCCTGCGGCCGTTCGCCCTCAGGGCGTCGACGTAGGTCTGTGCCTGGGTGGCCGCGGCGCCCTCCTCGGCGACCACCAGGGTGTCCGCGACGGGCCGCTCGGCCACGGTGTAGGTGAAGTGCGGGCTGGACGTGTTCCTGCCGCCCCTCGTGTCACCGGTGAACCACACCTCGACCTTGTCGCCCGGATCGCCGTCCCGCACCTCGGCCCGGTACTCGTCGAAGTAGAGGTTGTCCTCGCCGCCGTACGTCCGGCCGCCCTTCCAGGACTTGAGCGACACGTCCTTGGTACGGCCGCCGTTGACGCGGTACTTGAGCTCCTTGTCGCGCACGGACTTCCGCGCCACGACCGAGACCTCCTGGTCCGCGCCGCGCGAGTACGACGTCGAGAAGGCCGCCGGGGTGAAGTCGGGAGCGTCGATGCCGACCGAGGACGACGGCTGGTCGGGGTGGGCGGCGGTCTCGGCGACGGAGAGCGCGAAGGGGACGTTCTTCTCGAACTCCTTCTGGATCAGCTTCTCGTCGTCGGGGAAGTTGAACACCGACTGGCAGTCGGCCGCGTTCCATGCGTCGTTCGGATCGCTGTTCGAGGCGCTCTGGCAGGTCGACATCTCGGGCGTGAACATCGCCATGCCGTTGACGTTCGCGGCGTGGCCGTCCGCCTCGCCGTTGGTGGTGTACAGCTCCGAGGAGACCTGCGAGCGGTAGCCGGGGATCGCCGGGTTGTCCGGGGTGCCGGCGAGCGACTTGTAGAGCACGTCGTCGGGGGTGGGTGTGGCGACCTGCCAGCCGACGCCGTACAGCAGCAGTTCGGCGGCGGAGTGGTAGTTGATCCCGTAGGTGAACCCGATGCGCTTCTCGAACCGGTCGAGCGCGCTGGTCTCCGGCTCCGACCCGGGGGTGGCTCCGCGATAGGTCTCGCTGGTGGGATTGGGTGACGAACCCTCGTCGTCGTAGCCCCACTTGTAGGCGAAGTTGCGGTTGAGGTCGACGCCGTCGCCGGTGGAGATGACACCGTCGGCGTTGACGTCCCGCAGGTTCTTGCGCCACAGGCGGTTGCTCGGGTCCTTGAACGTGTAGTCGTAGCCGTCCGGGTTGGCCGAGACGACGAACCACAGCTCGGTGGAGTCGACGATCTTCTTGATGCGCTTGTCCCCGGCGTAGTGGTCCAGGTAGTAGTGCATCAGCCGCCGGGTCGCCTCCGGCGTGATCCACTCACGCGCGTGCTGGTTGGACACGTACAGCACCGACGGCTTGGAGCCGTCCTTCGACTTCTTCGCGTCCTTGGTCAGCTTCAGGGCGAGAATGTCCTGGCCGTTGATCGTCTTGCCGATGGACTCGACCTTGGTCAGACCGGGGTGGGCCTGACTCGTCCGGAGGATCTCCTCCGCGATGCCGCCCTTTCCGCTGTAGGGACGGAAGACGCCCTGGGCCGCGCCCTCGACGCGTGCCTCCGCCTTGGCGGAAAACGTGTGTTCGGTGAGGGAGACGCCCTGCTTCTCCAGGCCGTCGGCCTGCCGGTCGGTGAGGTAGACCTCGACGGTGCTCGTACCGTTCCCGGCCACCTGCTCGCCGAGTTCGTGGCTGTCCTGGCCGGCCTCGAGCAGCAGGGGTATCTGCTTCTGGGTGACTTCGGCGCGGAAGACCTTGACCTCGTCCGCGTCGGACGTGTGCGCGGAAGCTCCGGTCTGCGCCTGGGCGATGGGTGCGAGGCTCGCTCCGCCGAGCAGGAGCGCGCCGACAGCGAGGATCGATCTCGCTCTGTGTCTCATGAACCCCCCTAGCAGTGGTCCGCCACGGCGGCGAACGTTGCCAGGCTCATGACAGTTCATGATCGAGTCAAGAGTGCCTCAAGGACAGACAAACGCCGGTTCCCGACACTCCCTCAGAAGGCGACGGGAACCGGCGTGTCGAGCTCGCCGTTCACACGGCCAGATTGTCCGCCATCTCTTCCGAGAGATTGGACTCCGTGCCCGGGATCCCGAGGTCCGACGCCCGCTTGTCGGCCATCGCCAACAGCCGGCGGATACGGCCCGCGACCGCGTCCTTGGTGAGCGGCGGGTCGGCGAGGGCGCCCAACTCCTCGAGGGAGGCCTGCTTGTGCTCCATGCGCAGCCGGCCGGCCGCCGCGAGGTGCTCGGGCACCTCGTCGGCGAGGATCTCCAGGGCACGGGCGACCCGCGCACCGGCCGCGACGGCCGCACGGGCGGAACGGCGCAGGTTGGCGTCGTCGAAGTTGGCCAGGCGGTTGGCCGTGGCACGGACCTCGCGGCGCATCCGCCGCTCCTCCCAGGCCAGCACGGACTCGTGTGCGCCGAGCCGGGTGAGCAGCGCGCCGATGGCGTCGCCGTCCCGCACGACCACACGGTCCACTCCCCGCACCTCGCGCGCCTTGGCGGCGATCGACAGTCGGCGGGCGGCGCCGACCAGAGCGAGCGCGGCCTCGGGACCGGGGCAGGTCACCTCGAGCGAGGACGAGCGACCGGGCTCCGTCAGCGAGCCGTGCGCCAGGAACGCGCCGCGCCAGGCCGCCTCGGCATCGCAGGTGGCCCCCGAGACCACCTGCGGGGGAAGCCCGCGGATCGGGCGGCCCCTGCCGTCGACGAGACCCGTCTGGCGGGCCAGCTGGTCACCGCCCGCGACCACGCGGACCACATAGCGCGAGCCGCGGCGCAGTCCACCGGGCGCCATCACGATCAGCTCGGAGGCATGACCGAAGATCTCCAGGATGTCCCTCTTGACACGCCGTGCGGCCATCGCCGTGTCCAGCTCCGCCTCGATCACGATGCGGCCGCTGACCAGGTGCAGTCCACCCGCGAACCGCAGGATCGCCGAGACCTCCGCCTTTCTGCAGCAGGTCCGGGTGACGGGAAGCCGGGAGATCTCGTCCTTCACCGCTGCCGTCATCGCCATGGGCCGATCCTTCCATGCATCCGAAAAATACGGTCGTACGCGGCGGCCAACAGCTCCGGGTCGTGCCGCGGGGTTCCGTCGGTCCGGGCCACCGGTGCCAGCTCGACCGTGGCGCCGAACCGCTTGGCGGCCTCGTTCAGCGATGCACGGTCGGGCACGGCGGCCTGGTCGGCCAGCACCACGTCCAGGGCGAGTTTAGGGGCGTGTCGTCCCAAAACCTCCAAATGACGCTGCGGGGAGAAGCCCGCGGTCTCTCCTGGCTGCGGAGCGAGGTTCAAGGAGAGTATCCGGCGCGCCTTGGTCTCCGAGAGTGCGTCCAGGAGCTCGGGGACGAGCAGATGCGGGATCACCGAGGAGAACCAGGAGCCCGGGCCCAGCACGACCCAGTCGGCGTCCAGCACCGCGGCGACCGCCTCGGGCACGGCCGGCGGGTCGTTCGGCACGAGGTGCACGGACTGCACCTCGCCGGGGGTCAGCGCGACGTTCGCCTGCCCGCGTACCGTTCCGATCTCGTCCGGGTGTACCGGGTCGTGTCCCTTGACGAGCGCCTGGAGCTCCAGGGGTACGGCGGACATGGGCAGGACACGGCCGTGGGCACCGAGCAGCCTGCCGACCAGGTCGAGAGCCTGGACATGGTCCCCCAGCTGCTCCCACAGGGCGACGATCAGCAGGTTGCCGACCGCGTGCTCGTGCAGATCGCCCTTGGACTGGAAACGGTGCTGGATGACCCGTGCCCAGGTCTGGCCCCAGTCGTCATCGCCGCAGAGCGCCGCGAGCGCCTTGCGCAGATCTCCTGGCGGGAGCACGCCGAGCTCGTCGCGCAGTCGGCCGCTGGAGCCGCCGTCGTCCGCGACGGTGACTACGGCGGTGAGGTCGCCGGTGATCCGGCGCAGCGCGGCGAGCGAGGCGGACAGGCCCATGCCGCCGCCCAGGGCGACGACCTTGGGCTGGGTGCCGCGGCGGCGCGCCCGGCCGCCGCGGGCCTCGGCGGGGCTGCCGCCCCGTCCCTCGGACACCACCCGGCGCAGCCTGCTCAGCCGCAGAGTACGTCCGGTCACTCGCGCCCCATGTCCCGGTGCACGACCACGGTCTCCACTCCCTCTGCGGCCAGCCGGGCGGCGAGCTTCTCCGACATGGCGACGGAGCGGTGCTTGCCGCCGGTGCAGCCGATGGCGATGGTCACGTAGCGCTTGCCCTCCCGGCGGTACCCGGCCGCGATCAGCCTGAGCAGCTCGGCGTAGCGGTCGAGGAACTCCTTGGCGCCGGGCTGGTTGAACACGTACGCGGCCACTTCCTCGTTCAGGCCGGTGTACGGGCGCAGCTCCGGGACCCAGTGCGGGTTGGGCAGGAAGCGCATGTCCGCGACCAGGTCGGCATCCACCGGGAGGCCGTACTTGAAGCCGAAGGACATCACGGTGGCCCGCAGCTCGGGCTCCTCCTCACCGGCGAACTGGGCGTCCATCTTGGCCCGCAGTTCGTGCACGTTGAGGCTGGAGGTGTCTATCACCAGATCGGCGTCGCCGCGCAGCTCGCGCAGCAGCTCACGCTCGGCGGCGATGCCGTCGACGATGCGGCCGTCGCCCTGGAGCGGGTGCGGCCGGCGGACGGACTCGAATCGGCGCACCAGGGCGTCGTCGGAGGACTCCAGGAACACGATCCGCCGTGTGACGTTCTTCGACTCCAGGTCGGCCAGCGACTCGCGGAGGTTGTCGAAGAAACGCCGGCCGCGGACGTCCACGACGACCGCGATGCGGGCGACGTTGCCCTGGGAGCGGGCGCCCAGCTCCACCATGGTGGGGATCAGCGCGGGCGGCAGGTTGTCGACGACGAACCAGCCGAGGTCCTCCAGACACTTCGCGGCCGTCGACCGGCCCGCACCGGACATACCGGAAATGATCACCAGCTCGGGGATGGCCGTGTCCGGCACCCCGGAGGCTTCGATTCCCGTACTCACCTGTGCTCCGTTTTCCTGTTCCGCCTCCTGGGGCGGCTGATCCTCACCCGCGTCCTCGTGGGCGGCCTGGTCCTGCGTCGCGCGTTCTTCCGCGCTCCGGTCCTGCTCGGTCATGTCTCCTGCCCCCGTCGCTCATCGGGAGGTCCCGCGGACACGGGCTCCCCGAAGGAACCCGCCGTCGTCTCGGGTTCCTCCTCTTCCATGATCTCTCCGGTCGCCGTGTTCACGGCGGGTGCGGCCGGGGCCGCCTTGGCGAGGGCCACGGCGATCGTCTCGGCCGTCTTGCGGCCGATGCCGGGGACCTCCTGAATCTGGTCGATTGTCGCGGATCGAAGCCTCTTCACCGAGCCGAAGTGCTTGATCAACGCCTGTTTGCGCGTCTCACCGAGCCCGGGTACCTCGTCCAGGGGACTTGTCCTGAGCCGCTTGGTCCGCTTCGTGCGCTGGTAGGTGATCGCGAAACGGTGGGCCTCGTCGCGGACGCGCTGGAGGAGGTAGAGGCCCTCACTGCTGCGCGGAAGCACCACCGGGTCGTCCTCGCCCGGCACCCAGACCTCCTCCAGACGCTTGGCGAGGCCGCACACGGCGATGTCGTCGATGCCGAGCCCGTCCAGCGCCTTCTTGGCCGCCGCGACCTGCGGCTGACCGCCGTCGACGACGACGAGCTGCGGCGGGTAGGCGAACCTCTTGGGCCGCCCGTCCTCCTCTGTCAGGACGTCCCCGTCCGCCCACTCCCCCGTCTTCTCCTTCTCGGCGAGATAGCGCCTGAAGCGGCGGGTGATCACCTCGTGCATGGAGCGGACGTCGTCCTGGCCCTCGAAGCCCTTGATCTGGAAGCGGCGGTACTCGCCCTTGCGCTGCAGTCCGTCCTCGAAGACCACCATGGAGGCCACCACGTCCTCGCCCTGGAGGTGCGAGATGTCGTAGCACTCGATCCTGAGCGGCGCGCTGTCCAGCTCGAGGGCGTCGGCGATCTCCTCCAGGGCGCGCGACCGGGTGGTCAGGTCGGAGGCGCGCTTGGTCTTGTGCAGGGCGAGCGCCTGCAGGGCGTTGCGCTGCACGGTCTCCATCAGCGCCTTCTTGTCACCGCGCTGCGGGATGCGCAGGGACACATTGGACCCACGGCGGCCGGTGAGCCAGTCCTGGACGGGCTCTATGGGGTCGGGCAGCGCCGGGACCAGTACCTCCTTGGGCACGGAGTCGCCCGTCTCCTCGCCGTAGAGCTGCTGGAGGGCGTGCTCGACGAGGGCCTCGGTCGTGACGTCCTCGACCTTGTCGGTGACCCAGCCGCGCTGGCCGCGCACCCGTCCGCCGCGCACATGGAAGATCTGTACGGCCGCCTCCAGCTCGTCCTCGGCGACCGCGATCAGATCGGCGTCGGTCGCGTCGGTGAGCACGACCGCGTTCTTCTCCATCGCCTTCTTCAGGGCCTCGATGTCGTCACGCAGCCGGGCGGCACGCTCGTACTCCATGTCCTCGGCCGCCTGCATCATCTGTTTCTCCAGACGACGCAGATACGTGCCGGTGCGGCCGGCCATGAAGTCGGAGAAATCCTCGGCCAGTTCACGATGCTCATCGGGGGAGATCCGGCCGACGCAGGGGGCGGAGCACTTGCCGATGTAGCCGAGCAGGCAGGGGCGCCCGGTGCGGGCGGCGTTCTTGAAGACGCCGGCCGAGCATGTGCGCACGGGGAAGACGCGCAACAGCAGATCCACGGTGTCGCGGATCGCCCACGCATGTGAGTACGGGCCGAAGTAGCGTACGCCCTTCCGCTTCTGGCCACGCATCACCTGAACGCGCGGGAACTCCTCGTTCATCGTCACCGCGAGATAGGGGTAGCTCTTGTCGTCGCGGTACTTGACGTTGAACCTGGGGTCGAACTCCTTGATCCAGGTGTACTCCAGCTGCAGCGCCTCGACCTCCGTGGACACCACCGTCCACTCCACGGACGCGGCCGTGGTCACCATGGTGCGCGTGCGCGGGTGGAGGTTCGTCAGGTCCTGGAAGTAGTTCGCCAGGCGCTGGCGCAGGCTCTTCGCCTTTCCGACGTAGATCACCCGGCGGTGCTCGTCACGGAACCTGTAGACCCCGGGTGAGTCCGGGATCTCTCCCGGCTGGGGACGGTAGCTGGAGGGGTCGGCCATGTCTCACACCCTACTGGCGGGGGCCGACACAGCGGCGCGCCTGTGGACAAGGGTCCGCAGGGCCGCCGAGGGCACGGGGATGCCTGGTCCCGGCCGTCCGGGACACCGCCTTCCGCAGGCGGCGCACAACGGCTACGAGAGGAGCGTTCCGGCCGGATCCGGCGCGTGCGGGGCGCCTGCCTGACCACGGCGCGACCGGAGTGGGCAGGGGCGGTCGCGGGAAGGGCCGGCGCAACACGGCCGAACCGGCCATGGAGGCGAAGAGTCTTCCGTCCGGTAGGCATCAGGTGTTGTCGGGGCTTGGTCAACACGCTTCAATGCGTGGAACCTCCGGGCCGTGATCGGCGGGGTCCGCTTGTGAACGGACGCCGCACGCCCCGACCGGCCCGGAACGCCCCCTGCGAACGGTCTGACCAGCCGTCGTGAACATTCACAGAAAGGCCCCCCCTGTATGCGGTACGGCACACAGCATGCGGACACAGTCCCGGCGGAGTTGGAGGCGGCCCTGCGTGGCGGACCCTTCCATGTCGCGCTGCGCGCCGCGATCACCGCCCGCGGGCTGCCGCTGCAACGCGTACAGCACCATCTGTCCCGGTACGGGGTCAGAGTCGGGGTGACCAGTCTGAGCTACTGGCAGCAGGGCGCACGCCGGCCCCAGCGGCCCGAGTCCCTGCGCGCCGTGCGTGCCCTGGAGGAGATACTCCAGCTGCCCGACGAGTCGCTGATCCGGCTGCTGACGTCGACCGACGAGCGGCCCGACCCCGACCGTCCGCCGGGCCGCTCCTACCGCTCCCTGGTGGAGGCCTCGGGCGTGCTCGAACGCCTACTCGCCGAGCTGGAGTCGCCCCTGGACGGCGGACTGCACACCCTCGGCCACCACGAGCGGGTCCGTATCGGGTCGCGCCGGGAACTGCTGGCCCGCGAGTCGCACCACATCGTGCGCGCCCACAAGGACGGAGTGGATCGCTACGTCGCCATCCACCACGGCGATCCGGGCTGCGCCCCGGAGCGGATCGTGGTGCACGCGCAGGAGAACTGCCGCACAGGACGCGTGCGGTGGCACCACGACACGGGCCTCCTGGCAGCCGAATTGCTCTTCGACACCCGGCTGCGGACCGGCGACACGTTTCTCTTCCGCTACGGCTTCGAGGACGGCACCGCCGGCCCCTGCGCCGAGTACCTCCGCGGATTCAGGCTGGCGGGCGGGCAGTACGCGCTCCAGGTCAGCTTCGACCACGAAGCGCTGCCGGTGCGCTGCCACCGGTTCGCCCAGCACTCTCCCGCCGCGCCGCGCAGCGGCCGTCAGGAGCTGCCGCTCAGCGGACGCCACCGCTCGGTACATCTCGTGGAGCCGCGTGTCCGGTCGGGAATCGTGGGGATCGAGTGGGACTGGGAGTGAAGGGTCTCTCCTGAGCCGTCAGGCCGCCGGGCCCGCCACGATCCTGCCGTTCTTGACCTCGACGGGCAGCTCGCTCAGCGGCTCGGTGGCCGGAGCCTGCACCACCTTGCCGGAGACGGCGTCGAACTGGCTGCCGTGGCACGGGCAGACGAGCGTCGTCCCGGACAGCTTGTTGATGGCGCACCCGGCGTGTGTGCAGATCGTGCTGTAGGCCTTCAAGGAGCCGTCCGCGCTGCGGCTCACGACGACGTTCGCGTCCCGGTACAGCTTCGCACCGCCCTTCGGGACCTCGTTCTCGGATCCGAGCGAGACCGGCGCGGTCGGCGCGGCCGGCGCGGCACCGCCGTCACCACCCGACGAGCAGGCCGCGAGCCCGAGCCCGGCGACCGGGGTGAGCGCAGCCCCGCGAAGGACGGTACGACGGGTCGCTGCGGGACGGGCGGACATGGCGTCTCCACTGGTCAGGGCCGATGCCCGCCGGGCCGCGGGCCGTTTCGACGATACCGGTGGCGGTCGTCCCGCCTCGGGGCGGGGCGGGAGCAGGCCGTGCGAGGTGGGGACGTAAGCGCTTGCGCAAGCGTTTACGCGGGCCGTCGAATGGGATACCTTCCCGGCCAGACGGCTCCAGGAGGGGGACGCGATGGCAACGATGGCCGATGTGGCACGGAGCGCGGGTGTGTCCGTCGCGACCGTCTCGCACGTGCTGAACGACACCCGGCCGGTACGCCCCCACACCCGCCGGGCGGTGCTCGACGCCATCGACGAGCTGGGTTACACGCCGAACACACTTGCCCGTTCCCTGGTGACGGCCCGCACCCGGTCCATCGGGCTCGCGGTGTCGGCGATCAGCAATCCGTACTTCACGGAGATCCTCCAGGGCGTCGAGGCCAGTGCCCTCGAACACGGCTACGGCCTGCTCGTCGCCGACCCGCACGACGATCCCGTGCACGAAGGCAAGGCCGTCCAGCTGCTGCACGAACGACGCGTCGACGGCGTGATCGTCGCCCCCTCGGCGGACCCGGGCGGACTGCTCGCCCTCCTTGCCCGGCACGGGGTGCCGACCGTGTTCGTGGACCGGCTGGTCGACACGGCCCCCGCAGGCACACCCGCGCCACAGGCGTTCGACCAGGTCTGCGGCGAGAACGTGGACCCCATGGCCCGTCTGGTGACCCATCTCGCCGAGCTGGGTCACCACCGCATCGGCCTTGTCGCGGGACGTCCCGGGTTCAGCACGACGACCGAGCGGACCAGCGGCTACCGGCAGGGACTCGCGGCCGCGGGACTGCCCTACGACGAGCGGTTGCTGGCCTCGGGCGATTCCGCTGCCGAGGGCGCCGAGCGGGCCACCACCGACCTGCTGTCGCTCGCGGCGCCCCCGACGGCCCTGGTCACCGCCAACAACACGATGACCATCGGAGCACTGCGCACCCTGCGCGGGCGTGGAGTGTCCGTCCCGGACGACCTTGCGCTGTGCTGCTTCGACGACTTCGCCTGGGCGGACCTGTTCTCCCCCCGGCTCACCGCGGTCTCCCAGCCGAGCCGGGAGATCGGCACCGAGGCCGTTCGGCTGCTGCTGGAGCGCCTGGAGGACCCGGGCCTCCCTGCGCGCACCGTGCGGCTGCCCGGTGTGTTCGTCCACCGCACCTCGTGCGGCTGCCCCGACACCCCCTACCGGAAGGAAACCGACTCGTGATCGTCGTCGCCGGTGAGGCCCTGATCGATCTGGTCCCCGAGGGGACGGGCGCGCTCACGCCTCTGCGGCCGGCGCTGGGCGGCGGCCCCTACAACACCGCCGTCGCTCTCGGCCGGCTCGGCTCCCCCACCGCGTTCTGCTCCCGCACCTCCCGCGACGCCTTCGGCGAGGCACTCCTCGACGGACTGCGCCGGGCCGGCGTGGACGTCTCCGCCGTGCAGCGCGGCAGCGAGCCGACGACGCTGGCGGTCGCCACGATCGATGAGAACGGCTCGGCCGCGTACTCCTTCTACGTCGAGGGCACCGCCGACCGGCTGTTCACGGCACCGGCATGCCTCCCCCGGGGCACCCGGGCCGTCTCGTTCGGCACCTGCTCCCTCGTCCTAGAACCGGGGGCCGGCGCATACGAGGAGTTGATGCGCGGCGCCGCCGCACAGGGTGTGTTCACGGCACTGGACCCGAACATCCGGGCGGGACTGATCGCCGACCCCGACGCCTACCGGGCCCGCTTCAAGAGCTGGCTGCCGTCGGTGTCGCTGCTGAAGCTGTCCGTCGAGGACGCGCAGTGGCTGGGCGGCACCCCCCGTGAATGGCTGGCCTCCGGCCCCGCCGCCGTTGTGGTCACCCGCGGCGGCGACGGGCTGACGGTCTTCACCCGTGACGGTGCGGAGCATTCCGTGCCGGGTGTGCGGGTCGACGTCGTGGACACGATCGGCGCGGGCGACACGGTCAACGCGGCGCTGCTGCACGGTCTGGCTGCCCGGGACGCCCTCTCCCCGACGGCACTGGCCGCCCTGGACGCCGAGAGCTGGAAGGGTCTGCTGGGCTTCGCCGCCCGCGCGGCGGCCATCACCTGCTCCCGCGCCGGCGCGGAACCGCCGTACGCGTCCGAACTGGTGGCCCCGTAGACCGCGTTGATCCGTCCACCGGCCGCGCGGAGGCCCGAGCGGCCGTTCCGTCCGACGAGCGGTGCCCCGTGGGGAAGTTCCCACGGGGCACCGTGTCGTTCGGTGCGCGCCCCTGTGTCAGGCCTTGCGCGCCCGGGTGGACTTCTTCGCGGGTGCCGCCTTCTTCGTGGCACCGGCCGCCTTCTTGACCGCCGTGTTGTTGACGGTCTTCACGGCCTTGGCCGTCGCCGTCTTCTTAGCCGTCGAGCCGGCGGCGACCGACTTCGCGGCCGCTCTGCGCGGGGCCTTCACGGAGGGCGCATCGCTGATGCGGTCGGCGCCGAGGATCTCGCGCAGGAACTTGCCGGTGTGGCTGGTCGAGACCCCCGCGACCTCCTCGGGCGTGCCCTCGGCGACCACGAGACCGCCGCCCGCGCCGCCTTCGGGTCCCATGTCGACGACCCAGTCGGCGGTCTTGATGACGTCGAGGTTGTGCTCGATGACGATGACCGTGTTGCCCTTGTCGACCAGGCCGCCGAGAACCGTGAGCAGCTTGCTGATGTCCTCGAAGTGCAGACCGGTGGTCGGCTCGTCCAGCACATAGACCGTGCGTCCGGTGGACCGCTTCTGCAACTCGCTGGCGAGCTTCACACGCTGGGCCTCACCACCGGACAGGGTGGTCGCCGACTGGCCGAGGCGGACGTAACCGAGGCCGACGTCGTTCAGCGTCCTGAGGTGGCGGGAGATCGCCGGGACCGCCTCGAAGAAGTGCATGGCCTCCTCGATCGGCATGTTCAGGACCTCGGCGATGGACTTGCCCTTGTAGTGGACCTCCAGGGTCTCCCGGTTGTAGCGGGCGCCGTGGCAGACCTCGCACGGGACGTAGACGTCCGGGAGGAAGTTCATCTCGATCTTGATCGTGCCGTCGCCCGCGCAGTTCTCGCAGCGACCGCCCTTGACGTTGAAGGAGAAGCGTCCTGGCAGGTAGCCCCGCACCTTCGCCTCGGTCGTCTCGGCGAACAGCTTGCGGATGTGGTCGAAGACGCCCGTGTACGTCGCCGGGTTCGACCGCGGGGTGCGGCCGATGGGCGACTGGTCGACGTGCACGACCTTGTCGACGAGGTCGTCGCCGTCCACACGCGTGTGGCGCCCGGGGACGTTGCGCGCGCCGTTCAGTTCGCGCGCAAGGTGCGTGTAGAGGATGTCGTTGACCAGCGTCGACTTTCCGGAGCCGGACACGCCCGTGACGGCCGTGAACACGCCGAGCGGGAAGGAGACGTCGATGTCCTGGAGGTTGTTCTCCCGGGCGCCGTGCACCGTGAGCCGCCGGGACGGGTCGCGCGGGCGCCGGATGTCGGGCAGCGGGATGGACTTCTTGCCCGACAGGTACTGGCCGGTCTGCGACTCGTCGTTGGCGAGCAGTTCCTTCAGGGAGCCGCTGTGCACGACCTTGCCGCCGTGCTCGCCCGCGCCGGGGCCGATGTCGACGACCCAGTCGGCGACCTTGATGGTGTCCTCGTCGTGCTCGACGACGATGAGCGTGTTGCCCATGTCGCGCAGCCGGACCAGGGTCTCGATCAGCCGGTGGTTGTCGCGCTGGTGCAGGCCGATGGAGGGCTCGTCGAGCACGTACAGGACGCCGACGAGTCCGGAACCGATCTGGGTGGCCAGCCGGATGCGCTGGGCCTCGCCGCCTGAGAGCGTGCCGGCCGCGCGGTTCAGCGAGAGGTAGTCCAGGCCGACGTCGACCAGGAACCGCAGCCGCTCGTTGACCTCCTTCAGGACCCGCTCGGCGATCTTCTTGTCTCGGGCGTCGAGCCTGAGCTCCCGCAGGAAGTCCGCGCAGTCGCTGATCGACATCGCGGAGATCTCGGCGATCGACCTGTCCATGATCGTGACCGCGAGGACGACCGGCTTGAGGCGGGTGCCCTGACAGGTCGGGCACGGTACCTCGCGCATATAGCCCTCGAAGCGCTCCCGGCTGGCGTCGCTCTCGGCCTCGCTGTGGCGGCGCTTCACGAACGGGACGGCGCCTTCGAACGGTGTCGTGTACACCCGCTCGCGCCCGTAGCGGTTGCGGTAGCGGACCTCGATCTGCGTCTTGTGGCCGTAGAGCAGGGCCTTTTTGGCGCGCTGCGGCAGACCGGCGAAGGGGATGTCCGTCCGGAATCCCAGGGCGTCCGCGAGCGCGCCGATGAGGCGGCCGAAGTAGTCCTTGGTGTGCCCGTGCGACCAGGGGTGGATGGCGCCCTCGTCCAGGGACTTGTCCTCGTCCGGGACGATCAGCTCGGGGTCGACCTCCATGCGGGTGCCGATGCCGGTGCACTCGGGGCACGCGCCGAAGGGCGAGTTGAAGGAGAAGGAACGGGGTTCCAGCTCCTCGAAGGAGAGATCGTCGTACGGGCAGTACAGGTGCTCCGAGTACATGCGCTCGCGCTCGGGGTCGTCCTCGGGGAGGTCGACGAAGTCGAGCACGACCATGCCGCCCGAGAGGCCGAGTGCGGTCTCCACCGAGTCGGTGAGCCGGCGCTTGGCGGAGTCCTTCACCGTGAGGCGGTCGACGACCACCTCGATGGTGTGCTTCTCCTGCTTCTTCAGCGTGGGCGGGCTGGACAGCTGGATCGTCTCGCCGTCCACCCGGGCGCGGCTGTAGCCCTTGGTCTGGAGGTCGGCGAAGAGGTCGACGAACTCCCCCTTGCGCTCCCGCACGAGCGGCGACAGCACCTGGAAGCGGCTTCCCTCGGGCAGCTCCAGGACCTTGTCGACGACGGCCTGGGGCGACTGGCGCGAGATCGGGCGGCCGCACTCGGGGCAGTGCGGCTTGCCGATGCGCGCGAAGAGCAGACGCAGGTAGTCGTAGACCTCGGTGATCGTGCCGACCGTCGAGCGCGGATTGCGCGAGGTCGACTTCTGGTCGATGGAGACCGCCGGCGAAAGTCCTTCGATGAAGTCGACGTCCGGCTTGTCCATCTGCCCGAGGAACTGCCGTGCGTACGAGGACAGCGACTCCACGTAACGGCGCTGGCCCTCGGCGAAGATCGTGTCGAAGGCCAGCGAGGACTTGCCCGACCCCGACAGGCCCGTGAAGACGATGAGCGAGTCGCGTGGCAGGTCGAGCGAGACATTCTTCAGGTTGTGCTCGCGCGCGCCACGGACGATGAGACGGTCGGCCACGCCGGTCCGCACCTTTCTTGAGAGAAGCGACAGGGGCGGGGCCCCCGTGCTTTTTCAGACTAGGGGGAGCCACTGACAACGCCGGTCGGATTCCACGGTTCATAACAATCCCGGGCCATCCAGCATGCCCGACGCCGCACTCGACCCTATAGCACGCACATTCGATTTGCGGGTCCGGTCCGCTTCCTTCACCCGAAGGAGTGGGCACAGTTAGGGTCGGGCCATGATTGATCACGCGCGTGACCTGGCGTCTGTACGTGACGCGACCGACCGACTGCTGCACGCAGCCGCCACCATGGACAACGCAGCGATGGAGGCTCCGTCACGGCTGCCCGGCTGGAATCGCGGCCACGTCCTCGCACATCTGTCCCGCAACGCGGACGCGCTCGTGAACGTTCTGCAGGGGCGCCCCATGTACGTCTCCGCCGAGGCCAGGGACACCGACATCGAGCGGGACGCCCCGCGTGCCCTGGACGTCCAGCTCGACGACCTGCGGCAGAGCTGCGCCCGCTTCCAGGAGGCCGGCGCCGAGCCCGCGGACTGGTCGCGCACGGTCGAGCTGCGCAACGGGGTCACGGACTCGGCGGCCCGGGTGCCGTTCCGGCGGTGGGTGGAGGTCGAGCTGCACCACGTCGACCTGGGAATCGGCTACGAGCTGGAGCATCTGCCGGCGGAGTTCGTGGAGCGGGAGATCGACTTCCTCACCGAGCGGTTCGCGGACCATCCCGCCGTCCCCGGCATCAGCCTGACCGCCCTGGAGGACCCCGGCCGGCTCGTCTGGACCACCGGCCGCAAGGACGTCGGGCCCGTCACCGTGACGGGTCGGTCGTCCGCGCTGCTCGGCTGGCTCGCGGGACGCACCCGGGGCGAAGGACTGACCGTCGTGGACGAAGGTGTGGCGCTGCCCGTACTGCCCGCGCTGTGATCTCGTCGGTAGGCTGACAGCCATGACGTACAGCGGAACGGTGACGGTCGGCGGCCCGGCGGACGTGCACGAGCTGAAGGACCTGATGATCACCAAGATCGCGGTCGGCCCCATGGACAACAACGCCTATCTGCTGCGCTGCCGGGCCACCGACGAGCAGTTGCTGATCGACGCGGCCAACGACGCGCACACCCTGCTCGGCTCGATCGGCGACGACGGCATCGCGTCCGTGGTCACCACGCACCGCCACGCCGACCACTGGCAGGCGCTCGCCGAGGTGGTGGCGGCCACGGGCGCGCGGACGTACGCGGGCCGGGACGACGCCGAGGGCATTCCCGTCCCGACCGACGTCCCGGTCGCCGACGGCGACACGATCCGGGTGGGGCAGGTGGAACTCACCGCCCGCCACCTGGTGGGGCACACCCCGGGCTCGATCGCCCTCGTCTACGACGACCCGCACGGGCACCCGCACGTGTTCACCGGCGACTGCCTGTTCCCGGGCGGCGTGGGCAACACGCACAAGGACCCGAAGGCCTTCGCCAGCCTGATCCACGACGTCGAGACGAAGATCTTCGACGCGCTTCCGGACGAGACCTGGGTCTACCCCGGGCACGGCAACGACACCACGCTGGGCGACGAGCGTCCGCATCTGCCGGAGTGGCACAAGCGGGGATGGTGAGCGCCGGGTGGTGAACGCGGGACCCCGCGCGCCGAGCCTGCTTCGACACACCGCGTGACGAGCAGGCTCACGCGCCCCGTGTGAACCGTTCGCACGCATCGATGCCGCGCGTGCGCTCCCCGGCCGTACGGCCTTGCGGTCAACTGGAGTCAGCCCCGCGCGGGATGACGGCTCCTACGCGGTACGGGTCGCCGGTCCCTCTCTCCCGCCCTCGACCGGCGGCCCCGGCCGTCGGTCCCGACGGCTCAGGCTTCCGCCCGTGCCGCGCCCGCCAGCGTCGCCACCCGCTCCACCGCGAACGCGTATCCCTGCACCCCGCATCCCGCGATGACACCGTCGGCGCGAAGAGAGACGTACGAGTGGTGACGGAACTGTTCGCGCTGATGGATGTTGGAGATGTGGACCTCCACCACCGGCAGTCCGTCGCAGGTGTTCAGCGCGTCGAGAATCGCGACGGACGTGTGCGAGTAGGCCGCCGGGTTGATCACGACACCGGCGTGGTTCAGCCGCGCCTGCTGGATCCAGTCGACCAGTTCGCCCTCGTGGTTGGACTGCCGGAAGTCCACCGCGGCGCCGTACGCCGCCGCCGTCTTCACGCACAGCGCCTCGATGTCCGCGAGCGTGTCCGAACCGTAGATCTCCGGCTGGCGCTGCCCCAGCAGGTTCAGGTTGGGGCCGTTGAGCACCATGATCGGGGCGTCGGCGAGAGTGCGGGGCACGGTTCCTCCGGTCCGTTCGGGTCTGCCGGCCCTTGAGGGGGACCGTGTCTCGGCCCCCGGTTTATCACGGTGCACCGGACGGACGGGGACCGTACCCTCCGGCCATGACGCGAACCGTCCACCCGCCCAAGCTCGTGCCCGGCGACCGAGTCGCCGTCGTCTCGCCCTCCGCCGGACTCCCCGCCCTCTTCCCGCGCCCGTACGAGCTGGGACTCCAACGGCTGCGCACCGTTTTCGGCCTGGAACCCGTCGAGTATCCGGCCACCCGGAAGATGGGCGCGACCCCCGGGGAGCGCGCCGACGACCTCCACGTGGCGTTCGCCGATCCGGCCGTGAAGGCCGTGTTCGCCTCGATCGGCGGCGACGACCAGATCACGGTACTGCCCCTGCTCGACCGGGAGTTGATACGCGCTCACCCCAAGCCGTTCTTCGGGTACAGCGACAACACCAACCTGCACGCCTTCCTGTGGAACACCGGCGTGGTGAGCTATCACGGCGGTTCCGTCATGGTCGAACTGGGCCGTCCCGGGGCGATGGCACCGCTCACCGCGGAGTCGCTGAGGGCCGCCCTCTTCACCTGCGGACCGTACGAGGTGAGGCCGGCCGGGTTCTGGACGGACAAGGCGCGGGACTGGGCGGATCCGGCCACCTTCGAGGCCGAACCGGAGAACCGGCGCGGCTCGGGCTGGACCTGGGTGAACGCCGACCGGGTGGTCGAGGGACGCAGTTGGGGAGGCTGTCTGGAGATCGTCGGCCGGCTGCTCATGGCCGACCGGGAAGTCGCGCACGATCCGGCGGTCCACGACGGCGGAGTGCTCTTCCTGGAGACGTCCGAGGACATGCCGAGCAGCGACGAGGTCTTCCACACCCTGCGCAACATGGGTGAGCGCGGGCTGCTCCAGCGCTTCTCCGCGCTGCTCATGGGCCGGCCGAAGGCCTGGTCGTTCGAGCGTCCCAACAGTCCCGAGGAAGGCGCCCGTTACGCGGCGGAACAGCGTGCGGCGGTACTGCGTGCCCTGAAGATGTACGCCCCCGACACCATGGCGGTGTTCGACGTGGATCTCGGGCACACCGATCCGCAGGTGATCCTCCCCTATGGAGGCATGATCCGTGTGGACGGCCCCGCCCGGCGCATCATCGTCACCTACTGACCCGACCGGTACCCCGGGCGCACGCCCGTCCCGGCCATCACATGCACTGAGCCCCCGCACGCCCCCGTAACCCTTGATCACGGTGGGTAGTTGTCGCGACATGCATGTTGCACGCAGCGTGAAAACCCCGTCCATGCTCCGGCTCGCGGCGGCCTCGCTGGCCGGGACGGCCGTAGAGTTCTACGACTTCTTCGTCTACGGGACCGCGGCCGCCCTGGTCCTGGGCCCGCTGTTCTTCCCGACACTCTCCCCGATGACGGGCACGCTGGCGGCGTTCGGTACCTTCGCGGCCGGATTCGTGGCGCGGCCGCTCGGTTCCGTCCTGTTCGGTCACCTCGGTGACCGGCGCGGGCGGCGGCCGGTCCTCGTGGCGTCACTGCTGCTGACCGGAGCCGCCACGGTGGCGGTCGGTTGCCTGCCTACGTACGGAACCATCGGCACGGCGGCTCCCCTGCTCCTTCTGGTTCTTCGCTTTCTCCAAGGCCTGGGGCTCGGCGGTGAGTGGGGCGGTGCGGTCCTGCTGACCGTGGAGCATGCTCCGGCCGGGCGCCGGGTGCTGTGGTCGAGCTTTCCGCAGATCGGCCCCTCGCTCGGGTTCGTGCTGGCCAACGGCGTGATGCTGGGCCTGTCCGCGACGTTGTCGCAGACGCAGTTCGCCGCCTGGGGCTGGCGGATTCCGTTCTGGGCGGCCGGAGTGCTCGCGGTGGCGGGTCTGTGGCTGCGCGGCTCGCTCACGGAGAGCCCGCTCTTCCTGGAACTCCACGACCGGGCACGTGTGCCGTTCGCCGAGGTGGTGCGCGGCCACTGGCGGCTCCTCCTGCTGACGGCCGGTGCCCTCGCGGTGGGGTACGCCGTCTTCTACACCGTGACGACCTGGTCCCTGGTCTTCGCGACGGAACGGCTCGGCGTGAGCCGTACGGTCGTGCTGGCCTGTGTCCTCGCCACCGTGGTGGTGCAGGGTGCCCTCACTCCCTTCCTGGCACTTCTGGGGGACCGCTACGGACGGCGGCCGCTGTGCCTCGCGGGGTGCTCGGGCGTCGTCGTGTGGATGTTCCCGATGGTCGCTCTGCTGTCGACCGGCGAGTCGGCGCTGATGTTCCTGGGGTTCCTCGGGGCGATGCTCTCCTTCATCACGATGTTCGCGGTGGTCGCCGCGTATCTCCCGGAGTTGTACGAGCCCCGGGTGCGCTGCACGGGTGCGGCGGTGGGCTACAACCTCGGTGGCGTCCTCGGCGGTGCCCTCACCCCGATCGTGGCCACCGCGCTGACCGGACACGCCGGCCGGGTGCCCTGGGGCGTCGCTGCCTATCTGACGACCGTGGGCCTCGTCAGCCTGGGTTGCTTCGCTCTGCTGCCGGAGACCCGTCCCGTGCCGGTCGCGGTCGCGGAACCCGCTCCCGGCTGATCCGCAGGAAGACGGCGCACGGGACGCGGGCCGTCAGCGATCCGGGGACGAGGCCCACGGGTGCCGGCGAGCGCACGTGAGGGGCACCCGGCAATGCGCCGTGCACCCCTCGAGTGTTGTGTCCGACCGGCGCGGGTCAGGCCTCGATGCTGTGTTTCCGGGTCTTGTCGTCGTCCTTCCCCGCCGCCTCGACCGCTTGCCGCCTCCTGGTGGCAAGCAGGCTGGTGATCGTCGTGACGATCAGAACGGCACAGATCACGCCCAGCGAGACCGGGATGGAGATCTCGGGGACATGGACCCCCGCCTCGTGGAGAGCGTGCAGCACCAGCTTGACGCCGATGAAGCCCAGGATGACCGACAGACCGTACGAAAGGTGCACCAGCTTCTTGAGCAGGCCACCGATGAGGAAGTACAGCTGCCTCAGACCCATCAGCGCGAACGCGTTGGCCGTGAAGACGATGTAGGGGTCCTGCGTCAGGCCGAAGATCGCGGGGATGGAGTCGAGGGCGAAAAGCACGTCGGTGGTACCGATCGCGAGCATCACGACAAGCATCGGCGTCATGACCCGCTTGCCGTTCTGCGTGATCCACAGCTTGGTGCCGTGATAGCGGTCGGCCACACCGAAGCGGCGCTCGGCGGCCTTCAGCAGCCTGTTCTCCTCGTACTCCTCGTCCTCCTCCTCGGCCCTGGCCTCCTGGATCAGCTTCCAGGCGGTCCAGATCAGGAAGGCGCCGAAGAGGAAGAAGACCCAGGAGAAGGACGCGAGGATCGCGGCTCCCGCGGCGATGAACACGGCCCGCAGGACCAGGGCTATGAGGACACCGACCAGCAGCACGCGCTGCTGGTACTGCGAGGGCACCGCGAACTTCGCCATGATCAGGACGAAGACGAAGAGATTGTCGACGCTCAGCGACTTCTCGGTGATGAATCCGGCGAAGAACTCTCCGGCCGGCTGACCGCCGCCGAAGACGAGCAGCCCCACGCCGAACAGACCGGCGAGAGTGATCCAGACGATCGTCCAGATGCCGGCTTCCTTGATCGACACATCGTGCGGTTTGCGGCCGATGAAGAAATCGACCGCGATCAGGGCGGCGAGGCCCACGATCGTCAGGACCCACAGGGTCAGGGATACATTCACTGCGCCTCCGGCAGTACGTCACGGCATAGGTCAGCGTCGTCGCTACCGGAGGTCTCTTCCACCCGCGGGGCGCCGGACGCTCGACGCGCCCGGAGCCCGCGGGCCGACGCCCCGGGATCTGGCCGGATCCGGACTGACGGGTACGCCGCTGCAGGTAGGGAGTACTCCCCTCCGTGTGAACGAGAGTACCCGAATCACCAAGGAACGGTAAAGCGATTGGTAAAAGAAGATCCAAATGCCCAGCTCAGGGTCACTTTACTTACTCTTGGTGAAGAGTCGGTCCCGGATCAGCGATCCCAGGTGCGGCGTGCTTCGGCGACCTGGTCGAGCACCTGGTCGAGCACCTGACTGCCCCGCGGGACACGCGGCGGTTCGTACGTCCAGGCGTGGCCGACCCAGGGGTCCGCCAGGTGGTCGTCGGGCACCGGCGACAGTCTCAGCAGCGAACGCCACAGCGGGTCGAGCAGCGGTCCGTAGGCGGCCGCGTCCTCCCGGTCGGCGACCATCATCAGATGGACGCCCACGGACGGGCCCTCGTCCGCGAGATAGCGCAGCCGGGTCACGGCCCGGTCGTCGAAACCGTGCGGGAAGTCGTTGACGATCAGCAGTTGTTCGGCGGTGTCCAGGCCGGGCGGCAGCGCGTCCGCTACACCGCCGCGCACCGCCATCTGCACCAGGTCGACGCGCTCCGTGAGCCTGGTCAGCACGTCGGCCACGCCCGCCGGACCGACGGCCGGCGGGGCGGGGAGCACACCCGACCGCACGAGGGGGGTGAGTGAGCGCGCGGCCGAACCCGCGGGGTCGATGACGTGCACCACGAACTCGCCCGCCGGGTACACGGCGAGCAGCCGTGCCGCGTGCGCCACCGCCACGTCCATGGCCAGACGGCGCAGTTCGTCCTGGTCCACGAGCTCGTCGTGATGGCCCGAGCGGCCGCTGTCGATCCACAGCCCGCGCTCCAGCGGAAGCCTGATCAGCATGGGGATGCGCAGGTTCTCGCTCTCGGGCAGGTGCAGATCGCCGAGGCGCAGGGCCATGGGGATCTCCATCGGCACCCGGTACCCGTGCCAGACCGGGTTGTCCCAGCGCGCGAACGCCGCGGGCAGGGCGGGCTCGACGACGTCGGACTCGGCGATGAGCTGGGTCAGGTCACGGTCGAGGGCTGCTCTGGCCTGACCGACGAGCTCGGTGTGCTTCGTCTGGGCCGCCTCGCGTGCGACGTGGCCCTGCCCACCTATACGGCTGCGCGGATCGGACAGGGCCTTGTCCAGTTCCTGCTCCATGCGCGAGTCGGCGAAGTCGACGGCACTGCGGTAGGCGGCCACCGTACGTGCCAGATCCTCGAACATGCCCCACACCTGGTTGTACAGGCGCTCCTCCATGGACCAGCCGGTCGCGGCGCCCGCGACGGGCTGTGCGGGCTGTCCGGGGTCCGAGGGCGGTGCGGTGGGAGCGGGCGGGGGCGGTGCCCCGGCCGCCCGACCGGGGTGTGTGTAGTTGATCGAGGCGCCCGGCGCGGCGGGCGGCGCAACCGGGCTCGCCTCGCCGGTGACGTCGTACGGGGATTCGTGCTGCGGTGCGCCGGGCGCGCCCTGCTGCGGCGGCACGGTGCCGGATGCGCCCTGGGATCCCGCGGGGGCCGGCGTCTGCAACGCGCGGTCGCCCTCGGGCAGGCGCGGCGGGGGTGGCGCCACCGAACGGGACAGGCCCTGCACCACCGCGTCGTTGATACCGGTCGCGAGTTGCGCGGCCTCCGCCAGCCCCTGGTCCGCGAGCAGGGCGGCGAGCCCGCCCGCGTACCCCTGGCCGACGGCACGCACCTTCCAGGAGTCCTGCCTGCGGTAGAGCTCCAGCGCGATGACGGCCGACTCGGAGTCCAGCCCCGTGATCGTGTAGCTGGCGACCTCGGAGCCGTCGAGTCCCGTGACCGCGACGAAGGGGGCGGCGACGGCGCCGAACCGCACCGGGCCGCCTGTCCCGGTCGGCAGGGCGAGCAGCACGTCCACCCGGTGCACGCTCTCCGGGAGGGCGTCCAGATCGAATGCGAGGCGATGATCGGCCGCCGCCTGCTTGGAGACCTCCAGGCCGGGCAGCGTGGGCGCGCCCGGGTGGGCCACCCATTCGGCGCCGCGCACCTTGCCCTGCGCGTCGCTGAGCGTCGCCCCCGCCAGCACCGGCTTGCCGGCCGACACCCTGATCTCGAGTCGGGCCTCGGGAAGCGGGTGGTTCTGCCCCCGGACGAGCTCGGCCGTCATCGCCTTGTCCCCCTACGTCGCTCGGTGTCCTGGTGCCCGGCCGGCTACAGGTGCGGAACGATCGACGGCATCAGGTCCTGGAAGGTACGGCCGTTGGCAGGGGTGCCGAGGGCCGTCATCGTCCAGCCCGCGCCCGCCCGGTGCACCTTCGCCATGATCTGTGCCGTGTAGGCACCGCCGCCCGCGAGGGTGTAGCGCGCGAGCTCCTGGCCGCTGGACTCGTCGACCAGGCGGCAGAACGCGTTCTGCACCTCCTGGAAGGTCTGGCCCGTGAAGGAGTTCACGGTGAAGACGATCTGGTCGATGTGGACCGGGACGCGCGCCAGGTCGACGAGGATCGCCTCGTCGTCACCGCCCTGGCCCACGCCGCCGACGAGGTTGTCACCGGTGTGCCGCACGGAGCCGTCGTCGCTCACGAGGTGCTGGAAGAAGACCACGTCCACGGGCCGCTTGTCGGCGAACAGCACGGCGGACGCGTCGAGGTCGATCTCCCGGGTGCGCGAACCGAAGAGCCCGCGACGGGGGGCTGCCTGCCAGCCGAGCCCCATACGCACCGCGGTCAGCGTGCCTCCGTCGTTCTTCTGCAGACTGATGGCCTGACCCTTGGTCAAGTTGACGGTCACGCGCTGTTCCCCTCTCGAGCGGTCCCCTGTTGGCCGCGGACTCCGCGGATGTCCAGAACCCTACGCAGCGGCACTGACACTGCCGAACCCCCGACCGCGCTTTGTGTCGGTGTTGCAACACAGCGCGCGGATCCGGGGGTCCGGCAGGTCTGCGGGATCGTCAGGCGATGCCCGCCTCCTTCATCTGACGCAGTTCCTTCTTCATCTCGGAGACCTCGTCGCGCAGCCGGGCCGCGATCTCGAACTGCAGGTCCGCGGCGGCGGCCCGCATGCGTTCCGTCAACTCCTCGATCTGCACGGAGAGTTCGGCCCCGGGGCGGTCGGTCGGGACCGTCTCCTTCGCCTTGCCCCTGCCCTTGGCCGCCTTCGCACCCTTCGCCGCCTGACTGCCGAGCGAGGGGACGGGAGCCTTGGCGCCCTTGCCGTCCTTCGTCTTGCGGTAGCCGGTGCCGAGCAGCTGCTCCGTGTCGACGTCCTCCCGCGCGATCTGCGCCACGATGTCGTTGATCTTCTTGCGCAGTGGCTGCGGGTCGATGCCGTTCGCCGTGTTGTACGCGACCTGCTTCTCCCGGCGGCGGTTGGTCTCGTCGATGGCCTTCTCCATCGCCGGGGTGATCTTGTCGGCGTACATGTGGACCTGTCCGGAGACATTGCGCGCGGCACGGCCGATGGTCTGGATGAGGGAGGTGCCCGAGCGCAGGAAGCCCTCCTTGTCGGCGTCGAGGATCGCCACCAGGGAGACCTCGGGCAGGTCGAGACCCTCCCTGAGGAGGTTGATACCGACCAGGACGTCGTACTCGCCGGACCTGAGCTCGCGCAGCAGCTCGACGCGTCGCAGCGTGTCCACGTCGCTGTGCAGATAGCGCACCTGGATGCCCATCTCCAGGAAGTAGTCGGTGAGATCCTCCGCCATCTTCTTGGTGAGCGTGGTCACCAGGACGCGCTCGTCCTTCTCGGTGCGCTTGCGGATCTCGTGGACGAGGTCGTCGATCTGGCCCTCGGTGGGCTTGACCACGACCTCCGGGTCGACAAGGCCGGTGGGGCGGATGATCTGCTCGACCTGGCCGTCCGAGCGCGAGAGCTCGTACTGCCCGGGGGTCGCCGACAGGTACACCGTCTGACCGATGCGCCCCTGGAACTCCTCCCACTTCAGCGGCCGGTTGTCCAGGGCGGACGGCAGGCGGAAGCCGTGCTCGACGAGCGTGCGCTTGCGCGACGCGTCGCCCTCGTACATCGCGCCGATCTGGGGCACGGTGACGTGCGACTCGTCGATGACGAGCAGGAAGTCCTCCGGGAAGTAGTCGAGCAGCGTGTTCGGCGGGGTGCCGGGCAGGCGGTCGTCGAAGTGCATCGAGTAGTTCTCCACACCGGAGCAGGTCCCGATCTGGCGGAGCATCTCGATGTCGTACGTCGTCCGCATGCGCAGCCGCTGGGCCTCCAGCAGCTTGCCCTGCTTCTCCAGCTCCGCGAGGCGCTCCTCCAGCTCCTTCTCGATGCCGTTGATCGCCCGCTCCATGCGCTCGGGACCGGCGATGTAGTGGGAGGCGGGGAAGACGTAGAGCTGCTGCTCGTCGCTGACGATCTCACCGGTGAGCGGATGGAGGGTGGAGAGGGCCTCGATCTCGTCGCCGAACATCTCGATCCGAACGGCCAGCTCCTCGTACACCGGGAAGATCTCGATGGTGTCGCCGCGCACCCGGAAGGTGCCTCGGCTGAACGCCACGTCGTTGCGCGTGTACTGGATGTCGACGAAGCGGCGCAGCAGCTGGTCGCGGTCGATCTCGTCGCCGACCTTGAGGCTGACCATGCGGTCCACGTACTCCTGGGGAGTACCGAGGCCGTAGATGCAGGAGACGGAGGCGACCACGACCACGTCCCGGCGGGTCAGCAGCGAGTTGGTCGCGGAGTGCCGCAGGCGCTCCACCTCCTCGTTGATCGAGGAGTCCTTCTCGATGTACGTGTCCGACTGAGGAACGTACGCCTCGGGCTGGTAGTAGTCGTAGTACGAGACGAAGTACTCGACCGCGTTGTTCGGCAGGAGCTCGCGGAACTCGTTGGCCAGCTGGGCGGCCAGTGTCTTGTTCGGTGCCATCACCAGGGTGGGGCGCTGGAGCTTCTCGATCATCCACGCCGTGGTGGCGGACTTGCCTGTGCCGGTCGCGCCGAGCAGGACGACATCCTTCTCACCTGCCTGGATGCGCTTTTCCAGCTCGGCGATGGCCGTCGGCTGGTCACCGCTGGGCCGGTAGGGGCTGACGACCTCGATGGGCGCCACCGTGCGTTCGATCTGTGAAACGGGCCGCATGCCATCCACCGTACGACCCCCCACTGACAACGGGGACCGGTCAGCGCCTCTGCGCCGTACGGTAGCCGCGCTGACCGGCGCGCTCGGGGCTGCGCAGCAGCGTACGCCGTCCGGTGTCCTCCAACTCCGGATGCGCCGGGATCCCGGGCTTGCGTTCGACCGGCTTCCAGACGGGCTTGCCCATGACGATCAACGGGTCGAACATCACGACGACGCCGGCCAGGCACAGGAAGAGAAGCGGGCCGATCATCAGCGGGGCCAGCAACGCGGCGGGTGATTCACCGGCCGGAGCATGGGGAGAGGTGTGCACGTGGACACGGAGCGCGGCCATGCCCGTGTAGTGCATTCCACTGACGGCGAACCCCAAGACGAGACTCGCGCCGATGCTCCACAGGAAGCCGCGGCCCTGGCCTGCCGCCCAGAGCGCCGCGGTCGCCGCGACGACCGCTATGACGACCGAGGCGGTGACGGTGAGCGTGTTGTACCCGAGCACTCCGTTGAGCCGCATCCCCGCCATGCCCAGGTAGTGCATGGAGGCGATCCCGAGACCGGTGATGGTGCCGCCCGTGAAGAGGGCCACCCCGGTGGCCCCGCGGTAGCCCACGATGAAGACCCCGACGCCGACCATCACGATGGCGACGGCCAGGCTCGCGAAGGTGATCCCCCGGTCGTAGTGGATCGGGGTCTCTTCGACGCTGAAGCCCATCATCGCGACGAAGTGCATGGTCCATATGCCGGAGCCGATGGCGGCGGCTCCCAGGGCGAGCCATCCGACCCGCCAGGACTGGGCGACCAGCATCGATCTGCCGGTGCAGAGCAGACCGAGCGCGCCGCCGAGGCAGGCCATGAGGTACGCCACCACAGGTGTGACGAGTCCGTAGCTGAAGCCGTCGACGGTGTTCTGCATGCGCGACTGCCCCTCCGCCCTGATGCGTCCTGAATCCGGAAATGCCCCCCATCCCCAGGACCGCGACGAACGGTCAGGGCTGCTGAGGCAGAGCGTAAGACCCCCACCGGAACGGTCGAACGATATTCCGGCAAAGAATCACGGTGCTAACGCACTTGTGCGGCCCTTGTGCGCACCCTTGGGCAACTCCAGGCAATCTGTGGCCATCCTGCGCCCACCATCCTTGACTCTCTGCTGTCACTCTGATGCTGTCTGTGATCACACGACACGAGGAGCACGCATGCACGCGCGCGTTGCCGCCGCCACGACCACCGCCCTCTTCGGACTCGGCGTGGCCATACTGCCGACTCCGCATGCCGGTGCGACCGGCGGCGACGGACCGGTCGTCGTCGCGCATCGCGGAGCCTCCGCCTACGCACCCGAGAACACCCTGGCGGCCGTGGACCGGGCGGCCGCGATGGGCATCGACTGGGTCGAGAACGACGTCCAGCGCACCAAGGACGGCCGGCTCGTCGTCATCCACGACGCGACGCTGAACCGCACGACCGACGCCAAGCGGCTCTATCCGCAGCGGGCGCCCTGGCGGGTGAAGGACTTCACCGCCGCGGAGATCGCGCGCCTGGACGCCGGCAGCTGGTTCGGCCGCCGGTACGCGGGAGCGCGCGTGCCGACGCTGCGGCAGTACCTGGATCGCGTGTCGCGCAATCACCAGAAGCTCGTACTGGAGATCAAGAATCCGCAGCTGTATCCGGGGATCGAGCGCCAGACCCTCGATCTGCTGAACAACGAGGGCTGGCTGGACGGCGACCACCTCGGGCGCCGGCTCGTCGTCCAGAGCTTCAGCGCCGACAGTGTGCGCAGGGTCCACCGGCTGCGGCCGGGAATCAGGACGGCGTACCTGGGCACGCCCCCGACGGCGGAGCTGCCGGCGTACGCGCGGTTCGCCGACCAGATCAACTCGGCGTACTCGGGACTCTCGCCCCGCTACGTCTCGGCGGTCCATGCGCTGAAGGGCCCGCACGGCACACCGGTGAAGGTCTTCGCCTGGATCGTGAACAGCGGCGGCGACGCCGAACGGCTGACCGGCTACGGCGTGGACGGACTGATCACGAACGTGCCGGACGTGGTGCGCAGAGCGGTCACCGCATCCTGATCCCGCCGCCCGGATGCCAACGGGGCCGCGGTCCGTACCCGGGGCGTTGTCAGTGCCGCGCCGTACGGTGGGCGCATGGACAGCCATGGGCAGTACGAGCAGCAGCCGGCGTGGGCCGTCGTCGCCACCGACATCGGTCCGCTGCTGCTGGCCGCCACGCGCGACGGGCTGGTGAACGTGGTGTTCCACGCGACCGACCCCGTGCGCGACAGAGCACTGGAAAGGCTCGGGTCCAGGCTCGGCTCGGAGCCGGTCGAGGACCCCGGTTCACCGCTCCTGGCCGAGGCGATACGCCAGGTGGCGGCCTACTTCAAGGGTGAGCGGCGCGGCTTCGACCTGCCGCTGGACTGGTCCCTGATCACCGGATTCAACCGCCAGGTACTGCGCGAGCTGGCTTCCGGCGTCCCGTACGGCACGGTGGTGGGGTACGGCGATCTGGCCCGGCGGGTCGGACAGCCGGGCGCGGCCCAGGCCGTGGGAGTGGCGATGGGCTCGAACCCGGTGCCGGTGGTGGTGCCGTGCCATCGCGTGGTCGAGAGCGACGGCGGCATCGGCGGTTTCGGTGGTGGCCTGGAGACCAAGCGGCAGCTTCTGGCACTCGAAGGGGTGCTGCCCGAGCCGCTGTTCTGAGCGGGGCCCGCTCGGGCCCGGAAGCACCCGTCCACTATGCGTAGTGCCGTGCCTCGAAGACATTGCCGTCCGGGTCGCGGAAGTAGAAGCTGCGCCGGGCCGCGCCCCGGGCGCCGAAGGAGTCGTACGAGAAGTCCGAGACGGGGACGGACAGCGTCTCCAGGCGCGCCCGCAGGGCGTCGAAGGCCGCCTCCCCGTGCAGGGACAGGCACACGTGGTTCACCGGGTGCCCGGCGCTCCCGTCGGCCCCCGGCAGCATCTTCATCGATGTCGCGAGCGACAGCGGCGCCAGGTCGATGATGCTCTCCTCATTGAGCCGCACCGAGGGGAACGGCACCTTTCCGGCGATGAATTCCGCGAGCCTGAGGGGCTCCAGACCGACCGCCTGCTCGTAGAAGGAGGCGGCGGCGACCGGGTCCCGGACCCACAGGACGACATGGTCGAGACGTGGCGAGCTGTCCGTCATGCCCCCAGGCTGGTGTGCTCTGTCTCGGCTTTCAAGGGTTTGGGAGCGTGTGCCGCCCGCCAGAGATGAGGCAGGACCGGAAGACAGGAGGCAGGCCCGTGCTGATGGTGTCCGAAGAGGTACGGGAGGCGCTCGCCGCGCGCCGGCCCGTGGTGGCCCTGGAGTCGACGATCATCGCGCACGGGCTGCCCCGCCCGCGCAATCTCCAGGTCGCCCTGGAACTGGAGGACGCCGTCCGGCAGGAGGGCGCGGTACCCGCCACGATCGCCGTCCTGGACGGCCGCGCCCATGTCGGCCTGGACAAACAGCAGGTCGAACGGGTCGCGAACGAGGACGGGATCCGCAAGCTGGGGCACCGCGATCTGGCACTCGCGGCGGCGACGGGAGCGAGCGGGGCGACGACCGTGTCCGCGACGGCGTCGCTGGCCGCCCTCGCCGGGATCCGGGTGTTCGCCACGGGTGGGCTCGGCGGGGTGCACCGCGAGTGGACGGTGACGCAGGACGAGTCCGCCGATCTGGGGCTGCTGGCACGGACGAGGATCACCGTGGTCTGCGCGGGTGTGAAGTCGATCCTGGATGTGCCGGCGACGCTGCAGCGACTGGAGACCCTGGGGGTGGCGGTGGCCGGCTACCGCACCGACCGCTTCCCTGGCTTCTACCTGTCGGACTCGGGTCACACGGTCGACTGGAGCCTGGAGTCGCCGGCCCAGGTGGCGGAGGTCATGCGCGCCCAGGACACGCTCCGCGGCCCGCAGTCGGCGCTCGTCGTCGCCAATCCGGTGCCGCGGGAGGAGCAGCTCGATCCCTCGCTCCATGCCCGGGTGCTCGCCGACGCACTGCAGGCGTGCGAGGAGGCGGGCATCACCGGGCAGGCGGTCACGCCGTTCCTGCTCGACCATCTGGTGCGGCACACCGACGGCGCCTCGCTGAGCGCCAATCTGGCGGCGGTGCGGGGGAACGTACGGCTCGCCGCTCGGATCGCGGCGGCCTGGGCGGAGGTGTGAGCGGGGCGCTTCTCGTCATCGGGGACGTGGTCACGGACGTCGTCGCCCGCCATCGCGGACCGCTCGCAACGGGTACGGACACGGCCGCCTCCATCCGGACACTGCCGGGTGGCGCGGGCGCGAACGTCGCGTGCTGGGCTGCCCATTGGGGCAACCCCGATGTGCGGCTGCTGGGCCGGGTCGGTGCCGACGCGGCCGCCTGGCACGGACGCGAACTGACGGCGGCGGGCGTACGGCCCCACCTCGTCGTCGACGCCGTGGCCCCCACGGGGACGGTGATCTGCCTGGTGGACGCGGGTGCCTCGGCGGAGCGCACGTTCCTCACGGACAGCGCAGCGTCGCTGCGGCTGGCGCCCGACGACTGGTCGGACGCGTTGCTCGACGGGGTCGCCCGACTGCATCTTTCGGGCTATCTGTTCTTCTCCGGGCCGAGCAGGGCGCTGGCGGCTGTGGCGCTCGATGCGGCACGGTCGCGCGGCGTACCGGTGAGCCTGGATCCGGCGTCGGCGGGGTTTCTCACCGAGTCGGGAGTGGACACCTTCCTGGCGTTCGCCGAGGGGCTCGATGTGCTGCTGCCGAGCCGGGACGAGGCGTGCCTGCTGACCGGGCTGCCCGACCCGGAGGACGCGGCGGCCAAGCTGAGCCGTCAGGTGCCCCTGGTGGTCGCCAAGCAGGGTGCACAGGGTGCCCTGGTCGCCGCGTCGGGAGCGGTGCGGGCCCGGATCCCGGCCGTTCCCGTTTCCCCGCGGGACACGACCGGGGCAGGTGACGCGTTCACCGGGGCCTTCCTGGCGGCACTGCTCGCGGGGGCGGAACCGGAGGAGGCGGCCGAGCAGGGGTGCAGGGCCGGAGCCCTGGCGGTGACGACGGTGGGAGGACGCCCACCGGTGCGGACGCCGTAGGGGCCGCTCGCTCGTGCAGGTCCCCTCCCCTACTCCCCCTTGCGTCCCCAGGCCGAGATCATCGGGGACGTCGCCAGATCCATCGTGCCGGAGGCGACATGGGACAGATGGCGGTCGATCTCCTCGTCCGTGGCAAGGCCGGCGGCCACGAGCCGTTCGCGGATCTGACGGACGGTCGCGGCTTCGAGGGCCGTGCAGGCGGGCGAGGCGACGGGGAAGTACGCGTCGGCCTCCACCCGCCGCAGGCCCGCCTCACGGAGCAGACGCGGGAGCCTGCGGCCGTACGACAGGTCGGCACCGCGCTCGGCGAGGAGGGCGCGGAAGCCATTGCGCAGGCGGTTGGCGAGCTCCTGTTCGGGACCGTACTCGTCCGGGCAGAGCAGGGGCTGCAGGGCCGGGTCGGCGTCCTCGATCAGGATCCGTCCACCCGGGCGCAGTGCGTCGATCATCGACCGCAACGCCCGCTCCCGGTCCGGGACGTGCACCAGGACGAGCCGGGCGTGGACGAGGTCGAAACCGGCCCCCGGCGGGTCCTCCGCGCCCACGTCATGGGTGCGGATCTCGATCGGGGGGCGGGCGGCCGACACCGCCCACGAGGTGTCGATGTCGGTCGCGACGACCTTCCCGGTGGGGCCGACCTTCTTGGCGAGCCAGGAGATCACCGAGGTGCCGCCTGCTCCCACCTCCCAGCAGCGCCAGCCGGGTCCGATACCGAGATCCTCGATGTGGCGGAACGTCGTGGGGTCGAACAGGGTGGAGAGCGCGTCGAAGCGCCGGCCCGCCTCGGACTGCTGGTTGTCGAGGAGATACCCGTCGGTTGGCGTCATGGTGACATCGTCCCAGGCGGGCCGCCTGTTCGTGCGGGGGGACGCTCCGGCGGGCCCGCACACGACACTCGCACGAGTGTGCTGTCACCCTGCCGCACCGGACGGATCCCGCAACCCTCGCACCGAAACGGAACGTTCCATTCCCACAGGCTTCCCCGCCGCCCGAGACGGACTGGCAGACTGGCCCGCGAAGGCGCAGAGCGCGACGCGAGGAGATCCACGCAAGGAGATCCAGAATGTCCATGGCAGGGAATCTGCGGAAGGTCACGGGCCTCGACAGGGTCGGCGGCCTCCGCAAGGCGGCGCGGTTGGGGCGGCGCCACGGCCGCGTCGACCTGAGCCATCCCGCCCGGTCACCGCTGGGCTCCGCGGTGGTGAAGTGCGTGACGTACGAGGACGGCGTGCGGGTTCCCGGCGGTGGCGATCTGGTCGAGGACGTGGAGCGGCTGCGCAAGAGCGAGGACGGTTTCGTCTGGCTCGGGCTGCACGAGCCGACGGACGACGAGTTCGCGGGCATCGCCGAGCTCTTCGATCTGCACCCACTGGCCGTCGAGGACGCGGTGGAGGCACACCAGCGACCCAAGCTGGAGCGTTACGGGGACACGCTGTTCGCGGTCTTCAAGACGGTCTGCTACGTGGAGCACAAGGAACTGACCGCGACCAGCGAGATCGTGAACACCGGCGAGATCATGGTGTTCATCGGCCCTGCCTTCGTCATCACGGTGCGGCACGGCCGGCACGGCTCGCTGGGTCCCTTGCGCGAGGAGTTGGAGGCGCACCCCCACCAACTCGCCAAGGGACCCGCGGCGGTACTGCACGCGATCGCCGACCATGTCGTGGACGACTACCTGAGCGTCACGGACGCGGTGCA